>Ga0307511_10000652_pt1 | contig 37046 bp, 33 predicted proteins | sample 13_EM_MG_FD_200266 | JGI IMG/M metagenome (GOLD analysis project Ga0307511, IMG submission 200266) | Populus trichocarpa ectomycorrhiza microbial communities from riparian zone in the Pacific Northwest, United States - 13_EM | ecosystem: Host-associated > Plants > Roots > Unclassified | place... | reverse complement strand
TCGCTGGACTCGACAACCGCGAGCTACCAAGAGGCCCTTCTTCCATGCCTGCCGACCGGCCAACTCACCCGAATCAGCGTGCTGTTCGAACCCCGCCGACCACGCGAGCGGATAGAGAACAGCCAGTGAGGGGCTCAAAGCGGGCGTAGAAGTCCTCCAGCGCCGACGCCGAGACGGTCAGCGCGTTGGCGTCCTGGCGTCGGGGGCGTCGGCGGGGGCGCGAAGCCGCAGTGCCCGGTGGGGCCTGCCGGTGTTGTACGCGGCGTACTCGGTGAGCACGTGGCGGGCGTGCTGCTCGTTGCAGAGGGGTATCCGGGGGATTTTCTCTGCCGGGGTCCTCAGACCTGTCGGTGCCCAGCCTTGCCGAGCGCCGACAGCACGCGCGCTGGATTCGCGATCAGGTCGAGCAGGGCGCTGGTCCGACGCGCCCACCGAGCTGGATCGTCGCCCTCGGCGAACGCCGCGGTCGACGTGAACTGATCCCGGAGGTTGACCGGCAGACGGCCGGCCAGCGCCGCCGCGAGCTCACGGCCCAGGACAGCACGCGGCGAGGCCTGCCGCATGAAGCGGGCCAGCCTGCCGGCCGCCGGGACGGGGCCATCAGAAGCGGTCTCGAGGGCCGCGACGGCCTCTCTCACCCAGTCGGCGTCCCAGGCATCCGGGAGCGGAACCGGGACCTGCTGAACGCCGGCGATCGCTTCCCGCCCCAGCGCCAGACAGAGCCCGCCGGGGTCCTCGTGGTAGTTGAGGTAGCGGGCGACGTCGACGCCTGGAGGGCAGACCTCCTCGAGGACGACGTCGCCGGCGAAGTCGCTGGGATCGATGAGCCAGCACTCGCGCACCACGACGGACGGATCCAGACGGACCCGGTACAGGTAGAACCGGCTGCCCGGGTCGGCCTGGTCACGGGTCCGCCTGAGCATGTTGTGGACCGCGGCCTCGTACGTGCCGATGTGGAGCGCCTTCGCCCGCTGGCGCGCGGCCCAGGCGGCGACATGCTCGTCGCCGCCCATCATCATGCGGGTCTCCGGCGTGAGGACGGCCGCCGGATCGAAGTCCCTCGTCGGCCAGTCCGGCTGCGTGCTCGTGTGGTACCAGGAGACGCTCACAACCCGGTCGTCGTCGAGCACCGGGTCGTCGGGATCGACCGTCACCCGGGGCGCGTCCTCATGCTCGCACGTCAGGCCGCAGCCCGGGCACTTCTCTCCGCCCTGCTCCCATCGGTCGATCCAGTCCAGGCCGACGACGAAGCGACGGCCGCAGCCGCCGCACAGCATCTGCCGGTCGCGCGAGAAGTCGATCAGTCGTTCCACGGCTCCATTCTCCGGGAACGCTCCGCGGGGCCGGCCAGACCCGGCACATGCCGAGCGGACGACCTGTCGTCGCTGGTGCTCGCGCTCCAGAACGAAGCTCAGGAACGCTGGCTGACCAGGACAGATGCGGCCCACGCAGACCGGACCATCACCTGATTGTTTAAGGGCGTGGGCCCGGAGGTGAGGGCATGTCGGGAGGACAATGCTTGCGAGGCGGGCTGAGTCCGCGTACATACAGGCATTTCGGCCTTCGAATGCCCAGTCCCCCGTAGTCGGGTCGCCCGCGATTTGACCGTGGGTTCGCGTTTCCCGATGAGGGTTCGAGGCCAAACCGACGGGTGGTCTGGCCGTAACCGCACCTGGGCGGGCCCGGGTTTACCCAGGCCCGCCGAACTGGCTCGAACCTGGTGCCGTGGCGCCGGGGCCGGCCGCCGTGGAGGCCCACGCCGCCGTTCGCGGGCGGGTCGCGGTACAGGACGCGGTCGCCGCACATGCGGACGCATACCTCGACCGGCAGGTCGGCGAGCTGGTGGGCGAGGTAGGAGCCGTCGTATCCGCAGTCGGCCACGATCCGGATCGGCGTATCGCCCTCCTTCCACCGTCCCAGGGCTACGAGCCGGGTGACCACCGAGCGCAGTTGGCCGACGGTGATGAGGATATTTGAATCTGGTTCTGGCCGGAGTTCCGTGAATCGACGGTATCCGCCCCCTACGGTGGCCTCATGGTTCGATTCGATTCAGGCGGCGATGAGTACCAGGGGGCCGAAGTCCAACACTCCTCACCCGAGGGGCGAGACGTACAGGCGCATGCCGGGGTTGCGGAAGCCTCCGCTACGGCCGAATCGGCATCTATTCAGACGACGACCCATCTCTGGTTGATCTGGGCGAGCATCGCTGTTAATCAAGGGATCGCGGCACGTCGTGCCCGCGATGGGGCGCTTCGAGCGAGCGACAGCGCGGAGGTGTCTCACTGGCTGCGTAAGGAGTTTGACGCATCGCTGGTCGCGGTGGCAGCTTCAGCCCATGCCCTCGATGCCTTCTACGGATCCACGGCTGTACCCCAGTCCCTGCGTGACACCTGGTTCGGCAAGCGTACTAAGCGGCACGGGAAGATCCGTGAGGCGCTGAAGCTCCTCTTCAAGACCGGTCCCGTGCAAACGCAATGGGTCACCGACTTTGAATGGCTCTTCGATCTCCGGGATGCTGCAGCCCACCCAGAGGAGAGTCCACAGCAAACAGTGCACCACCCTCTGGGCACCAACACTGCCCCGGAGTTCGTCGATTACTCCATGGAGTCGGCAGCCCGAGCTGGCGACCTCATGCTCGCGGTCCTTCGGTGGTGTACGGACAACCCTCGGTCATCTCAACCGACCGCTCTGCAGTGGGCCGCAGCTCACGAGCGGGACATCGTCGAACTTGAACGCCGCTGGACACAAGCGTAGGGCAACTCCCCCTGGGGCTCTCCCAACCGCCGCTCCGGTGACTTCGATCCCGAAGCCACCGGAGTTCCGTGAAGCTCAGTCGTTGGAGGCCATGAGGCCGGTCCGCTGCGCGTAGTTTTCCAGGGGCTCCCCTGAGGCCCACCAGGATCTGTAGTAGTCCCTGAAGGAATTGACGGCTTCAGCAGTCTCCGGGCTGTGTCCGCTCATGAACGATCCGTCCGCGGTTAGCAACAGCAGAACCGCAGCGTCGTCGATGATCGCTATATTCACCGCGTCGACGCCGCTGTTGGTGGTCACCACGCGAGAGTGATAGTTGGCCAGGCCGTGCATCTCTTCATAATGCTCTCGTAGCCACAGCCGCATAGCACTCTTTCCGGACTCCTGGGCCGGGACACCGATGATGCGGTGGAACGAAGCGCCGGGGTTGCGCCGCGTCCAGTCGGCTGCGGTCCTGAAGTACTGCTGTGCGGCCGGGGATTGGAAGCTTGGTGGCGGTGTGTTGCGCACGTAGCTTGTATAGATATGGCGCTCAGCAGTGCGCACGAGACGTGCGAACGACAAAAAGAACTCATCACTGGTGCGGTAATGCGTGGACGCCGTAGGCGCCTGGCGATCGCGGATCTCAACAGAGACCGATAGCAGAACATAAAGGACCGCGTAGATGAGCGGTATCTGCCACTTCACGTCCCAGGCAAAGAGGTTTGCGACGATCGACCCCCCAGTAACGAACAAGAGAGCGAGGAGCAGCAACTTCTGCTCAACGGACTGCAGATTGACCACGCGCCGCATCCTCCACCCCCGTTGCGCCTGTGCACAGTGCCTACAGTCAGGCAGGTGACGTGCGCTTCGTGTCTACCCCTCAAGCTGGGTGAGGATGCGGATCCGGAGGAGCCGGAAGGACGCCCGGTTACACATGCCCCTCTTGATCGTTTTCACTCTGTTCACGTTGCCCTCGACGACGCCGGAGCTCCATTCCAGGGTGAGGCCGGCGGTGACGGCAGCGAGGTCCTGGCGGAGGAAGCCGCCGAAGCCTCGAACGGGTGCGGGAGCATCCTGTTCGGCCTGGCGGATCCAGTCCATCAGCAGGTGTCCGCGGCGGTAGGTGACCAGGTCGTGGAAGGTGCGGGCGAGGTCGCAGGCGCGGGTGATGTCCGGGCAGGCAAGCCGGACTTGGAGGAGTCGTTCGTCGTCTTTCGTGCCGAGGTCTTCCCAGCGGCACATGATCCACGAGGTGATCTTCCGGGGGCTGGGGATGTCGGCGCGGACGGGTTCGGCGGTGCCGGCGCGGAGGGCGGCGAAGTGTTTGCGGATGGCCTGGACGCTGCCGCGATAGCCGTGGGCTCGGATCTCGGCGAGGACCTGGGGTGCGGTGACGCTGCCGCCGGTGGCGAACCGCGTCGTGGCGTATGCCTTGAACGGGGTGAGGACGCCGGTGGGGCGGCGGTCTTGGGCGCAAGCGAGGAAGATGTCGAGGCTGGTGTCGCGGAAGCGGCGTACGGTCTTCCATCGCGGATTGTCGCTGGCGAGCCAAAGCACGAGGTTCTTGATCGCCGCTGCGGTGGGCGGCCGACCGGTGCGTCTGCGCGCGCTGCAGTCCCACTTCGCGGTGATGAATCGGCGGTGCCAGCCGAGCAGGGTGCCGGGGGTGACCGGGAAGATGTCGCGTCAGTGACGCCGAGGTATCAGACCGGACAGGGCAGCGAAGCAAAATCTATCGGCTGGTTCGTAGCGGACCGGGCCGGCCAGCTGCCGGCGCAGCACCGCATTTTCGTGGCGCAGCACGAGAAGCTCCGCGTCCTTTGCCGCATCCCCGCCAAGCAGCGCCGACGACAGGGAGAGCATCTTCCGGGTCACCTTGTACAGCAGGCTTACGAACACCCTGGTCATGATCTCAGCCGACGACCCGTCATCCTGCCACCAGTGGCGATGCATTTTCGAGCGGCACAGGGTCTGAGGGCTCTAGCCGTAATAGATCTGGCGGCCCAAGAAGGCTGCTCGCCGCGTTTCGATGCGTCCTGGAGATAGAAGAATACCTATGTCGGGCGGCTGCTCGGCATAGGTCCTCCAGTTTATCGCCAGGTAAGGAGTTGCACATCGAACTCTGGGTCAGCCTCATATCCGCAACCGCCGCATTGGTCAGCGTTGCCATCAGCTCCCTCAGTATCGCTCGCTCCTCACGCCTTCAGCATGGATTCGAGATGCAACGCTACGACAAGGCCAGAGAGGACAGTGTTGAAGAGATCGCGAGCCGATACCGCGAGCCGTTGCTGCATGCAGCCTTCGAATTGCAGGCGCGCTTCTACAACATCGTCGCCCTCGGGTTTTTCGATCGGCATCATGAGAGTGGCGACTCTGAGGAGTGGCAATACGCGCGAGACAGTACTCTGTTTCGGGTTGGGCAGTACTTCGGGTGGGCTGAGATCCTTCGACGAGGTATCGAGTACCTCGACCTCGGCAGCGCAGAGCGCACCCGAGAGCTGGCGACACGACTGGACACCGTCAGCCATGCATTCGCCAATACCGACTGGCATCCGCGTACCAGCATTCTGCGCTTGTTCCGTGACGAACAGCGAGCGATTGGGGAATGCCTCGTGGAGGCGGCCACCGAGGACCCTAGATCCCAGCGGTGCCTCGGATACACCCACTTTGTTGATCGCCTGGAGAATGATGCACGCTTCAGCCATTGGTTTGCGCGTCTCAATCGAGAGATTAATTCTTTACCGCCGTCGGCATCACAGCACCTCGATCGACTCGTCCGCATACAGCACGAACTAGTAGCCGTTGTTGAGTTACTGGATCCAGACGGCAAACGCTTTCCGTTAGCACACCGAAGGCGGATCCCACCGCAGATTGTGCCACCTCCGTGATACGAGGCTATAACGGTGGAGATCGAGGATCTTACCCGCACCCTCAATCCGCGCTACCGACGAGAGCCGATGTGAGTGCCGCCCGGATCAGGCTCACTTTGGCCAACTGGATACTACGGTCGGCCCGTTCCTCGGCGAGCTTGCCGATCTCCCCGGCCATACGGAGTTGTTCCTTCGGGCTAGGTAGGTCGATGTCCATGTTGAGGAGGTCCCGATGGGGATGGGCCGACCAGGATAGTGATTGGAGCTGTTGGCGCACTTGGGGGTGCTGGAGCCATGCCTCCAGGTAGTCGAGCACGAGTCGTTCCGTATCGGGGACAAGGCGCGTGACGGTGTTCGAGAAGGTCGCTTCGGCGAGCTCACCCCTCCATACGGCCAATCTGAGGGGCGACGGGTCATTCCGGAGGCGAATACGGCTCACGAGTACATCGCCAGGGCGCAGCCGGGGTGTTGTGTGGCCTCGTTCCGTGGCGTACCGGAGATCAGCTAGATCGAGGCCACCGTCGGTCAGGTTACGCGGCGCCACCACGGGGATCCCGCGCTCGTCCGTACTAAGCGGACCTGCCACGCCGTACGTAGACGTTCGCAGGACTTCCCCCAGAGAGAGCCGGTCCGAGCCCAGATTGTGGTTGGCCGTGGAGTCCAGGGCGGGTAGGAGAATAAAGTGCTGCTTGATTTCAAGCTTCGCGTCTACTGCCTCGATGATTTTCTCAGCGTCGATGACGTTGAACAGCAGTGCCGCCTGCTCGTCCTGCTCTCCCCGGCTGCCGCGTGCCGACCATGGTGTCTGGCGCAGGGCGCGTGAGGTCTCGGCGGCCCCGGGCAGTCGGTCCTCGACCTCTCGAAAGGAGAGTCCGTACTTCACTTCCCAGTTCTCGTACGTGCGCACCAACTCGGCCCGATTATTGACTAGTTGCTTCTCCAAGCGCCCGGCCAGGTCGCTGCGCAGGACGGCCAGTACCACGGCACGCAGCCCATCGACGTCCAGTCCTCTCCGTGCCGCTGTGAGCGAGAACCCTGACTCCAGGTTCCGGATCCTCGCCCGGATTTCCTGCCGCGCCGCCTCGAACTCTTTCCGCATGGCCTTCTCGGCCGTGGTATCCGAGTCGGAATCCGGATCCTCTGGCCCCAACTCCTTGTACTGCTGCTCCAGATCAGCCTGTGCAGCCTGCTCCCTGGTCAGCTCTGCGAGAAAGTCTGGCAGAAGCGCAGCGACCACCGGGTGCTGGTAGGCGACCTCACGCTCAGTGGCCCTCGGCCGACTGCCGCGAGACGGGTGATCGGTCCGGCCGAGCAGTGCCTCGACGTCGTCGCACCAGCCGTCGACGACTGCTGTGAAGCCGTTCGCTGCGAGGGACCGGAGAGTGCTCTCACTGTCCTGCCACCATCCGGCGACCGCACCGCCAAGCCCGTGCGTATCCAACAGGCCGACGGCGAGCATCGGCACCTGTAGGGCCTTCGTCAACTCGTCCCGGAGCAATGCGAGGGGGCGGGCGGCACGCGGTTCGTCGTCGTGGGGAAGGTGGGCCGTGATGCGTTCAGCTGCTGCCTGCCAGCCCTCCTCGTACGCCGTCCAAAGCTCCTGCTCCCGTGCCCGGGCCACCGCCGTCAGCGAAGCCGCGTCCGGGCGCTCACCCCGGGGGAGGAAGTCCATATAGCCGGTGCTGCCCGCCCGTGTCAGAAAGAGATCGCCCGGCTCCAGGCCATATGCGGCTAGCAGCGGCTGCTTAGGGGCAATCTCCCCGACAGGCATGCCGCCTTTGAGGTGGGCCTGAAGATCCTGACGTTCGGCCTGGGGCGCACCCATCACGTACCGGTGGACAGTGAGGTTGTCAGCGCTCTCGGCCAAGACCTCACGCGGGACGATCCGGGAGAAGCCGGGGATCTCTTGGCGGCTGTGGAAGGTAGCGGCGATCTTTTGCACGTGCTCAGGCAGCAGGACGTTCTGCGCTCGGCCTCGCTGGAATTCACGGTCGGCGTTGATGAACTGGACGGTGCCCCGACGCTCGTGGTCCCGCTGGCCAGCCGTCCGGAGCACGATCAGGCTCGTGGGGATGCCAGTCCCATGGAACAGATTTGGTGCGAGGCCGATCACGGCCTCGATCAGATCGGCGTCCAGCAGCCGGCTGCGGATCAACTGTTCCTGGCCGCCCCGGAACAGCACACCCATCGGCAAGACGGAGATGACGGAGCCGTTGCGCCCACGTGCCATGTCCAGCATGTGCTGGAGGAACATCAGGTCGGCCTTGCCCCGCTCGGACGTTCGCCCGTACGGCATCCGCTGCTCGACGTGTGGCACCTCGTCGAGCCGGTAGTCCATGGCGAACGGCGGATTGCTCAGCACCAGGTCGAAGCCGCCGTAGGCGTCCATGGGCTGGGTGAGGGAATCCGTCGGCTCCAGTCTGAAGCGTTCCACCCCGTGTGTCAGCATGTTCGCGACGGCGCTTGACCACGCGCTGTGGTTCGTGTCCTGCCCGGCGAGTGTCAGGTCATGGGGATCGCCGCCGTGGTCCTCGACGTACTTCGCAGCAGTGACGAGCATGCCGCCCGTACCCACACACGGGTCGTAGACCCGCATGCCGGGCCGGGGCTGGGCCAGCTCGGTCATCAGCCTGACGACGGCACGCGGCGTGAAGAACTCGCCGCCCTTGCGGCCCGCCGAGTCGGCGAACTGCTGGAGCAGGTACTCATACGCATCGCCCAGCATGCCGGGGTAGGCGAGGTCCTCGTCACGCAGCCGGACCCGACCGAAGTGGTCGATCAGGCCGATGAGCCTGCGGTCGCCCACCGCGGAGAAGCGGACGTGGCCATACAGGTTGCGCAGCTGTTCGTGACCTGGCCGATTCCCCAACGCAGCCAGCGCCTTGGGGAGTTGTTCGCCCGGACCGCCGAACTCGGGGTCGCTAAGCCGCTCCCAGCGCGCGCTTTCCGAGAGCGGGCCCCCAGGCTCGTCGTTCGCCCGCTTCAGGTACAGCAGCGCGACGAGAAAATCCTTGTACTCCGCCGCGTCCATCCCGCCCCGAAGGATGTCGGCTGCCGCCCAGAGATGGCGTTCCAACTGTGCGAGCGTCAACCTGGCCACGTACTGCCCTTCCGATCAAGCTCTGATGCGGTCAGTGATCTAGTACTTGCAGACTCCGAGCCCGTCTTCGACGAAGCGGTACACGTCGGTGTACGGATCCCAGCGTGCCGGATCGAGGCCGGCCTGCTTCCCGCCGAGCCTGGTCGCGTACTGCTTGGCCTGCTCGAATCGGTTCTGCTCGGGGACAGTTGCCGCGAGTTGGTCCGTCTTTACATGCTTCGCCTGCTCGGCGGAGACGGAACCGCCGCGCCCACCGTACGTTGCTGCGAACCCGGGCTGCTTCTTCAGCAGTGCCGCCGCGTCCCCACAGACACCGCCAAGCCTGCCCGTGTAGTTCTGGTAGTGGAGCAGCCGCCACAGCTCGAAACAGGGGTGGGAGTAGGCGATGTTGACGCCTGGGTTCCGCGCACGCGCGAAGGCGGGGCCGATGTCCTTGTGCTCATCACGGTCGAAGAAGCACCACACCTGGGGCCAGTTCCAGTCCCTCTCCGGTTCCTTTTTCAGCCCGGCCTGTCGCGCGGCCTTCTCCACCCGGACAAGACAGTCGACGGCATCCTCCACCAGCGGGAGCGGCTTGCGCCGCTTGGACGGTGCGCGGGAGTTCTCGAAGTGGATCTCGAAGGGCCGACCAGGGACCTTGAGCTCCCCGTGGACCCGTAGGAAATCGATGTATTCCGGCTCGGTGACTTCGCCCTCGGTGAAGATGTACACCTCCCGGGGGCGCACCCGGGTCGACGGCTTCCGCACGCGGCCCAGGTTGTCCCTCCCCCTGTCCCGCCCCTTTCCCCTCACCATCAGGACCGCTCCGCCTCCCTTACCGGTTCGGTCAGCATTCGCCGACCGATCTGGCCCTCCGTCATTCTCGGCACAGCGCCGAAGGCACCCGCCAGGTAGGAGTCCGTGAGGTCCTCCTGTGCACCGGGCTCCATATCGCTCAGCGGGTAGAGTTCGGTGGCGCCCCGCTCGTCCTTTTCCGTGAGCCAGATCTGCCCCGGCTCCAGGAGCCGACCGCCCCGGGGGGCGCTGAGCAGCGACGGGTCGTGCGAGGTGAAGACGAGCTGCGCGCCCCTGTGATTTGACCAGGGTGCCTGGAAGAGGCGTACGACCTCGGCAGCGAAGCGTGGATGCAGGCTGGCATCCAACTCGTCGATCAACAGGACCGCGCCGTCGTCCAAAGCCCGCAGGAGCGGTCCGATGAGCGCGAACCACGAACGCGTACCGAAAGACTCCCTCTGCCAGTCGAGCGCCACCGGTGTGTCGCCACCGCCCTCGTGCAGGAGGCGCACTCGCGGTTGTTCCCCGAGCCGCTGCTCGACCTCGGCGCCGCTGATCCCCAGATCCGCGACCCGCAGCAGTCCAACGATTCGGTCCTTGAACCGTTCGTCGAGGAGATGCTCGGCTGTGTAACCCTCGCGCTCCAGGCGCTCCAGCTCCGGGTTGATGTCCCAGAGGTTCTGCTTGAACCAGTCGTAGATCTGCGTGAGTTGCGGATGGTTGTCGTTCGCCGCGCGGGAGAGCAGAAGCGCGTCCGGGCGGGTCGCACGCGCCAGCAGCGCGCGGTCCTGGATGCGCTCGCCCGGGAACTTGAAGACGTCCTTGCGGGCAGTGTCCCGGTCGAGCCAGACCTGTCGCTGTCCTTTGGGGTAGGCGTGCAACCATTCCGATTCGACGCGCTCGTCGCTCAGCTCGAAGCCGTAGGTCCAGCGGACCCGGTCCGCCAGGACGAAATCGGCCTCGTAGAAGGTGGTCTCGACGGCGGCCTTAGGGTCGAGAAAGAACTCGTCCCGAACAATGCCTTGCCGGGACGTCCACTGTGCGTACGAGCCGAGGACCGCTTCCCTCATCTTCTTGAGCGCCGCGATCACATTTGACTTGCCCGAGGCATTCGCACCGAAGATGCCCACCAGAGGATAGACCTGGAGCGTTTTTCCGTCCGAGAGCCCCACAGTGTGGGCGGCATCGGACTCCTCGCCCGAGGGCACGATGAAGGACAGCTCCTGTTCGTCGCGCAGCGACCGAACATTCGACGCACGGAATCTCAGCAGCATGCCGTGCTCCCTCCGGCGCGTGCAGTCGCACACAGTCGTGATCACTCAGTCGGCACCAGACTATCCAGGTGAGGGACCGGGTGCGTGCGTTCTCGGGCCGTGGGATGCCGGAGGCGGCTGGCCTGTCCCCGATTCGGCCTCCGTTGCTCGAACCGCAATCCCGGCGCTGGGACCGGTGCCAGGATGATCGGACGAACAGCCGAGCCATCATGCTTGGGAAGAGACCGTGTCCGAGCGAGATCCGTAGGTGGCCCGCCACCTCTACACCGTCATCGAACCTGACCGACGGTTCGCCCGGTATCTGAGCACGATGAAGGACAGACTGAGCCGCTCCAACTCACCACTGTGGATCTCCACGGCACTACGGAAGGAGGATGACGCTTGGCTCGTCTGGCATGTTGACAAGCCGTTGCCTCATGCACCACGGCGCCTGCCGCCCCTCACTGCTCGCCCGTGAGTTCATCAGGAGCATTCCCACGGAGAACTTCTTCGTCCCCAGCAAGATCTGGCGGAATGGGGGGACCCTTCCCGCACGTTCTCGTGCTGCTGAGCGAGTACGAGGGTACGCGACCAGGGGGAAACCTCCCTGGCACCTCCTGCGACAGCTTCGCCGACGCAGCCGCGGCAACGACATCACACACACCCAGCTCACCGTCGTCCGGTAGCCGCTGTCGGTGAACTCGCCGATGAGTCGCGCGAAGTCATGTCGGGTGTCCCTTGCGGTACTGCCGTCGTGGGCGAGCCCGTTGCCGTGGCACTGCGGCCAGTACGGCCGTGGTGCGACCGCGTGTCTGAGCTCAGGCGCCCGGTTGATGAGGTCCGTGAACCATTCGTGCTGGTCCATCACCGCCCGTTTGATGCCCCAGCCGGTGGCAGTCGTCGCCCAGGGATCGGCTGTCGGGGCGGTGTAGTTGGGCAGGTCATCGAAATCGGCGACTGCGGTTGTGCCAGCCAGAGCCTCCGTCAGGAGCCATTTCACCCGGTCCTGCCAGGAGCCCGTGGACCGGAGGATGCGCTCGCCCTCAGACACGAACAGTGCTGTGTGCGGGCCTCTCGGTAGCTCGGAGTTGCGAAGCTCAAGCACCGAGGAGGCCCCGTTGCCGGAGTCTTGCGTGTCCTCGTCCGCCCCCCTCTCTGTCAGCCTTGGGTGAGACGTCCCGCTGCCGAGTAGGTCAAGAGGTCGAGTTCTCCTCCCATTCCGAAGCCAGCGGGTAGGCGACGACGTTGACGTCCTTGCCGTGGTCCGGGTGCTCGAGCCACACCGGCCGACCGTCCTCGTCACCGAGCTCCAGCACCAGGGCGGTCCACCGCAACGTCGGCCCCGCCATCTGCACCAGCACGCGAGGCGCGCTGATCTCGGCGCCGCTGGGCCGGTCGTTGTCCTTGCTGTTGCGTACGGTCACCACATGACGGTTCGTGATCGTCCGTCACCGCAACGCCCACGCCACAGAACGCGATTGCCCGTCAGTGACTTAACTGACGGGCAATCACGAGTGGTTCCCTCCGCGCCGGGGGTGGAGCGACGGTCAGCTCTGCTCCCGCCGTCGCCACCACATGACACCCTTTACGACCAGCTCGCCGATCGAATACACGAGCCAGGCGTGCTGCAGCCAGACCCAGGCCATGTCGGCCTCCTTCAGAGTGATTCCGGCGCGGCGTTCGCGCCGTCGTCAGTAGGTTTGGCAGTGCGGGGAATCCGCCCGCCAAGCGCACTGCCGCGGCGCGGGATTATGGGACGCCGGCGCGGGAAACGGGCGTCGGGACAGGGCAGCGGGCGGGATTCCCGCGCTGCACGGAAGGAGACGAGGAAGCTGACCACCGAGGAGAGTACGGACGTTGTGTGGGATCCGGGCAAGGTGTCCTGGCAGCAGGTGATGGATCACCTCTTGCCCAAGGGGAAGAGCCCTGTTGACGGCACGCATGCGGGCTGGACGCTCACCCAGATCGTCGACCGGTCCCGAAGCTCCGGCTCCGAGTTGAGCAGCACGGCCTTGTCCGCCTGGCGGACGACGCGAGAGGGCAGGTACCCCGACCTCGAGAAGCTCCGTCTCCTGCGCGAAGTCATCGGCTGCCGGTGCGCGGGCTTCGACGAGGAGGCCGTGTCCGAAGCCCTGGAGCGCGCCCGGTCGGCGTCCAGGTCCCGGACGAAGACCGACCGGGCGGTCAGCCGGGCCCTGGTGGCAGGGGATTCAGCGGCCCTTGCAGCTCTGCCGGCGGAATTGCAGGCCCTCTGGAAGATTTCGCGGGCCGCGGCGTCCGATGCCGACGTCGTGGGCCTGCACCCCTCGGGTCAGGAGTTGCGCCTGTCGGGCGGGTTGTATGTGGAACGGAGTGTGGAGCGGGACGTCCTGTCGGGCCTTGAGTCCGCGGGGTGCACCGTTCTCGTGGGAGAGGCGGGCTTCGGCAAGACCAGCCTGTTGTGGAGCATGCACCGTCGGCTCCTGGACCGGGGACGGTGTCCCCTGTTCCTGCGAGCCAGCACGCTGCTCCTGGGCATGCGTGCCGGACAGGAGGGAGCCACCGCTCAGGGCCAGGCCGCTCTGTCTCCCCAAGCGGCCATGGCTGCCTTCGAGCAGTGCGTCCACACCGGGCGGCCTTTCGCCCTCCTGATCGACACCGTCGACCTGCTCATGCACAGCGAGGACGCCATCGCCTTCGTGGTCGACGCGGTACGTGCAGCCAGTCGGCTACGGCTGCCCACACTGCTGACGTGCCGGCCGGTGGAGGCTCAGCGCCTGATGGCCGCCGCGAAGGCGGCGGAGGTGACGATCAAGCGGAGGGCGCTCCCCGCCTACAGCACTCAGGAGTGGCTTGCGGCGGTTGAGAGCTACGCCCGCGGCTACTACGAGGGCCTGCCTGACGCGCCGCCCCTGGAAACCGTCGTCAGAAAGGTCACCCACGCGGCCTCTCGCGGCAGAGCGTTGAGGGAGGTGTGCGCCAATCCCTTCGCCCTGCGGCTGCTGTTCGATCTTTACGCCCCCGCCGTGCCGGAAGAGGACGTGGACACCCCGTTCCTCTACGACATGTTCTGGCGCGACCGGATCGAACGTGACCTGCGGGCACGGAACTCCTCGGCGACGCATGGCTCGGTCGACCTCTCACCGCACACGAGAGCCGCCGCGCGCGTCATCCTCGCCTCCGGTCAACTCGACACCAGACGTTCCGACCTGGAGAGCGGTGTCCGGCATCAACTGGCCCGAAGGGCGGGTCGGGACGGCGTGGTACGGGAGGACGTTCACGCCGCCATGGAGATGCTTCGCTCGCGCGGTGTGCTCTCCATCCGCGAACTCACCGGCTACCTGTGGTTCTTCCACCAAACCTTCTTCGAACACGCCGCGGCCCGGGGCGTACTGGCCTGCGGAGGGGAGGCGGTGGACGCGCTGATGGAGCGGGTGGCGGGCAACCCGGGGGACCTCTACTTCGGTGAAGTCGCCAGCGAGGTCCTGCTCATGGCCGGCCGGATCTCGGAGACGCGCGAGGCGTCTTACACGCTGGAAAGAGCCGACGCGGCGTTAGCCTCGTGGCTCGCATCCACCGATTCAGCCCTCCTCGGGCTGGCCCTGCGTGTCTACGCGAAGCTCAAATGCCCCGGGCCCTTGGTGCTTGCTCATGCGCCGACGGCGTTGAAGGGCGCGAACCCATCGGTGATCGACCGGTTCCTCCTGCTCCTTCCCTCGGTCACCCACCCGGATCTCGGCAGACCGCTGGCGGACCTGGCCCTGGTGTGGAACATGGAACCGAGCAGCACCAGAATCAGGAAGAACGTCCTGGAGGCGCTCGTCCGTCTTGCCACCGACGACCCGGCCGCCGTCGAAGGCTTCCTCCGGAAGCACGGTTGCTTCGAATGGCTCAAATCCCTGGAACCGAGCGAATGGCATCACAATGACAAGCTTCCGCTTCGTGTGCTGAGCGCGGTGGCCGCGGCAGACCCCGACGGAATGCTGGAACATGCCCTGCACTTCTGGGAGAAAGCACTGACCACAGGGCAGCTCAGCCTGCCGACGGAGCTGCTGATCCAGATGTCGACCTGGGGTCTCAGCCCCCGGATCATCCGGACGACTCTCCAGAAGTTCATGTCCGGGCTCGGTGGCCTCCACCCCGACCGGCAGGAGAGCATCGCGTTCGAGCAAGCTCTGTGCCGGCTGTTCCTCTTGAGCCGGCCCCGGGCGGAGGACTCGCTCGCGGAGATTCGCTCGGTCCTCGGACTGCCGCCGGCTCAGCAGGACGACTCCGCCGGACGAGCCGAACCGCCCCCTCTCCCAGGTGTGCTGGTGTGCCGTGCGACGCTGAGAATGCATACCGTTGCCATCATCAAGGGTCTTCCGGTCGATCCCGCGGAACTCCTCGACACCGTCATGTCCACGCGCGCTCCCTCGCACCAGCTCGCCGTCTGCTATGCGGTCCTCGCGGAGTCACTGGCCGGCCGGTCCTCCCTTTTCCAGCGCGACCTGCGAGGAGACCCGTCCACGGTCCCTTCCCCGTCGGCAGCTGAACACCCGCTCACCGTCGAGGCACGGCGTCGCTGCAGGACAGCTCTCGTCTCCCTGCCCTGCGCGGAGAACTCTTCCGACGGCGTCAAGGAATCGGCCTGGCTCTGGCGCAAAGCTCTCCAGGAAGCCAAGCCGGCTCCCGACGTTCTGCTCAGTCTGATGCCCACCACACACAACGACCTCGACGACATGGCGAACTCGCCGTGGCTGAACAGCTTCGGCCTGTGTGTCTTCACGGTTCCCGCAGCACTCGCTGGCCGGCCGGAAGCGGTCGACGCCTTGGACGCGTTCGTCGCCGACCGGGACATCCAACTGCGGCTGCAGCAGGACGAGTCCGGGCGAGCGGCGACCAAGATCATCCTGGGAGCCATGCAGTACACGCTCTCCGACCAGCCCGAGGTGATCGAGTACTTGATCGCCTATGCCAAGAACGCGGCAGCGCCGGAAGTGCTCCACCGGACCCTGAAAGGCTCGTCCCAAAACCCTGCCGAACGTCTCCTGCCGGGATTCCAGCCGTACCGGCAGCGCCTCGTGGACCACCGCAAGGAGCTGGTCTCGCACCGGAAGCCTCACATGCGGCAACACGGGTTCATGCTGTGGAAAGTCCTCCTGGAGTTGGCGATCGACACCCTCCCGACGGTGGACGAAATCCTCGAGGCCTGGACCGACGCCTCAGCCCAGGACCTCCGCAACGCGATTCTCGAACTGGTCGAACTGACCATCCCCAGGCGCACCTGGGATGCGGACGCTCCGGCCTCCCTGCGGGTGATCCTCGCCCCCCTCGTCCTGGCGGGCCGAGAAGCACGTCGTCTGCCCCGCGAACGGGCCACCGAGCAGATCATCAATCACGAAGCGACCGCGCGGATCCTGCTCGCCATGGCCAACGTGCACCTCGGCGCCCTGGACCGACCGGACGAGCTCGTCGCGACCGTGATCTCGCTGGCCGAGGAAGCTGGATACGAGGTGTCGTCCAAACAGGACTGCGGGCGAATCAGCCAGATCATCGAGCCCGTCGGCTTCGCCATAGAACGACTCATCCCCACGGACCCGTCGGCGGCGGCGGAACTGACCGCGAGCACCGTCAGGGCGCTGCACAGGATCCAGCCCGAGGACGTCAAATGGAAGCGCGACATCTCACGGCCCTGGGCCCCCTTTCTGGGCAGACTCTGCCTGGAGCTCACTCCTGCGCAGCAAGAGCGCTGGGTGCGCAACATGATGTGCGAGCCGGCCTTCTGCGCTCCGGTGGTGTCGGCCGCAGCCCAGCTCCATCCCAAGCCACAGTGGCTCGACGCCGTCTTCACGGAGACGGAGACCCCAGACAAACTGCGCGAAAGCCTCCGGGGAAGCAGCTGGCTGCACGGCCGAGCGCAGGGCAGGACGGGCGGCTGGCAGCAACTGCTGGAATACGAGCCCCTGTACTGAGGTCTCCACCTTGACGTTGCGCCTGCCGAAATACTCATCCGTCCTGGTGGGGGCTGGTGTACGGGTGGTGTCGAGCGCGGGCGCTTGGGCGGGTGCTCTGGGCACCTGGTGAGTGCCCCGGCAGGATGATCTGTCGTGCTGCTTCGACCCTGCCCTTGCCGGAAACCTCATCCGGCCTGGTCACGCAGCATGCTGGTACTCGTGAAGGAGACCGCCGAGTCGGTCGGTTCGATGGATGTCGAGGCGGGCGTTTTCGTCCGGATTGGTGATCGGTTCGGGGAGCGGGTGCAGCGGGCGGGCGTTCGCGATGCCCTGGTGCGGCCGGTGCGCGTTGTAGAACTGCTCGAACTCCGCCGTGCGTGGAGGAGATGCCGCTGGTTCCAGATCAGGGTGCGGTCCAGCAGTTCACGCGGTCATCATGCCTGGGTGATCGCCAGTCGTGCCAGAGTGGTCGACATCGGCGAGGCGGCCGACATCCCGCGATTCGTCGCGCACTGGCTCCGACCAGCGCGGATGACGTTATCGGCAAGGTCAAGGTCAAGGTCACCGGCATCAACCGGAGCTTCGTTGCATGCGGCACGGATCCTTGATCGACAAGACTTTGAAACCGCCCTGCACATCCAAGGGATCGACTACCGGGCCCGCAGCGCGGAAGGACGCGCCGCGAAGGAGAGCGATGGAGGCTCCACGGCATGAAGTACAAGAACGAAGCCGAGATCATGCACGCGCTCGGGATCGACACCTGGAGGCACCTCTCCAAGGAGAAGACGGTCAGATTCGCGGCCATGATGCCTGACATGGACACCGAAGTGGCCATGAAGATCGTCGAACAGTTCCCGGAGTTCAGGAAGTTCGCCACGGACGCCTTCGGCGCCATCGAGAAGGCCCACGAGGCCACGCTCGCGGACGGCAGGCACAGCCTGGATCAGGTCTACCAGGCCCTCCGGGAGAACCGGGAGATCTTCGAGCGGGAACTCCGCAGGGACGACCTGGCCTGGGAGCAGAGGAAGCACCTCCTCGAACTCATCCAGGAAACGGCAAGACTTGCTTCTCAGAAGGACACCGAGCACAAGCGCCACGTGGACGGTCTGCTGAAGAAGACCATGGTCGGTGTCGGTTCCGCGCTCGCTCTGGGTGTGGTCTTCGTCGGAGGCCGGATCCTGGCCCAAGGCAAGGAAGAACCCGCTGACTCCGGGGAGTCGTGAGACCCGGCGGGCGACGCCGGCCCGTGATCTCGGTGACCGTCTCATCGACCGAGCCGCGCTGGGCCATGACCCCCGCTGAGCGCGGGGGCGTTGTCAGTGGTGTGCGTCAGACTCAGAACACGGCACACACCCGTGCCGGCCGTCTGTCCACGCACCTCGCTCCTCTCCACCCGCAAGGAACGGTCATGGCACATCTGCACAAGCAGTTCGACGACCTGCTCACCCTGATCAACGTAGATCCCGACGTCCTCACGGCGACGCGCGAACGTCTCGCGCTGGCCCGCAAGTTGGCCGAGCAGCACCCCGAGGGCCGTACGTCGTACAGCTCGGGTTCGATCCCCGTTGGCACCCACATTCAGCCGCACGCGGGAGCGGTCAGCGACGGGGACGGCGGGATCATCCTGGACCGTGTCCGGCACCCGGAGCTCGGTCCTGACGGCGAAGGGGAGGCCCCGCACGCCGTCACCGACGAACTCGTCGCGTTCATCGGTCCGAGGCTCCGCGACCCGGAGCGCAACCCGTACTACCCCAAGGCGCGGGTGTGCACGTCCCGGCGTGGCCTCAAGATTCACTTCGGCGCTCCGGTCAACGGCACGGATGTCACGGTCGATCTCATCGTGGCGCTGCGCCGCCGCGATGGGCGCGGGCTGTGGATCCCCGACCTGGAGCGGGCCCCGGGCTCCAAGAATGCCTGGAGTGCCAGCGACCCCCAGGGCCACGTGGAGCTGCTGACGTCCGGCGCCGACGCCCTGCGGCGCACCCGGCGCCGCGCCATCCGCATCCTCAAGGCGTGGAATGCTCAGGCCACGAAGCCAGGCTTCTCCTCGCACCAACTCTCCGTATGGGCCTACGAGTTCGTCGAGCCGAGAATGAGCCTCGTCGGCGCGGTCCGCACGGTGCTGCTGGAGGCCGCCCTGCGCCTCCAGCGCGGCGAGCCAACCAAGGATCCGCACTCCGTCTCGCCCGACCTCAAGCCGCTGATCCCCGACGCGGACGCCGAACAGCGGCTGCGGATCGCCGCCGACAAGCTCGCGAAGGCCATCGCCGACCCCGACGACATCGACACGGTGGCGGAGGTCCTGGAGCGCCTCTTCCCCAAGACGATGCGTGAACGCGAGCGCGCCTTCTCCGCCGCCTCCACTCCCCTAAGCACCACCGCCAGCCTCGGTCTCGCGGGCGCGAGCCTGCTCCTCCCCAAGACGCGCTCGTGGCGGGAGGACAAGGCCGTTGAGCGGTGACCGGCGTCCCGCGCGCCGTCCTTGGTTCGCCCGTCCCATGGCCCGCGCCGAGCTGCTGACCGGGATGCGCTCGACGGGGCTCGACGTGCGCGAGGTGGACAGGCCCGCCGACTTCGAGTCCGGGTTCACCGTCCAGGTCTACCCGCACGTGCGGATCCTGCCCTCGCACAGTCTCCGCATCGTCTTCGCCCCCGGCGATCCGGCAGTCCCCCGCGTCCACGCACGCGGACCCGACTGCCCCGCCCACCGCAACTCTGACGGTTCCCTGTGCCTCTGGTACCCGAAGGACGCGCCCTCGCGCCGCTGGTCGCCCGGTGACGGCGGGCGGCTCCTCGTCGCGATCATCGTCCGCCATCTGCGCTGGGAGTCTGCCTATCGCGCCACCAGCATCTGGCCGGGCTTCGAAGCACCCCACGGCCACGGTTCGCCGGGCCTCGACGAACAGGACCAAATCATTGGCTGACGCGATCAAGGCCTTCGGCCCCTACGCCGCCGTTCTCGCCGCACTCGTGACCGGCCTCGTCCTCGGCGTCCAGGCGCGGATCAGCCGCCGCGCCCAGCTGCGGGAGCGGAAGCAGGAACTGCTAGCGAGCGCGTACGAGGTGAGCATCCAGTACGCGGAGATGGCGTACGCCGTGCGGCGCCGCCGCGCGGACGCCGCCGCCGAGGAGCGGGTCCGCCTGTCGGAGCAGCTGCGGGAGATCCAGGCCAGACTGACCTGGCACGAAGCGTGGGTCCGCTTCGAGGCCCCGGAGGTGGGCGCCGCGTATGACGAACTCGTCGCCCGTACGCGGACGGTGGCCGGGCAGAGCATGAAGGACGCGTGGCTCTCACCCCCAGTAGCGGACGACACGGCGATGGTGATCCCGACGTCGGTCGTCGACCTGCGGGCGCTGGCGGATGTCCGCGAGCAGTACATGGCCGCGGTGGAGGCGCACCTTCAGCCCCGGGGCCGCGTCCGCCGCCTCCTCCCGCGCGTCCCGCGCCCGCGCCGCGCCATGCCACCCGCACCCGAGCCTGCTCCCCCGACCGCTGGGACGGCCCCCGGTGCTCCCGGCGGCCCCGCGGGCGGGTCGCCGTGAGACGAACTGCATGCACGCCCCCGTCCCAAGCCCCTCTCCCTCACCCTGACCTACACCTTCGCCAATCTCTCCCGCCTGAGGCAGTTGACCGCACACGTACGTGCATTCCGTCGCACCCTCGCCCGCAGCACCAAGAGGCCCGCCATGACCGTGACCCTCGACGACGCCTCGCCAACCTCCTCGCCGCCTCCGACGGCGGTGTCAGGGCGCTCGCCCACGCCTCGCTGTACGCGCCAGCGGTCACCAGGAGCAGAACGGGCAGGTGGGGGCCCTTGTCGCCGCCTGCCGCGAACGGATCGGTGATCATGGCGAGGCCCTTTCCGAAGGCGGGTCCTGCCGGACAGCCCCGGCAGTGCAGACCCTGTGCTTGCCGGAAACCTCATCCATGCAGGTGAGGGTCTGTCTGGGGGGCAGGGTACTCGCGCGGCTGGTGGTCGCCCCGGCATGATGGCCGGTCGTGCTGCTGCGACTGGCCTCTCTGGGTGTGACGAACGTGTTCGCCCTGCTGCGCCTACTGCCGATGAGCGACCATGGCAAGGACGCCGAGATCCTCGCTCTTCGCCATCAGATCGGGGTACTGGAGCGCCAATTCGACGGCCGGAGAGTGCGGTTCGCCCCGGGCAATCGCGCGTTCCTGGCAGCATTGCTGCGCCGGTTGCCGACGGAGATGCTGCGCGGGATGCGGCTGCTGGTGCGGCCGGACACGGTGATGCGCCGGCACCGTGATCTTCTCGCGCACCGCCATGCGGCCCGTTCCCGTCCGAAACGTTCGGGACGGCCGCGCACGGTGCGATCGATCCGCGCTCTCATCCTGCGCCTGGCGAGGGAGAATCCCGGGCGGGGGATATCGGCGCATCCACGGTGAGCTGCTCGTCCTGGGCGCGCAGGTGGCCGCCTCCACCGTGTGGGAGATCCTGAAGGATGCCGGGATCGACCCGGCACCCGAACGCGCCGTAACGACCTGGGCCGACTTCCTGCGCTCCCAGGCCGATGCCCTGCCGGCCTGCGATTTCTTCGAGACCATCACTCTGTCCGGGACGCGGCAGTACGTGTTCGCCGTGCCCGAGCACGCCAGCCGGCGCATCCGGGTCCTGGGCGCCACCGCACACCCGACCGCTTCCTGGGTGACACAGGCCGCGAAGAACCTCGTCATGGACCTCGAGGACACCGGCTGCCGGGCAACAGTTCCTCATCCGGGACCGCGACGCCAAGTTCCCCGCCCTGTTCGACACCGTCCTCAAGGACGCGGGGATCGACGTCGTGCTGACCGGCGTCCGGATACCGCGCATGAACGCGCTCATGAAACGCTGGGTACAGACCTGCCGGCACGAGCTGCTGGACCGCACCCTGATCTGGAACCAGCACCATCTGCTCCACGCCCTGCGCGAGTTCGAGCAGCACTACAACTCCCACCGGCCCCACCAGGGCATCGCAGGCGCCCGACCACTGCACCCCCTGCCACCGCCGATCACCGACCCGGACGCCATCGCCCGCCTCGGCATACGACGACGCGACCGCATCGGCGGCACCCTCCACGAGTACCAGCATGCGCCCTGAACTGCACGGACGAAATTCTCGGCAGGGACAAGGTTTCGAGTGGGCGTGGAGGCGTCAGCCGAGCCTGAGGTGAGCGGCCACCTCCGTGTACAGGTCGGCAACCTCCGCCGGGGTTCCGTGGGGGTAGCGGGCAGCGAAGAGGGCGCCCACCCGCGGCTTGCTGTTGGTGTCCCTCTGCGCCTGGTCCAGGACTTGAGGGTCCAGGCGGCGCAGGTACGCCTCCAGTTCGCCGGACTTGCTGCCGTCGTCGCCGAACCGGTCGGCGAGGGTGAACACGCCCGTGGTCTTCCAGTAGGTGCTCCAGGCCGCGAAGTCGTTCGCGTCGTCGGGCGGGTCGAGGGGTAGAAGGTGCCGCTTGGCAAGCTGTTTGGCGAGTGGGCTGGTGCCGCGAAGAGCTGGCCCGTCGGCGATGACGGCCCAGGGGATACCGAAGGCGGTGAGGTAGTTGATGTAGCCGCCGAAGTTGCTCTGGCCCCCGACATCCAGCAGCGGAACGTTGGCCGCCTCCGGCCCTGACCTCGTGGCGGTATTCCACCACTGGCCCAGGGCACCGGTCTCCGACGCACCCTCGCAGAGGATCACGGCGCGGGCGAAGAGCAAGGCTCTGGTATCGGCGGCAGCCAGGTTCTGGATCCAGCCGGCCAGATCCGAAGCGGTCGTGGCAGGAACGCGCCGGACAGTGGTCGCTCCGTCCGGCCCGGGAGCCAGGCGGACGATGCGGTTGAGGTCGGCCGCCGTGGCCACCGGGACCAGGTCCGCGCTGTGAGTGATCAGGAGGGCCTGTACATCGCGCAGGGCGGTCGTGGCGATCCGTCGCTGCATGGTCGGATGCAACTGGACCGCCGGTTCGTCCAGGACGATGACACGGCCCGGTCCGCGCGCTGTCAGGACCGCCAGCAGGACGGCCTCCTGCAGTCCAGCACCGCTGAACTCGGCACGGCGCTCACCGTGGCCCGCGTCGATCATGACGTCGATGGCCATGCCGTCGGTCTCGGCCGATGCCTGGACTTCCAGGTGCGCCCCGGTGATGGTGTGAAACATCCTCTGGGCACGACAGAAACCCTCGCGCTGTTCACGTGCACCGTTCTTGAGCCTGTACAACTCGGCCGAGACGCGGCTGCCGTCGCTCAGGTCGAGGGGGCTTGCTAGTTCGTCGAGGGAGAAGTGCCGGCGCGCGGGCAAGCGCCGGTTGGCGGTCACCGAGATGCTCGCGGCCCAGATCTTAGCGAGCACGGCGTCGAAGGACACGGAATGCTGCTCGGTCAGCCCCAGCGATTTGGCGAGTGCGGTCAGCGAGGCGGGCCGGGGGCCGGATCCGTCGTTGAGCGTGGGCACGTTGAACGCGATGGGATGCTCGAACCCGTCCTCCAGGACGGTGGGGAAATCGACCAGCGCAGGCGCGGGAGGCGGTCCTCCCGCGGATGCCGGGCTCGGAGCGAGCATCTCGTGCAAGGTGGTCACCTGGCCGACGGCTGCGGTCTTCCAACCCTGGGCTGCTCCGGTGCGGAGCTGCTGCTGACAAGGCCCCTCCAACTGAATGTGGAAGATGCCCTTGCCGTGGTTGAACTGCCAGGCGCAGGACCAGCCCGGCTGCCGGTGGGAGTCGAAGTCCAGCCGGAGTGTGCCGTGGAACAGCGCGGCCACCGAGTCAACGGTGATGCTGGCCTCTGCGCCCTGCTCGAAGTCCTCGGTGGTGGGACCTTCCGCGCCGGCGTTCCGACTGCCGATGCCGATGTACGAGGCCTTCACGAACGCGGTGACCAGGTCCCGTTCCCACGGCTGGTCCAGCTCGAAGGAGACCGTCAGCGTGAAGGCGTGGGCCTCATTGTGACCGGCCTGCTCAAACAGAGAGAGCAACTCGCGCTGCTCCGGGGCACGGTGGCGGCTCAGGAACGCGGATACAGCGCTGAGAACCTGGCACAGGTTCGACTTACCCGCAGCGTTGGGGCCAGTGACCACGGTCAGACCCTGGCCCACTTCAACGCTCAGCTCAGCGAAGGACAAGAAATCCTGTGCCGTGATCTCATTGATCCTCACGCTGCGCCCCGCCCGTCTCTTGGCTGCTGGCGAGGATCCTTCCAGAACCTGCAGTGTCCGACCGTCAGAGCGCAGACGTTGGTTCCACGAGTTCCTCGAACACCAGGCCAAGGTCAAAAGGCGAGTTAACCTCGCCGTTTCGCTTGGGCACGGCGGTTGTTGAGGCAGAAACGCGAAAGTGCCTTCCTGACCTGGGACGATGAACCTTGCTGAGGGGTTCTGTCGGTCCAGGCGGAGGGCACTTTCTACGTGCAGGCTATCGGGTTGCGTCCCAAGGTCCATGTCAGCGCCGATGGTTCGGGGGTGGTCGGGCATGCCGGGGCACGACTGCTGGCCGATCTTGCGGAAGCTGGCCAGGTTCCGTGCGCTGCTGATAAGCGCGAAACACATCCCCGAGCTCGACGAGGTCTCCGCGCAGCGCATCGGGCCGCAGGGTGTGGGGGACGATCCGCTGCGCGATCTTTCCCCTTGCCTGGCCCCTGGGGGCGCCGCGTTAGGAGAGACGGCACGAGCCCGGGGCACCGCAGTGGGCTCGGCAGCCGGAGCGGAAGCCTCTGCGGCGGGGAAACGGTCGGAGAACACCGTGGCTGCAGCGTCGTGTGCCGGCGCTCGTCGTACTGCCACCGGGGGCACGGTAGGGCTCTCATGATCGGGGATACCCACCCGATCGCCGACGACCGCCGTGCAGCAACGGGCCTGTTAAGGCTCAGGCATTCCAGCCGGGCCGCCCACACCCCTTGACGGACGCTCCCACCCCGGCGAGTCGCGACAGGCTCGCAGATCAGGGTGGTCCTGGGGAGGCCCACTGGCTAGTTGCCGAATGCGACGGCGACAACGCTCCCGCCATAGAGCCGTCAAACGGTGACAGGAATGTGAGACACGATCCCCCAAAAGGAGCAAAAAGAGCGCCTCTGACCTGGGCATTCAACTTGATCACTAGAATCCGGCCCCATTATAACGTCATGTACCTCCTGTACATTTCTTACAGAAGCCGAAGGAGGGGTACCCATGACCCGACCGTTCGCCCGCCATGTCCTGCCCGAATTCACGGAGCGCACCAGTTCCGGGCACCGGACGATGGATCCGTACTCGAAGCTGCTGGAGGAGCGGATCGTCTTCCTCGGGACGCCGATCGACGACATCTCGGCGAACGACGTGATGGCCCAGTTCATGCACCTCGAGTACCAGGCGCCGGACCGGGACATCTCGCTGTACATCAACTCGCCCGGCGGCTCGTTCACCGCGATGTCGGCGATCTACGACACACTCCAGTACGTCAGTTGCGACGTGGAGACGATCTGCCTCGGCCAGGCCGGCACCAGCGCGGCGGTACTGCTCGCGGCGGGCACCCCGGGCAAGCGGTCGGCGCTGCCCGGCGCGCGGATGGTGCTCCACCAGCCCTCGCTGCCCGAGCCGGTCCAGGGTCAGGCGAGTGATCTCGCCATCCAGGCCGAGGAGTTGGCGCGCACCCGGTCCCAACTGGAGGCCGTACTCGCCCTGCACACGGGGCGGACGGTGGAGCAGGTGAGCCGGGACATCGAGCGGGACCGCATTCTGGACGCCCAACAGGCCCTGGAATACGGCCTGGTGGACCGGATCGTGTCGACCCGCAAGACCTCGCTCACCGAGCCCGGCGGGGAGTGAGCCGACGATGCTGCCGCCGGAGCTTCCGCCGCTGCCCGCACTGACGCGCGCCGAGGGCGAGTTGATCGACCGTTATCTGGACGTGGCCGACCTGCTGGGCCGTATCAACCCGGCGCACCACGGGGACACGTACCGTGGGCTGAGGGCCGCTCAGGCGCTGGTGGCCAAGGCCACCGAGCTGCGGGACGCGCTGGCCCTGATGCACCAGCGGGGCGAGACCGAACTGCACGCCCCCACGCTCGCGCGGGCGCTGCGCGTGCTGGACGGGGAGCGCCGCACAGCCCGCGTCACGATCCCCGCGCCCTCCGACAGTTGACGGACACGTGGCCGTCCCGGCCGGGGTCGAAACGGGCCGAACGGTGTACCCCCGATCGGCGTAGTCGCCGCTCCGCCCATGCGGCCGTCCGGGTTGCGCAACACGCGTAGCCCGAGGGGCGGGTGAGGTGTTCCGGTGCTGGTCCGAGGGTCATGCGCCCTCGACACGCCTTCGAACACCGACGCGCTCAGCCGAACGGGTGAGTGGTGAGTAACCCCACAAATCCCCGATTCCATTGGGCTTTCCGGACATTCATAGGTGAAGATCCCTGTCTGACGACAAGACCCCGCCGCAGCGGCGGGGCGATCCGGGCGGACGCCGAGTCCTGCCGCCGCCCGGATGACAGGTCGACAGGATTGCATCGGCAGGAGTGGAGGACCCAAGCACGACGGGTCGCCGGGACGGTCACGCCATGACCGGGTCGAGCAGCCCTTGGGGTGAAGCCGCGTCAGCGGCCGGGCAACTTTGTCAGCCCGAATCCGACAGGTCATCCTTCACAGGCGGCTGACGAAGGGTTGCGCATGACTGCGCTCAATCGTGTCCCGTCGCTGATGGTCCGGGCCGGTACGGCTTCGGCCTTCGCCATCGCCGCCGTAGGCGGTTCCGTCGTGATCCCGGGCGTCGCATCCGACGCCGCGGCCGCGACACCCGCGACGAAGGCACTCCAGGTCGCGGCGTCCAAGAAGGGCGCCCCGTACAGGTACGGGGCCACCGGACCGGGCCGCTTCGACTGCTCCGGGCTCACGCTGTACTCGTACAAGAAGGCAGGCAAGAAGCTGCCCCGTACGGCGGCCCAGCAGTACAACAAGACCCACCACATCTCGGCTGCGAGCCGCAAGGCCGGGGACCTCGTCTTCTTCCACTCGGGCTCCAGCGTCTACCACGTCGGCATCTACGCCGGCAAGGGAAAGATCTGGCACGCCCCGAAGACCGGGGACGTGGTGCGGTTGCAGAAGATCTGGACCAAGAGCGTCTGGTACGGCCGGGTCAGCTGACCTGCGCTGAAAACTCCCGAGGGGGTGGCGGTCTCCTGACGGACCGCCACCCCCTCGGGTGTTCGGAGGCGTTCGGCATGGTTCTCTACGGCTCCTGCCGGCCCGCCGCGGTCACGGGCGGGGCCGGGACCGTCCAGGGCACCTCGATGGAGACCGTCTTGCCGCCCTCCAGTGTGGGCCTGACCCTGAGTTTGCCGCCGCACTCCGCGGTCAGCCAGCGGATGATGACCATGCCCCGGCCGTTGTCCTGCTGAACGGCGGCCGGCAGTCGTTTCGGGAAGCGGGGATGGCTGTCGGTGACTCCGATGCGCAGCTGTTCGTCACGCTCCAGCTCGATGTCCACCGTGAAGGTGGGTGACTGTCCGAAGGTGTGCTGTACGGCGTTGGTGGCGAGTTCGGAGACGATGAGGCGGATGGTGTCGGCGACCTCCGTGTCCGCCGGCAGTCCCCATTCCACGAGGGTCCCGACCACGTAGGAGCGGGCGGTGGAGACCGAGGCGGGATCGCTCGGCAGAGTGACGGATGCTTCCAGATGGTCTGCCATGGCGCGGTCGTCCCTTTCCCGCGGGACCGGTGTCCGACACGGAGCGGATGGTTCGAGTACGGTCCCGGACTGGTGCTTCTTCGCCAGACTGCCATTACCGCGTCGCCAACGGTGCCGATCCACCAAGATATGCATATATCTGTCGCTCAAAGCGGTGAACTCTGCGACCCCAGACCGTATTTGGGCGGCCCGAAAGGAGTAAGGAGAAACCCATGCAGTACGGTCCCGCGGTGCGCCGCCGGAAACTGGGCGCCGAACTCCGCACGTTGCGTGCGGAGGCGGGGCTCACCAGCGGCGAGGCGGCCCGGCTGGTCGGCTGGCACCAGTCGAAGGTCAGCCGCATCGAGACCGGCGCGAGTGGCGTGAAACCGCCCGACGTCCGGTTACTCCTGGACGCCTACCAGGTCGGCGACGCACAACTCCGGGACATGCTGCTGGTATTGGCGGGCTCGGACGACGGCGGCGGCCGGCACCACTGGTGGCACGCGTATCGCGGTGTACTGCCGCCCGCCTACCGGGACTTCATCAGCCTGGAGTCACAGGCAAGCACGATCCGCACCCTGGAGACCTCGGTGGTCCCCGGGCTGCTGCAGACACCCGAGTACGCCCGGGCGGTGACCCGGGCCGCCGTGGGAGGCCTCGACAACGACGGGCCGGAGCGGCTGGACGCGCTGGTACAGGTGCGGCTGGCGCGGCAGGACATCCTGCGGGCGGATCCGCCGCTGGAACTGAGCGTGGTCCTCGACGAGGCGGTGGTGCGCCGGGAGGTCGGCGGTCCGGGCGTGATGGCACGGCAGCTGGAGCGGCTCACCGAGGCGGCCCAGCTGCCCCAAGTCCGGCTTCAGGTCCTGCCGTTCGCCGCAGGAGCACACATCGGCATCACCGGACCTTTCGTTATCTTCTCCTTTCCGAGCACTTCTGATCTGGATGTGGTCGTTCTAGACCACTTGACGAGTAGCCTCTACCTCGAGCGGAAAGAAGACCTAGAGGCCTACAGCGAGGCCTTCAACACCCTTCAGTTCCATGCTCTTTCGCCCGAGGATTCGTTGGATTACATCGCCGGGATACGTGACGGCGTGTAAGGAGGCACCATGTCTGCACTGCCTCGGAACGTACCTTCAAGTACCGATCTGTCCGGTGTGTGGTGGCTGCGCAGCAGCTACAGCACGGGAGCGAACAACTGCGTCGAGGCGGCCCGTCCGCACTCGGGCCCCCGCGCGGGGCTGCTCGCCGTACGCGACTCCAAGGACCCCCAGGGACCCGCTCTGCTCTTCTCCCCCGAGAGCTGGACGGGATTCCTCGGCGCCTTCCACTGATCGGTTCCCCCGTCAGCGACGCACGACCGTGTCACGCCGACTCATGGTCGCGTCTCGCCGATCACACGTACAGCGCGTTCGATCTCGGCCCCGGAGAGGTCCGCTCGGGCGGTCAGCCTGAGCCGTGAGATGCCGTCGGGCACGGAAGGAGGACGGAAGCAGCCCACGGCCAGCCCTGCCGTACGGCAGTCGGCCGCCCATTGCACGGCCGCCTCCGGGGACGGTGCCCGCACCGACACCACCGCGGCGTCCGGACGTACCGCTTCCAGACCCGCGGCGGTGAACCGTGTGTACAGCTCACTCGCCACGGCGCGCGCCCGGGCCGCCCGCTCGGGCTCGCGCCGCAGCAGGGTGAGCGCCGCCAGGGCCGCGCCCGCCGCGGCGGGTGCCAGCCCCGTGTCGAAGATGAAGGTCCGCGCCGCGTTGACCAGATGGTCGATCACCCGGGCCGGCCCGAGCACGGCCCCGCCCTGACTGCCCAGCGACTTGGACAGGGTGACGGTCACGACCACGTCCTCGGCCCCCGCGAGCCCCGCCGCGTGCGGCGCCCCGCGCCCGCCCTCGCCCAGCACCCCGAGCCCGTGCGCGTCGTCGAGCAGCAGCCCCGCCCCGAACTCCCGGCTCGCCTCGGCGAGCGCCCCCACCGGAGCCGCATCGCCATCGACGGAGAACACCGAGTCGGACACGACGACGGCCGGCCCGTCGTGCGTCCGCAGCGCCTTCCGCACCCCGTCCGGATCGGCGTGTCCTACGACCTGGGTGGCGCCCCGGGCCAGCCGGCAGCCGTCGATCAGCGAGGCGTGGTTGCCCGCGTCGGAGACGATCAGCGAGCCGTGCGGCGCGAGCGTGGTGACCGCGGCGAGGTTGGCCGCGTAGCCGGAGGAGAAGACGAGCGCCGCCTCGAACCCGGTGAACTCGGCCAGCTCGCGCTCCAACTGGGCATGCAGCTCGGTCGTACCCGTGACGAGCCGCGACCCGGTGGACCCGCCGCCCCAGGTCCGCGCCGCCGCCGCGGCACCCTCGACGACCTCGGGATGGTGGGCGAGGCCCAGGTAGTCGTTGCTCGCGAGATCGAGGAGCGGCGAGTCTGCGGGCCGCGGGCGCAGGGTCCGTACGAGCCCGGCGAGGCGGCGCAGCTCCGCCTGGTCGTCGATCCAGCCGAACGCCATGGTTCCTCCGGGGCTTTTGTAGGCAGTGCACAGACACTAATCGGACGACCAGCCGCCCATGGTGTGGTGATACCCACACCGTCGACCCCATGTCTTGTGCAATCTCTCCTTGGCCGAGGGCGGTCCCGTAGGACAGGATCGGGACTCATGGACCTGCTGAACACGCTCGTGGACAAGGGGCTTCGGCGCGAGCTGCCGACCCGCGCCGAAGCACTCGCCGTCCTCGCCACCTCCGACGACGACCTGCTGGATGTCGTGGCCGCGGCCGGGAAGGTGCGCCGGCACTGGTTCGGCCGACGGGTGAAGCTCAACTACCTCGTCAACCTGAAGTCCGGCCTGTGCCCCGAGGACTGCTCGTACTGCTCGCAGCGGCTCGGCTCCAAGGCCGACATCCTGAAGTACACGTGGCTGAAACCCGACGACGCCTCGAAGGCCGCGGCGGCCGGCGTGGCGGGTGGCGCCAAGCGGGTCTGTCTGGTGGCCTCCGGCCGGGGCCCGACCGACCGGGACGTGGACCGGGTCGCGGGCACCATCAAGGCGATCAAGGACCAGAACGAGGGCGTCGAGGTGTGCGCCTGCCTCGGCCTGCTCTCCGACGGCCAGGCCGACCGGCTGCGCGAGGCGGGCGCGGACGCCTACAACCACAACCTCAACACGTCCGAGTCGACGTACGGCGACATCACGACCACCCACACGTACGCCGACCGGGTCGACACCGTGCAGAAGGCGCACGCGGCCGGTCTCTCCGCCTGCTCCGGCCTGATCGCCGGCATGGGCGAGACGGACGAGGACCTGGTCGACGTCGTCTTCTCGCTGCGCGACCTCGACCCGGACTCGGTGCCGGTGAACTTCCTGATCCCGATGGAGGGCACCCCGCTCGCCCAGGAGTGGCACCTCACCCCGCAGCGGTGTCTGCGCATCCTCGCGATGGTGCGGTTCGTCTGTCCGGACGTCGAGGTGCGCATTGCGGGCGGCCGTGAGGTCCACCTGCGCACGATGCAGCCCCTCGCCCTGAACCTCGCCAACTCGATCTTCCTCGGCGACTACCTGACGTCCGAGGGCCAGGCCGGCCACGCGGACCTGGAGATGATCGCGGACGCGGGCTTCGAGGTGGAGGGCGCGGGCGAGGTGACGCTGCCGGAGCACCGGGCGACTGCGGGCGGCTGCGGATCGCACGAGGACGCCGGGTGCGGTGGGGGCTGCGGTGGCCACGAGGGCGCCGGAGTCTGCGGTTCCGCGCCCGCTTCCACGTCTACGCCCGCTGCCGCGCCGCAGGTCGACGAGGTGCGCCGTGACCTGGTCGCCGTACGCCGTCGAGGTGCCGGAACGGATCTCGCGCCCAATGCCTGACCCGACCGGCCGCCTGCCTGTCCCGGAGCTGCTGGAACTGGACCGGCGGCACGTCTGGCATCCGTACGGTCCGATGCCCGGCCGTGTCGAACCGCTCGTCGTGGAATCGGCGAGCGGGGTACGTCTGAAGCTCCGGCTGGCGGATGGAGTCAAGGACGAAGTCGTAGACGGCATGTCGTCCTGGTGGTCGGCGATCCACGGCTACAACCACCCCGTGCTCAACGAGGCCGCGCGCGAGCAGCTCGGCAGGATGAGCCATGTGATGTTCGGCGGGCTCACGCACGAGCCCGCCGTACGGTTGGCGAAGCTCCTTGTCGACATGTCTCCCGAGGGTCTGGAGCACGTGTTCCTGGCCGACTCGGGCTCGGTGTCGGTCGAGGTCGCGGTGAAGATGTGCCTCCAGTACTGGCGCTCGCTCGGCCGCCCCGCGAAACAGCGCCTGCTGACCTGGCGCGGCGGCTACCACGGCGACACCTGGCAGCCGATGTCGGTGTGCGACCCCGAGGGCGGGATGCACGAGCTGTGGTCGGGAGTGCTGCCAAGGCAGGTGTTCGTGGACGCGCCCCCGACCGAGTACGAGGAGTCGTACGCCGACCAGCTGCGCTCGGCGATCGAGCGGCATGCCGACGAGCTGGCCGCGGTGATCGTGGAACCGGTGGTGCAGGGCGCGGGCGGGATGCGGTTCCACTCCCCCGCGTATCTGCGGGTGCTGCGCGAGGCGTGCGACGCGCACGACGTACTGCTGGTGTTCGACGAGATCGCGACGGGCTTCGGTCGTACGGGCGCGCTGTTCGCGGCGGAGCACGCGGCCGTCACCCCGGACGTGATGTGCGTGGGCAAGGCGCTGACCGGCGGCTACATGACGATGGCGGCGAGCCTGTGCACGTCTCGGGTAGCCGAGGGCATCTTGCAGGGCGAGGTGCCGGTCCTGGCCCACGGCCCGACCTTCATGGGCAACCCGCTGGCGGCGGCCGTGGCCTGCGCGTCGATCGAACTCCTCCTGAACCAGGACTGGTTGACGGAGGTCAAGCGCATCGAGGCGGCCCTGCGGGAGGGCCTGGCCCCGGCCTCGGGGATCCCGGGCGTCCGGGACGTCCGCGTCCTCGGCGCCATCGGCGTGGTCCAGCTCGACCACGACGTCGACATGAAGGCCGCCACGGAAGCGGCCGTACGCGAGGGCGTGTGGCTACGGCCGTTCCGCGACCTCGTCTACACGATGCCGCCGTACGTCACGGGCGACGCCGACCTGGCGCGGATCGCCCGCGCGGTGTGCGCGGCGGCACGGGAGGGATGACATGCCGGTACTGGTGATCACGGGCACGGGCACGGAGGTCGGCAAGACGATCACCACGGCCGCCGTGGCCGCAGCGGCGCTCGCGGCCGGCCGCACGGTGGCCGTCCTGAAGCCCGCCCAGACGGGTCTCCGGCCGGACGAACGCGGGGACGCCGACGAGGTCGCAAGGCTCGCGGGCACCGTGACAACGGCCGAACTCGCCCGCTATCCCGAGCCGTTGGCCCCCGGCACGGCGGCCCGCCGGGCCCGTATGACTCCGGTCCGCCCGCACGAAGTAGCGGAAGCGGCCCAGAAGCTGGCCACCGAACACGACCTCGTCCTGGTCGAGGGCGCGGGCGGGCTGCTCGTACGGTTCGACGCGGAGGGCGGCACACTGGCGGACGCAGCACGGCTGCTGGGCGCGCCGGTCCTGCTCGTGGCGTCGGCGGGCCTGGGCACCCTGAACACCACGGAACTGACGGCCCGTGAACTCCGCGCCCAGGGGCTCGACTTGCTGGGCGTGGTGATCGGGAGCTGGCCCAACACCCCAGATCTCGCGTCGCGTTGCAACGTCGCCGACCTGCCGGAGGTGTCCGGCGCACCACTGCTCGGCGCGCTGCCGGAGGGGGCCGGCGCGCTCACCCCTGCCGACTTCCGTGCCACGGCGCCGAGTTGGCTGGCGGCGCGGCTTGACGGGACGTGGGATGCGGAGGGGTTCGGGGTGCGCGAGGCACCGGAACCGGACGGCGTTCAGGCCTCCAGCCGGTCCAGCCAGGCGTCCTGACCGTCGGCCAAGGGGAGCGTCAGGGGCAGCGGCTCGAAACGGCAGTGGAAGGTCATGCCGTTGTCGCGGCCCGTGCCCGTCACCTGGTGGTCCCACGTGTCCGGGAGTTCCGCGTCGGCGTCCACCTCCAGTTCGAAGAAGGTGGTGTGGCGTGGGAAGCGGCGGATCGGGTGCGGGGTGTACTCCTCTGCGATCGGGCGCAGCACGCGCACGCAGATCAGCCCGGACTCCTCCGCGACTTCGCGCAACACCGCCTCTTCCAGCGGCTCCTTGGGCGCCACGCCTCCCGCCGGGACGTGTGTGCCGGGCGGGAGATCCGCGTCGTGGTCGAAGACGAGCAGTTCCGCCGGCCGTCCCGCGCGCCGGCGCAGCACATAGGCCGCCACCCGGACACGCAACGTCAACTCCCGCATTCCCGCAGGGTAAGGGAAGTACCTGGGGCTTCAGGACGCCTCCCCTTCCGCCAGTAGTCGTACCAGTTCGATCCGGGAGCGGATGCCCAACCGGCTGAAGACACCGCGCAGATGGTGGTCGATGGTGCGGGGGCTGAGGGCGAGGCGGACGGCGATCTCGCGGTTGGTGGCGCCGTCGGCGGCCATGCGGGCGACCATGAGTTGTTGGGCGGTCAGGTGAGCGGCTGGTGTGGGGAGGGCGGTCGCGGCCACCGGTGTGCCGAGGGCGCGGAGTTCGGCTCGTGCCTGGGCCGCGCAGTGCGGGGCGCCGAAGGACTCGAAGGCCTCCAGTGAGGTGTGCAGGCGGTCGCGGGCCTCGGTGCGTCGGCGCAGTCGGCGCAGTGCGCCGCCGAACAGCAGCTCGGTGCGGGCCCGTTCGAAGTCTCGGGTGCCGCGCGCATGCAGTTCGAGGGCGGTGCGGTAGTGCTCGACGGACTCGGCACCGGGGGCGAGCAGGGCCCGGCAACGGGCGCTGAGAGCGAGGTCGTCGGGGCTGCGGACGGCACGTGCCCAGCGATCGTAGTCGGCGTGTGCGGCGCGGGCGATACGGGTGTCGCCGCTGCGGGCGGCGGCCTCGACATAGTGCGGGGTGGCCAGGTGCCGTATCGCCCGGTGGCCGTGGCCCGGGCCGAACCCGGCGAGCGCGCGCAGCCGGGCCGCGGCGGCGGCGAACCGTCCGCTGCTCAAGTCGAGGTAGGCGAGCGCCCATTGGGCGAGGGCGGCGGGCAGTCCCAGGCCGTGGCCGAGGGCGTACGAGCGGGCGGCGGCGGCCCGTTCGCGGCAGATGTCCTCGTCTCCGGTGAGCGCCGCGAACATGGCGAGGGCCGCCTGGAGATGGCAGGCGCCGTTGTCCTGGCCGGTGGCGTGGGCCTGCCACAGGGCGTCCGCCGCTGCCGTCTCGGCGGCTCGCGGGTGTCCGGTCCAGAACTCGGCGTAGGCCCGGAACTCCATCGCCTGCGGCACGATCACCGTCGCGCCGCAGGCCCGGGCCGAGGCGGCCGCCCGCACGGTGGCGGTGGTGGCGCGGGTGTGGTCGCCGAGCATCAGGGCGGCGATGCCGGCGTGCACGAGGAGGGTGGGGTCGCCGCCGGGACCGCATCTCCCGGCGGCGGCTTTCAGCAGGTCCCGCGCGTCCTCGTACCGCCCCTCGAAGGCGGCGGCCAGTCCCCCCAGCGTCCCGTGCGGCACGATCCCGAGCCGGGAGGCGACGGCAGCCGCCTCCCGGCATCGTCTCAGGTCCCCGGTGTAGACGGCGGCCTCGGTGGCCCGCGCGAGAAGGTGAACCGCGTGGTCGGGAGCGGGAGTTCGGGGCGCGGCGGTGGCGTGGGGGGTCTCGGTGGGGCGAGGGGTCTCCTTGAGGCGGGGGGTCTCGGTGAGGCAGGGTGGCGTCGCCGCCGGTGGCTTGGCCGTTCGGGGTGCTGGCGTTCCGGGCGCATCCGCCCGGGGAGCCGCCGTTCCAGGCACACCCGCCCTGGGAACCGCCGTATCAGGCACACCCGCCCGGGAAGTCGCCGTTCCAGACGCACCCGCCCGGGAAGTCGCCGTCCGAGATACTTCCGCTCGCGGCATCGCCAGCCCCGGCGCCTCACCCAAGTGGCCTCCTGCCAAAGGCTCCTCGGCCTCCCGTCGAGCCGAACGCTCGTCAGCCTCCCGTCGAGCCGAACGCTCCTCGGCCCCCGGCCGCGCCTCAGGTTCCTCGCTCCCTCCCCTCATCACCGCCCCCTCACCCGCTCGCCGCACCACCGCCCCCTCAACTCCCCGTCGCGTCACCGCGACCAGCAACGCGTCGAACGCCTCCGCCGCGTTGCCGGACCGCAGCGCGAACACCCCGTTCAGCGCATCGCTGTCCGTCGCGGCGGCGAGTCTTCGGGCCCGGTCGCCCTCGCCGGACTGCCAGGCGTCACCGGCGGCGCGGTCGAGAAGGCGGGACTGTTCGCGGGGGTCGCGGCAGAGGGCGGCGGCGCGTTCCACCAGGGCGCAGGCGAGGGCGTGTTCACCCGTCGCCCGTGCCTTCCCCGCCGCCGTACGGAGTTCCGCGGTGAGCCGCACGCTGGGGCCGAGCGCGCCCGCGCCCCGGTGCCAGGAGCGCCGGGGTGCCTCGCCCACCGCGCGCAACACCCGCGCCAGCAGCCGGTGGACGTCCCGCCGGTCCGCCGGGGACCCGGTCTCGTACGCGGCGATCCTCGTCCACGCGTCACGGAACACGACCCCGCCGGCCGTCGCCTGTGCGACACCTGCCGTCTCGGCGGCTTCCAGGGGCCGGGTGTCGAGCCGGCCCGCCGCGACGGCACGGAGGAAAGCGTGGGTGGGGACCGGGTACTGGTCGGCGGCGGCGAGCAGGAGGAGCAGGCGGGTGTCGTCGGGCAGGGAACGGATCTCCTGGCGGTGCCGACTCAGCAACTCCGGTGCCAGGGCCGCCGGTTCGGTCGGGAGGGGGTCGAGTCCCGCGGCCTGGCGTGGGGTCAGGAGCGAGCGGAGTTCGGCGGCGGCGCGGGGGTCGCCGTAGGCCGCGCGGAGCAGTCGGATGCGGACGCCCTCGGGGAGCGCGGGATCGGGGGTTCGCCGCACGTCGGTGCGCGACGGTGGCCAAGTGCGGTCCAGAGGTGGGGGGTTCACTGGTGTCACCACACAACTGACGTTACTGGCGAGTTAATTCACACGTAAAGACCGGCGATTTCGCCGATGCGGCGCGCGTAGACCCCCGCTGACACTCCTGACAACCCCACCCGTATCAGGAGGCATCATGCAGCGCCACAAGCGTCGCATCGCCACGGCCCTGTCGGCCGTGACCACCTCGCTCCTTCTGTCACTCTCCCTGGCCTCGACGCCCGCCCACGCGGCGAGCCACGATCCCATCGTCTTCGTACACGGCCTGAGCGGTTCGGCGAGCGGCTGGGACGACTGGGTCGCGGACTTCGAGGCCGACGGCTACTCCTCGTCCGAGCTGTTCGCGTGGTCGTACGACTGGACGCAGTCGAACGTCACGACCGCCTCGCAGCTGGCCACCGAGGTCAAGAGCGTGCTCGCGCAGACCGGGGCGTCGAAGGTCGACATCGTCGGTCACTCCATGGGGACGCTCAGCGCCCGCTACTTCCTGAAGAACCTGAGCGGTACGTCGTACGTGGACCACTTCGTGTCCGTCGCCGGGGTCAACCACGGCACCACCATCGCCTCGCTGTGCGGCTGGCTGTACACGTCCTGCAAGGAGATGCAGACCGGGAGTTCCTTCCTCACCGCGCTCAACTCCGGTGACGAGACGCCCGGCAGCGTGTCGTACGCGGCGTACTGGTCGGACTGCGACGAGGCGATCAACCCGGACACCTCGGCCGAACTGAGCGGCGCGACCAATGTCGACGTCGGGTGCATCTCGCACACCGACATGAACAACGACCACGGCGTCTACGAACAGGTGCACGACTTC
>Ga0307511_10000651_pt1 | contig 37072 bp, 31 predicted proteins | sample 13_EM_MG_FD_200266 | JGI IMG/M metagenome (GOLD analysis project Ga0307511, IMG submission 200266) | Populus trichocarpa ectomycorrhiza microbial communities from riparian zone in the Pacific Northwest, United States - 13_EM | ecosystem: Host-associated > Plants > Roots > Unclassified | place... | reverse complement strand
CTCCGTATGATACGTATGGATCACCCTGCCCCTGATAGCAGCGATCGTACTCTCCAGAAAACCACTCTCATTCAGTGTATCCGTATGAATAGCAACCTGCACATCCTGCTTATCCGCTATTTGCAGGGACGCATCGATAACGGCAGGCGTCGATCCCCAGTCCTCATGGATCTTCAATCCCAACGCCCCGGCTTCGATCTGTTCCTCCAGAGGCCCCGGGCTGGCACAATTCCCTTTCCCCAAAAAGCCCAGGTTCATGGGGAAAGCATCCGCCGCCTCCAGCATACGTTGAATATTCCACGCGCCGGGCGTCACCGTAGTGGCATTCGTACCATCCGCCGGCCCCGTACCTCCACCGATCATGGTAGTGATACCGCTGTATAAGGCATGATCGATCTGCTGCGGGCAGATAAAATGAATATGCGTATCGATGCCTCCGGCAGTCGCTATTAAACCGGCTCCTCCATGCACTTCCGTCGCAGCCCCGATCACCATACCGGCATCCACGCCATCCATGGTATCAGGATTTCCGGCCCTGCCAATACCAGCGATCTTTCCGTCTTTTATTCCAATATCCGCTTTTACAATGCCCCAATGATCGATAATGATAACACCGGTAATGACAAAATCCAATACCCCCTCTCCGCGCAGGGCAGTGGCAGACTGGGCCATACCATCCCGAATCGTCTTTCCACCACCGAACTTGGCTTCATCCCCATAGACAGTATGGTCCTTCTCAATCTCAATCAACAGGTCCGTGTCTCCCAGGCGCACCTTATCCCCTGTCGTGGGGCCATATAAATTGGCATACTTGTTCCGATTGATAAAAAAACTCATTCCGGTTTATTTTTAAAATGATTCACCCGCACTTTTTGCAAGGCAGCCTCCAGCGCAGCATTCGCAGTCCCACCCTCCGCTACGCCATCCCCGCTATCCCCCGCACCGTTCCCCACAGTATCCCCATCCACCAGGTTATTAAAGCCAATCGCTCTCCGGTTGCCGCCCAATGTCACCAGGCCCACCGCCTTCTCCTCCCCGGGCTCAAAACGGACAGCCGTGCCCGATGGAATATCGAGCCGCATTCCAAATGCTTTTGCCCGGTCAAATTCCATTTCGGTATTCACTTCAAAAAAATGGAAGTGCGAGCCCACCTGGATGGGCCGGTCACCGGTATTGACAACCGTAACTGCAACAGTCCTCCGTCCGATATTGCATTCAATATCGCCGGCGGCCAGTATATATTCGCCTGGTATCATAGTAGTATGTTGATGTGTTTATAAGTGTCTTTACTCATTCCCCCTTCAGGGGGCTAGGGGGTTTATCGGATGGGATCGTGTACCGTCACCAATTTTGTCCCGTCAGGAAAAGTAGCTTCGATCTGTATCTCAGTGATCATTTCCGGGATGCCCTCCATGACATCCTCCCGTGACAAAATAGCTCCCCCATACTGCATCAGCTCGGCCACGGGCTTACCATCCCGGGCAGCCTCCTGCAGCCGGCTGCTGATCAGGGCAATAGCTTCCGGATAATTTAATTTCAGCCCCCTCGCCTTCCTCTTCTCCGCTAATTCCCCCGCCAGGAACAGCAATAATTTTTCCGTTTCTCTGGGTGACAAATGCATAGATAGTAAGTTAAGAAAAAAAAGCTAGCGCTGACGCCTCGCCCGCAAAATTTCGTAAAACGACCGACTGCGGATCTCCTCCAGGCTCAACCCTGTCTCCAGCGCCTCTTCTTCACTGATAGCCCCACAATTCATAGCCTTTAAAAAGAAGTTCAGAAGCCCCTGCCCTGTGGCAGCATCATCAAAAATATCCCCGGTCAGCGTCGAAATGGCAGAGCGCTCCACAAATATTCTCAATCGGCGTACCGCATCCTCCAGGCTGTTTAAAAAGAAAGTATAGGTCGCCGCATAACGCATCGGCAACTGGGCCGGGTTCAGGTCCCAGCCCTGGTAGAAACCATTGATCAGCGAATGCATGGTATGGCCATAACAGATCTTCCACCCCTTATGAACGGACTCCCGGTTTTCGATGATCTGTTCATTCGTAAGCGCATACCCCTTATGCGGGCCGATCGGCATGACATTGGTAGCCCCGTCCGATAAAAAGATGCCCGTTCCTGCCAGCGCCACCTTCGTCATATGATGCGCAAAATCACAAACAGGATGGGCCATCGTTTGGTACCTTGCCGTAATGCCGCAGGAAGCCGTATAATCATAGGTCCCGAAATGGGCCGCTATACAACGCCCCTCGCTGGCCCGGATAATTCTTAATAAAGGATTACGCCCCTCCTCATCCATAATGATCTGCGTAGCCTCCACCATGATCTCCATTTTGAGAATGCCCGCCGGCAATTGATTGCCTTTCTCAATCAGCTCAAACAACCTTACTAAAGTAACTACCTGCTCCGGTATCGTCACCTTCGGCAACATCACGACAAAATTAGCAGGCAACAGCCCACCCGTTTTCTGCACCAGGCTCGTAATGAACAGGTCCAATGTCCGGGCCCCGCGATATTTAAGGTCTTCGGTGAAAGGCTTGATCCGGATACCGATAAAAGGAGAGACCGTCTTGTTCTTCATGCCTTGTGCCAACTCCCGGGCAGCACGGATGGTCGCGGCATCTTCCTCCTCGTCTGGGCGATTGCCAAATCCATCTTCAAAATCGATCCGAAAATCTTCCACCGGCTCTTCCTGTAATTTTTTAATCACCTTATTATACACCAACCAGGGCAGCCATGCCTTTTCTTTTCGCCTTTCCTCTTCCTTCATTTGCTCCAGTTTCTGTGTCAGTTCCACGATCTCTTTTTCCGTGGCCGGTAAATACCCGTACCCCTCCGGCTGCACCGCCCTGGCCAGCGCCACGAAATTGGGCGCATAGTTTTGCAGACTCCGCAAAGCAATCTCTCCCATCTTCACACAAGTGTCTGAACTGAAAAGATCGGCGCCCCCATACAAGGTATGAACAGGCTGCCGGTCAGGCCGGTCCCCGGGATATTGTCGTTGAAAACCAAGATTGGCGATCTTCAGTGTTTCCAGCAGATTCTCTTTTTCAGCATCTTTTACAGAAAATTGCATAATAATAGTTTAAGGATTTACAGTGTTTGGTTTTAAACTTACAAATGCCTGGCTTAAGGATTTACAGCATCCGGTTTTAAGGTTTGTCCGTCAGGACCCCCGGTAAGTGGAATAGCCGAAAGGGCTTATCAGTAAAGGAATATGGTAATGCCCGTCCGCAGTCAGCTCAAAATGAACCTCCACAAAAGGATACAACGTCGCCAAAGACTGCCCCTCAAAATAATCCTTTGTCTCGAACCTTATTTTATAAATGCCATTCCCCGGGACGTCATAGGCAGCCGCACCACCAGGAGCCGCATTGGGTCCCAACCAGTCAGTGATCCTCCCATCTTTATTTGTGTAGCCGTTCGCCAATTCAACTTCTTCCATCCATTCCTCCTCTTTCCCGGGAGAGTCCGGCCTCCGGTACAAAATCACCCTGACTCCCTCAGCAGGACAGCCTTTCGCCGTATCCAGTATATGTGTCGTTATGGTACTCATGCGAATAATTTTTCAAGCCGGATCCGGGTGATCTTATTTTGTTCACCCATGGCAATGTTGATTTCAGCTTCGGGAGTATTGTCCAGTCTGGCTTGCAGCAGGCTCAGCATCTCTGCGGCGGATTTGCCGGTAGCGCATACGATGAAAATATACCCGAACCGTGTTTCATACGCTTCATTTCCCGCCGCCAGAGCCTTCAATACTTCCTGCGAAGCGGCATTCACGCCGGACTGCTCACCGGCTGCCCATTGCCCCGTTGCCGCAAACTTTTTCTTCAGCGAATCCAGGTCTCCGATCCGGGGATGATGTTCAAATGCTTCCCGCCAGTCCCGTTCCCCACAGGAATACCAGATCCTCTCCGCGGCCTCCAGCAGGATAGCCGAAGTAGGAACCGGGAAAACGGCCAGCATTTTTTCGACCCATGCCGCAGCGCCGCAACATTTCCCCAGCGCCTCCCGGAGCTGCCCTTCATCAAGACTATTCAATTCTGCGATCGTCATTCGTTTTTCTCCCCTATACAGTCGTGGGGAACCGGTTCACATTCTTATAATAAATATACACAGCCGGCTCCTTTCCCATAGCGGTAAACCATTGCTGGCAATATGGCGCCATCCAGATAGAATCCCCCTTCTTCACCGGATACCACTGCTGATCCAGCATATAAATACCCTGCCCCTGCAGGTACAGGAGACCATGTTCCATAATATGCGTCTCTACCATCGGCAAATGACCACCAGGATCATACGTAAAAATATTCACGGCCATATCGAAAGACAGGTCTTCCGGCAATAACACCTGCAACCGCAGAGCCGGATCTCCCAGGTATTCCTTACCAGTTATCTTCCCCGCATCGCCAAAGATCGTCCCGGGAACCACCGCTCCTTCCAGCTTTTCATATACCTTATGAAAACTGAGCACCTGTGTATCCTCCTGCACATCGATACGATATTCCTTCCCGACAGGCACATACACAAAATGCCCCTGGGAGAGCGTTTTCGATTCCCCCCCTACCAATGCCATTCCCTTTCCTTTGATCACATAAAAGAATACTTGCGACTCCTTGGTCACCCCCGTAAGAGCGCCTGCCGTTTGAAAAGTGGCAATCGTCTGACAGAGCCCCGCCCCCATCTGCTCATTGAGGATCACGTTCACCGTACAACCCGTCCATCCGGGCACCACACTATTAATATAACCGTCCGGGCTGATAAGCGCGTGACTTCCTCTTCTGACCACCGATCTTGTTAATGCTGATATTTCCATGAAAGAGTCAATTGATGTATAAAATTATCCGAAACGGCGATCACCGCCGCAATATCTTCCGTCTCCACATCTTCCAGCGGATGATGGCTGATCCCTTTGAAACAACGCACGAACAGCATGGCTACCGGCGCCACAGCAGCAATCGGCACCGCATCATGCCCGGCGCCACTCACCAGGCCCAGGGACTCGTACCCCGCATCGGTAATAGCTTGAGCCAGCAGTCCATTCATCCGGGCATCACAAACAACGGGCAGCGACACCTGCAACACCTTCCATTCAACACCAAGACCCCGCCGTTTACCAATCTGTTCACTCAGCTCCCGGATCTTTTCATGCGACCGGGATAACACCTGTTCATCAGCGCTTCGGATATCCACACTGCACGCCACTTCGCCGGGAATAACATTGCTGGCCGGATTGCGGATCTGCAATTTCCCTACCGTAGCCACCAATTCATGTCTGGACTCAAAAGCCAGCTTCTCTGATCCGAGAATGAATTCCGCAGCCCCGCACAACCCATCATTACGCAAGTCCATAGGCACCGTACCCGCATGGCCCGCGACACCTTTAAATACTACCTGCGCCCTTACCTGCCCGGCGATAGCTTTTACCAGGGCAGCAGGAATCTTCCTTTCATAGAGAACAGGTCCCTGCTCAATATGAATTTCAAAATAACCCAGCCAGTCGCCCGGAGCGATCGCATCCTCCTCCAGTTTAGCCGCATCTCCCCCAATCGTATGGATAGCTTCTTCCAGACTGATCCCTTCCCCATCTTTGCAGTGAAGAAGTTCCCGGTCAAAAGAACCGGCCACTACCTTGCTGCCAAGATAAGTGGTGTGAAAACGCACCCCCTCTTCATCGCAAAAAGCAACCAGCTCAATATGAAAGGGAAGTTTTTTTTCCGACTGAATAACATTTTCCAAAAGGTCCAGCCCGGTGAGCACGCCTAAAGGCCCATCCCATCTGCCGGCATGCTGAACCGTATCGATATGCGAAGCGATCACCAGCGTTTTGGCAGCCGGATCATCTGCCTTCCACACTCCCCGGACATTCCCGATATGATCGATGCGGACCTGCAGACCCGCTTCCCGCATCCACTGCAATACTTTATTCGCACCCTCCAAAAAAGCCTCCGTACCATATCTACGGGTAATACCATCGCCGACCTCACTGATCGAAGCCAGCTCATTGATCCTCGATATGATCTTTTCCGCTCTTTGCAGCTCTTTATGCATGTTGCAGTTTCTTATTGGCAGTTTCTAACGGTAATCCTTACAAATCCATCACTACCGGCAATCATTACTATCCATATCTACCGGTAATCCTGATGAGCCCTCACTGGCCGGCAAACTTTCACCGCTCCGGTATATTTAAAATGATCCGACCCTGATCAGGTCTCGTGATCGTTCCATTATCAAATACCTTTACTCCACCCAACCAGGTCTGTTCGACAACCCCATACAATTGCGCCCCCAGATAAGGAGTGATCTTATGCCTGTGCTGTATACGCTCCTCCGTCACACGGAATGCTGCTTCAGGATCCCAGATCACCAGATCGGCTATATATCCCCGGGCTATCTTCCCCCGCCTGCCGGATTCACCGATCAGCGACGCCGGGGCCTCACACAACCATTTCAGCAAGTCCCCCGGATTGCCCCCCCTTTTTCGGGTGACACTCCATAAAGCGGACAACGCAAACTGAACAGAGGCAATCCCTCCCCATGCCCTGATAAAATGGCCGCTTTCCAACTCCTTCATAACAGGCGGAGCCGGTGAATGGTCCGTTGCTACAAAATCAATCACCCCCTCCTGTAAGGCCTCCCACAATGTATCGTTATTTTCGCTTCCCCGGATGGGAGGCGCACATTTGAAAGAAGTCTGCCCATCCTTTATACCTTCCGCAGCAAAATACAAATAATGTTGCGCCGTCTCCACCGTTAAGGGGAGTCCTTTGTCTTTTGCCTTCCTTATCTGATCGATGGAACTGGCCGCGGATAAATGAACAATATGCGTCCGGCACTGATATTCATCGCACAATCGTATCATCAGACCGATCGCATCATCCTCCCACTCCGATGGCCTGGATAAAAGATAATTCCGGTACGAACGTGGGTTCGGCACTCCACCTGTTCCCCCCGGCCCACTCTCCAGCTCACAGTGCACCAGCAAAGGCAGCCCATACCGGGCAATGATCGGCATGACCTTGCGAAGGTCCTCTTCCGTAACATTGGGGAACTCATCGATGCCGGAATGCGTGAGAAAAGCCTTGAACCCCAATACCCCCCTGTCAATCAACGGCTCAATTTCCCTTTCATTACCCGGCACCACCCCTCCCCAGAATCCGCAATTACAGTGTAACTGACCGGCCGCCGCCAGTAGCTTTTTGTCCAACGCTGCCACAGTAGTAGTTACCGGAGAGGAGTTTAAAGGCATGTCCACCAGGGTGGTAAGCCCCCCCGAAAGAGCGGACCTCGTAGCCGTATCAAATCCTTCCCAATCCGTTCTGCCCGGTTCATTGATATGCACATGCGGATCTATCACCCCCGGCATCACCACTTTATTCCCCACATCCAGCAATTCAACTCCCCGCTCGGCCACCATCCCCTCTTCCACCCTGCCGATGACGCCATCTTGTATAAAAATAGTGGCATCCCCCGCCCCTCCGGGCAGAATCATATTTTTACTGTGTATGGAAAAAGATGGAATAGGCATTTTAGTAAAAGGAAGTTAAGAATAAATTTTTTATATTGGAGTATGATTACCCGGATGGAGAGTAACGCTTATGGAAAAAATGCTATTAACCTGTCAAAGATCCACCGGTATCCCGACCGGCATGAGATCCGGCATATTACAGTGAACATATCCTTGCAAGGCGATTTCGAAACAGCACACACCATTGGCGATAACACGAAAATACTGCCTACCGATACGATGAAGAATACCGTATACGCTTTGGCCAAAGACCATTTCAATACTTCCATAGAAGCGTTCGGTCTATACCTGGCCGATTATTTCTTATCGCATAACCCCCAGCTTTCCATAGCGACAGCGGAATTGACGGAATTTTGCTGGACCCGGATGGTCTTTGACGGTAAGCCACATCCCCATTCTTTTATGAACGGAGGCTCTGAAAAACACGAAGCTATTGTCATTCAGGACAGGCAGAGCATCAGCGTTACAGCAGGAATAAAAGACCTGCTGATCTTAAAAACGACTGATTCCGGATTTTCCGGTTATATTAAAGATCAATATACTACCCTGAAAGAGACCGAAGACCGGATTTTCTCTACGCAATGCGACATCTCCTGGAAATACCTGGCCCCCTCACCAGATCGGGCATCCTCATCGGATCAGGTTTCCCCATCGGATCAGGTCTCCTCACTGGATCAGGTCTCCTCACTGGACTTCGCCGGTCTGTACAGCAGCATCCGCAACAATTTATTGCACACCTTTTCCGAACACAAGAGTTTGTCCGTCCAACATACCTTATATGCCATGGGCGAAAATGTTCTGAAAGAATTTGCAGCCGTGGGAGAGATCACCCTGAAAATGCCCAACAAACATCATATCCTGTTCAACCTGGAACAATTCGGCATGGACAACCGGAATGAGATCTTCAACGCCACCGATGAACCTTACGGCTATATTACCGGTACTTTGGTAAGGGATAAAGCCCAATAGAACCAAACTCCCCCTTTTCCTCATTTCATCTACTTTATCCCAATACCTCCTTCAACCCATTTCATTGCATTCCTCTCAATTTCCTTCTTTGCCTCCCGACATTCCCCCTCTCAACCTGTTGTATATACAACTCCCTCATTTTCTAAACGGGACCCCACCCCCTAATTGCATATACAACTCAAAAAAATACCCACACCCCCTTTCCTCACTGCGCTCATTATCTCCCGATTTTTTTTCACGCAGGCATCTTAAAATTTATATTTTTGCTCCCCGTCCGATACCCGACGACGGCAACACACCCAATTGCCTCACAAAAAAGCGCGCATATGAGACCCGTGAAGGGAACAGCATCCGAAAACTTCCTGTCCGGCAACCTCTATTTTGCCGCCTCCGTCCTTTTCCGGCGGGTCAACCAAATAGCCACCAAAGCTTATAAACCCACAGGACTTTCGCCCAGCCTGGCCCACCTCCTCATGCAAATATTGCATATGCAATATCCCTTCCCTTCTTTTATAGCCAACAGCCTCTGGTTAAGCCGCAGCACCATCACCCGGCTGACACAGAAACTGGAGAAAATGGGCCTGGTAAAAAATATTCACTATGAAAATCTGGCAGAAATCTCTCCTACAGCCAAAGCCTGGGAACTGGAACCAGAACTAACGCGATGCAACAACGATTTCTATGAACGATGTTACCGGCTGCTGGGAGAAGAGCAATATCAAATGATGACAAAGATACTCACCGGACTGGCCGACAGCCTGAATGGAAGATCATAGACCACTCCGTTCATTCTTCACCTGGATGATCTCCGCAGCAATACTGACGGCGATCTCTTCCGGCGTCTGGCTATGAATAGACAGCCCCGCCGGGCTGCGGATCTGCCCCAACAACTCTTCTGAGAAACCCTCCGAACGGTAAGTCTCTAATAATTTCTCAAACTTAGCCTTGCTCCCCAACAATCCAAAATAACGGAAAGGCTTACCCAGTAATGCCCGGACAACCTTGTCATCCGTTCTGTAACCAAGCGTCATCACGACTACATAGTGGCTACCCCCCCCATCAGGGATCCTTTCCCTCAATTCCTCATACTCCTGCACCAGGATCTTCTCATGCGCAAATTCATTAAGCGCCAACGTCACTAATTCCGGCCGGTGCTCGAAAACCGAAATATGAAAATCCATCGTCTGCATGATCCTGGAAAAGGCCAGGGCGCAATGCCCGCCGCCAACAATAAAAAGACGATGCTTGTAGCCGGCTTTTTCGGCATACCGCCAATCATCAGGAGACCGCATATCAAAATAAAAATCTTCCACCGGCACACGATCCGAAAAACCAAGCCCCGCAGGAGATAGCTCCAGCGTCCCATTCCGGTAAGCTTCCAGGCAATCCACCATATCAGCAACGGCCGCGATATCCTCCCTCCGGAGCGTATACAATAAGATCGTTTGCTCCCCCGAACAGATCATCCCGCTGCGATCCTTCGCTTCAGCCTTATCATGGACCTGCCTGCGCACCGACAAAGTAGCGTCATCCAGCGACAACCGCTCCCGGGCCATCTCCGCAAATTTATGCTCCATAATGCCGCCCCCGATCGAGCCCTCTATCACCCCATCCCGATTCACCACCATAAAAAATCCCTGCCTACCCGGACTACTCCCCTTGCTCTCCAGCACATATAACAACAGAACAGGAATGCCCCGCTGCAAACTGGTAAGAGCCAGTTTCCACGCTATAATTTGTTTATTTGGGAACATTTTGCTTGTCCGTTAGCTGAGTAAATGCTGTCTCGGATCCCGCCCCTTCAGAAGGATGGGAGGAGTATAGGCTCATCAATGCTGATTCCGGCGTCAGCGGGGCGGAAAAGGGAAGCTCCGCCACCGGATTGAATGCCCGTATGGCATTACGCAAGGCAAAATAAGCCCCGATCCCATACATCAAGGGAGGCTCCCCCACTGCCTTGGAGCGAAAAATAGCCAGGCTATCCTGCTGAGTGTGCAGAAATTCGATAGAAATTTCCCGCGGCGCAGAATAAATATCCGGCACCTTATAAGTAGATAGCGCGTTTGAGCGCAATCTGCCGTCCGCATCGTAGATCACCTCTTCCATCGTCATCCAGCCGATCCCCTGAACAATCCCTCCCTCTATCTGCCCTCTGTCAATAAGGGGGTTCATACTGGCCCCGCCATCATGAACCACTTTTACCGCATCGATGGTATATCTTCCCCGCAGGCAATCCAGCGTCACCACCGTGATCGCTGTCCCATACACATGATACGCAAAAGGATGGCCCTTTTCCCGGGTGGGGTCATAATAAATACCCGGCGTAGCATAATGAGCATGCTCCGACAGGTTGACCCTTTTCACAAATGCGGCCATCACCAACTGGTTCCAGCTGATACCAACTCCGACGCCATTTACCTGCACCTCTTCATCCTTCAACTCAATTGAGGCCGCGTCCACCTTCAATTCGATCGCAGCTACCTGCTTCAGCCTGCCGACGATCTCCATGCAGGCCATCAGAACGGCTTTCCCATTCAGATCGGCCGTAGCGCTGGCGGCCGAGGGAGAAGTATTTGCTATCCGCCAGGTACTGGTAGCCTGTATCTTTATCTTATATGGCGCAATAGCCAAGGCCGCCGCCGCCACCTGGATCATCTTGGTATTGACACCCTGCCCCATTTCCACCGCTCCCGTGGTGATCATAACACTACCATCCGTATACACATGCACGAGGGCCCTGGCCTGGTTCATTAATGTCTTGGTAAAAGAAATACCAAAGCAGACAGGCATCAGCGCCACGCCCTTCTTATACAAGGAATTTTTCGCATTAAAATCGGCGACTTCTCCGCGGATAACATCAATCCCATACAGGTCTTCGGCTTTTTGCCAGCAGGCATGCGCCTCACTTTCCGCCAATTGCCCATAGGGAAATTCATCCCCGGTCCGGTGCAGGTTCCTCTTCTGTATAGTGCCAGCCTCCACGCCCAGCGCTTCAGCAGCTTTCACGATCGCAGCCTCGATGACGAACATCCCCTGCGGACCGCCAAAACCCCGGAAAGCAGTATTAGGAGGCAGGTTCGTGCGACAGCTATAGGCGGTCGCTTTTACATTCGGAATAAAATAGGAATTTGTACAATGGAATAAGCTCCTTTCCAGCACGGCAGGGGAAAGATCAGCCGCCGCACCGGCATTCTGATAGAGCGTCACCTCATAGACAAGGATCCGGAGGTCCTTGTCCAACCCGATCTTAAAATCAGATGAATAAGGATGCCTCTTCCCGGTCATGATCATATCATCTGTCCGGGGTAAGGAATATTTCACGGGCCTTTTTACATAAGTACAAGCCAATGCACACAAAGCAGCCCATATATTCGCCTGATCTTCCTTACCGCCAAAGCCCCCGCCAAGACGGGTCACTTCCACATCTAAGGTGTGCATCGGCCACCCCAGCACTTTAGAGATCGCTCTTTGCACAGCAGTCGGCGCCTGGGTGGAAGAATACACCCGGATCGTATTATTCTCTAAAGGAACGGCATAAGCGCCCTGCGTTTCTATATACAAATGCTCCTGCCCATTTGTATCTGCCCTTCCCTCAAAAACATATTCGCAGGCCTCCCAGCTTGCTTCAGGTTCACCCAACCGGAAAGTCCTGGGCGGAACGATCAGCTCCCCCATAGCCTGGGCCACCCGGGGATCCGTAATAACAGGCAGGGGATCTATCTCCACCTTTATTTTTTTCACAGCAGCCCGGGCGCGCGCATCCGAATCCGCCACGACAAACGCAATGGGCATACCGCAAAAATGCACATGGCTTTCCGCAAACAAGGGTTCGTCGGGAACAATCCCCCCGATCTGATTTTCCCCTCTCACATCTTTATAGGTCAATACCCTCACGACCCCGGGCGATTTTTCCGCCTCCGTTATATCCAACTGACCAATGATCCCATGCGCTACCGGGGAGCCAAACACCACTCCAAACAAAGTCCCATGGATCAATGGAATATCATCCAGATAAATGGACTCTCCCCGGGTATGCCCTATGGAATCAATATTTTTCATAGCTTCTTCACCTCCAGGCCGGGGAACAGGGTTAAAAAATGCGCCTTTATCAATTGCCCTAACAGAAGACGCTTATAGTCAGCCGTCCCCCTCGCATCCGCAATGGGGCTGATTTCAGCACGCGCTAGCTCAATGGCTTCCCGGATCACCGCCTCCTCCAGCCGCCGACCTCCCAGGACAGCGGAAGCCCTGGCTAAATAGGCCGGTATGGGACCGACCCCACCGGCTGCTATATGCGCTTCAGCTATCCTGTCCCCGTTCATTCTGATCCGCATAGCCGAATTCACACTGGCAATGTCCAGATAAGTGCGCTTACTCACCTTTTCGAAATGGAAGAAGGTCTGCTCACCCGGCATTTCAAAACTTATCTTTTCAATGAATTCCTCCCGTCTCTTATTTAATACTTTATACGCCCGGAAGAATTCCCTCAAAGGCAACTCACGGGAGGCACCGCTGCCATCACTCAGCACCAGCTTTGCATCCAAAGCCAGGAAAAAAATGGAAAGATCCCCGATAGGGGACGCATTCACAAAATTGCCGGATAAAGTGGCGATATTCCGGATGGGAGTGGAAGAAATAAGGCGGGCAAATAGGTCCATGCGGGGAAAAGTCCGCTGTATAACAGGCGATTCCATCAGATCAGTAACGGTGGCCGATCCGCCGATCCAACAACGATTACCTTCCTGTACAATACCCCTCAGCCCTTCCCGGTGGAGCAAAAAATCGATATCCGCTTCCTCCATCGCCTCCATCTCTTCATGCTGCTGCACATACAGATCAGTGCCCCCTCCCAGAAATCTTGCCCCCCGCTTCTCCCGGAACAGGCCATTCGGTTCCAACGACAAGGCGCGAAGGCGTTGCCCGATCTCTCCAAAATAAGCAGGTAAGAGCTGCTGGTCCACTACAAAATCGACGGCGGACACGTCTCCTCCTTTTTTTCCCTGCAACAGCACTACTATCCGGCCCAAGGCCCTCTCAATGGATTTATAACCGGTGCAACGGCAAATATTGCCATCCACAGCAGCTACGGCATTTTCGTAAGAAGGAACTGCCTCCCCCAGACAGAACCCTGCCATGGCAACAATGAACCCGGGTGTACAAAACCCGCATTGCGTCCCCCCTTCCTCACAGATCGCCTGCTGAAGGGGATTCAACCCCTCCTCCCTGTTTACTCCCTCTATCGTGACCACATGTTTCCCATGTACGTTACCGAGCGCAGTAAGACAGGATACGGCAGAACGGTACCGCAGCTTTTCTTCACCCGAAGATCCCCGCCCCGTTTTCAGCTCTCCCAGCAATACCGTACAGGCGCCGCAATCCCCTTCCCTGCACCCGATCTTCGTGCCAGTCAGATGCTCCTGATAGCGCACAAAGTCAAGCAACAGCATACCCGACGGCTTATCCGTGCTGATCAGTTTGTTATTTAGTATAAAGCGTATCAATACAATTTTTTATTTCCTTTCTCCTTCCAGAGCCCGAATAAATCGACAGCCTCTGTAAGAGCCAGATAATCAAATGGAATCTTCCTGTCCTCTATGGAAAGGTTGATCTCCCGATAAATGAACGCATCGTCAAATCCGGCATCGGCAGCCTCATGACGGGTGGATGCATAGATCACCCGCCGGGGCCTCGCCCAATACAATGCCCCCAGGCACATCGGACAGGGTTCACAGGAAGTATATACGTCGCAATCCGTTAACTGATAATTACCTAGTTGCTGGCAGGCATCCCGTATCGCTACTACCTCAGCGTGAGCGGTAGGGTCATTCGTGGAGGTGACACGATTGCAGCCCTTTCCGACCACCCGCCCCTCTTTAACGATAATGCAGCCGAAAGGCCCTCCTACCCCGTTTTTCACCCCTTGCCGGGCCAGTTCCACCGCCTCTTGTAGATATAAAGTATCTTCTTTAGTCATATACCTGAAGATACTAAAAAAAAGTGGGCGTTGTGCCACCCAAAAATTGCAGAAATCCGGGGACTTATTGAGGAAAAAACTCCACAGTATTCCTCACCTACCGGGATACCAGTTATCTGTAATCGGGGAAATCCAATTGGACTAAGATTTGCGTATGTATAATTGGCTTTTAATAGGATATTGGATTTTAGCAACGGCCTGGATTTTTATCTGGGCTTTTTTTTTTATTAATACATTTGAGTTTCAAATATCTTAAAAACTCAACTGTGAACGTGGCCAAACGACTGCTGTCCATAACTTTATCCCTGAGTCTCTCCCTGGCCGCCCGGAGCCAGCCCCCTGCTGTCAACATTTCCCTGAACGAACTCAACCAGGCTATCGAAGCCTCCGGTAAGTACGATGCTGAAAAACTGGCGAACATAGCGGGCTTAAAGCATTCTTTTGCCGACAACAAGAACGAAGACCTCCCCCTCCTCTTCTCCAGGTACCTGCAACTATATGAAGAATACAAAGTATTTAATTACGATTCCGCCTTCCACTATGCACGGAAACTGCAGGGAATAGCCCTTCAGTTGGGCGACCCCTCCCGGATCGTGTCCGCCCGGCTCAAACTTGGATTTTCCCTGCTCTCCTCCGGGATGTTCAAAGAGACCCTGGACTCCCTGAATAAGATCAACACCACCGGAGCCCCCGACAGCCTCCGGGCGGAATATTATGCGCTGATGGGCCGCTATTATTATGACCTGGGAGATTTCGACAATGACACCTATTATACCCCCTCCTACACGGAGAAAGGAAACCGCTATATGGACTCCGCCCTGCAGCTCTATCCCCGCGGTTCCTTCCACTCTTCTTACTTCAAAGGGCTGAAAGAAATAAAAGCAGGGTCCAGGACAGCAGCCCTGGCAGAGCTCACGGAACTGATGCTCCGGCAGGACCTTTCCTGGCACGAACTGGCCATTGCAGCCTCCACCCTCAGCGATATCTATATCTACAATGGTCAGCCAGATACGGCCATCCCCCTGCTGATACAAGCCGCCATCGCAGATATAAAATCTTCCACCAAGGAGACGGCGGCCATGTTTAACCTGGCCCAGCTCCTTTACAAAAAAGGAGATGTAAGGAACGCTTCCTCCTATATCGAAGCCGCTATCCGGGACGCCAGCTTCTATGGCGCCCGCCAAAGAAAAGTACAGGTCAGCGCTATCTTACCCCTGATCGAAGGAGAAAAGATCAGCCGGGTCGAAGGACAGAAAAGAATATTAATCACCTATTCCGTGATCACCACCCTCTTGCTCCTGGTGGTGATCATCCTGGCTATCATTATTTTCAGGCAGGTGGGTAAGCTAAAACTGGCAAAAAAAGTAATCACCGAAGCCCATATCAAGGAACAGGCTATCAATCAACGGCTGGTAGAAGCCAACTACAAGCTGTCAGAAGCAAATAAGATCAAGGAAGAATACATCGGCTATTTCTTCAATGCCGACTCCGAATTCTTCTCCAAAATGGAGAAATTCAAGAAATCACTGGAACAAAAAATAGCCTATCGCAAATGGGAGGACATCATCGCCGTCGTAAACAATATCAACCTGAAAAAGGAAAAGGAAGAGCTTCTCCGGAACTTCGATAAGATATTCCTGAAACTCTTCCCCGATTTTATACAAGGATTCAATGCCCTGTTCAATGAAGAAGACCAGGTGCAGCTGAAAGATCATGAATTGCTGAATACGGACCTGCGCATCTTCGCCCTGATACGAATGGGTATTCATGAAAATGAAAAAATAGCGCGTATCCTGGAATACTCCGTCAATACCATCAATACCTACAAAACAAAGGTCAAGAACAAATCCATCGTCCCCAATGAAGAATTCGAGCACCGGATCATGGAGATCAGAACACTGTAATACTTACAGCAGCGCCCCCGCCTTCCGCCAATTGCACCGTAAGCTGCGTTTGGCTGTCCACCATTCTTTTTTCAATAGTATACGCCTCCGGATTGTTCTTCCAATGAGCACTCTCCCCATCCTTATAGATCGTGGCCTGGTATTTCCTGCCCTTATCTAAAAAGCTAAGCGACAGGGTGGTAGTACGGCTATGCCCGCCCGTGATCGCACCCAGGTACCAGTTGTTTGTCCCTTTTTCCTTCCTGGCAATCGTAAGATAATCGCCAGGCTCCGCCTCCAGTATTCGGGTATCATCCCAGTCTACCGGCACGTCCTTAATAAATTGAAAAGCGTCCCCATGCGCTTCGTAATTTTCCGGCAGGTCCGCCGCCATTTGCAGAGGACTATACAAAGTCACATACAAAGCCAGCTGCTTGGCCAAAGTCGTATGCACCTGCCTGCCCGGCACATCGGAATATCCCTTCAGCCTGAAGATGCCCGGCGTATAATCCATCGGGCCGCCCATCAGCCGTGTGAATGGAAGGATCGTCTCATGTTCCGGGGCATTCCCGTTACTGAAAGCATTGTATTCATTTCCCCGGGCAGCTTCACAAGCCAGCCAGTTAGGATAGGTACGCTGCAGCCCCGTCGGACGTACCGGCTCATGAGCATCCAGCATAACATGATACCAGGCTGCCTTCTGGGCCACACGTACGTAATGGTTCACCATCCATTGCCCGTCGTGATGCTCTCCCCGGGGAATGATCCTGCCTACATAACCCGTCTTTACCGAAGTATAGCCCCACCGGTTCATATAACGGAAAGCAGTATCCATCTGCCGCTCATAATTGGTGGCCGAGCCGGATGTCTCATTGTGCATGATCATATGCACACCTTTGGAAGCAGCATAGCCCATGATCTCCTTCACATCAAAATCCGGGTAGGGAGTCACAAAATCAAATACATTTTCCTTCCAGTTGCCAAACCAATCCTCCCAGCCCGTATTCCATCCCTCCACCAGCACGCCCCCGATATGGTTCTTTGCCGCAAAATCAATATACCGTTTTACATTGGCCGTATTAGCTCCATGGCGTCCATTGGGAATAAGACCGCCTGCCGCCCCGGTACTATCCGAAAAATCAGAATAGCTCCAGGTGCTCTTACCCGTCTGCATTTCCCACCAGACCCCTACAAACTTCATCGGGTGGATCCAGCCCGTATTCCCGATCTTCGAGGGCTCATTCAAATTCAGGATCATTTTTGATGCCAGGACATCCGCCGCCTTATCGCTGATAATGATCGTTCTCCAGGGAGTAGGAAAGGGCGCATGCAAATACGCCTTATTGCCCACCGCATCCGGAACAAGACGGGAAGTCAGCGTGAACGAACCCCGATCGACATGTAGCTGCATCGCCGGATAATTTACCAGGGCCGCCTCATGGATATTAATATACAACCCCTCCGCACTTTTCATCATCAGGGGCGTTTGTACCGCATATTCATCCGGCGCCACGCGAACGGCAATATCGGTAGATTTTTTCACCAGGTCTTTGTTATCGATCTCACTCAGCTTCGAAGTAGTATAAGGGTATTCATTGGTATCATAATCGCCAGGTATCCAGAAAGTCTTATGATCGCCGGCCAGGTGGAATTCCGTCAGCTCGTCGGAAACGATAAAATATTTCAGACCGGGCTGCAAAGGGAATTCATACCGAAAACCCACCCCATCTTCGAACACCCGGAAAATAATATCCAACTGTCGCCCCGGAAGGCTTCCCATTGCCGCAGCCCCCCCGCCCCCGGTTTTCTCCAAATGGACAATAAGCTGCTCATAATGATCCCGGATATCCTTAGTCTCCCCCCATACCGGCTGCCAGACAGTATCCACCAATCTTCGCTCCACTCCCTTCCACTGAAATCCTTTATAAAAGACACTATCCTCGCTTAATACAAATCCAAGACGAGAAGACAACAGCACCGGCTTTCCGTCAAAAGCGACCTGGTAAAAAGGAACACCATCCTTGTCCAATGTAAAAGTGAGCCGTACCTTCTTCATCTCAACCATCTCTGTACGCTGTGCATGGGCAGGATGCAAAAGGACCATAAACAAAAAGCAAAAAGCAACTTTACAGGGTAGCATAATATAAATTTTCAATTAGTATCCCGGATTCTGTTGCCCGGCAATCTTGGAATTCGCATTGATCTCCATAAGAGGAATAGGCCAGGTATAAGATTTATCAGGAAACTGCAGCGCATTCGTAGCTTGATTCTGTACGAAAAAAGCAGCTTCCGACTTCCCCAGATGCCAGCGACAAATATCCTGCCACCAATGCCCTTCATTGAACAATTCCGCCCAACGCTCATAATACAATGGATTGCTGCCTAATACAGGGTCATTCGCAGTCGCCGCAGCAGTCGGACTGGTAAGGCTGGCATAGTCTACCGGAGAAACCACATCCACGTTATATCCATACGCCCTGCGTTTGACCTTATTGAGATATTCAAGGCCCGTCGCTCCATCAGCCGTATTGATACAAGCCTCTGCAAACAATAAATAAACATCGGCTAAACGCAACAAATAGAGATTAGCTCCATCCGCCTGACCTCCAGGTACATTGTTCACATTAGCGAAAATAGGAGCATACTTCCGGAAGCTCCACTGATAGACATTGGGATTAGGCGTACCCCCCGGCCTTGACACCGGAACAAACCCCGCTGTTGGGATCGTCCCCGGATTATAACCCGCCGCCGGAGTATTGACAGCCGAATCCACCCAGGGTTGTAACGTATTCACATAAAGACGGGGGTCAGCAGTCTTGTTCGCCCTGACCAGCAGCGAATTCTGCTTATACACCGGATCCATGATCAGCTCAGGATTGGAAGGCGTCGCTTTTTTGGCAGGATTGTACGCAGGATTAGGCACCAGGTTATAAGTGCCGAGCGGAAATCCAAACCGGACAATATTCTTGTCATGGATCACCTCATTCCCATAACCCAACGCAATGGCATCATTTTCCTTGCCATCATCGCCCAATACAAAAGGTGACCATATCAGCCCATTGATGCTCGTAGAATTGGGAGCGCTCCCATATACTCCATAATTGCCGTTGGCGGAATAATCGATATTTAATTCGAACAGGGATTCTTCGTTGAATTCATTGGCGCTGATCCCGATGAACGCATTCCGGTATTTGTCATAAGGCATCAGCGTTTTTCCACTGTTGTTGATCACATCCAGCAAAGTAGTCTTGGCCTTCGCATAATCCTTCGTAAAGACATATGCCTTGCCCAACAGCCCCTTAGCCGCCCACTCACTCGCCCGGCCTTTATCGTTGCCCGTCCAGACCTGCCCCTGCAGCAAGGCTGCCGCCTGGGTAAGATCGCTTTCGATTAAGGTCCACACCGCTTGTATACTAGCCCGCGCTACCTGTGAATTGGCCAAAGACGTGCTCAGCACCGTATCGATCGGAACACCCAGTGTACCCGCCCCGCCCGGGACATTATCCTCTCCGAATAAGGTCTCCAGCTGAAAATAATAATAAGCGCGAAGCAACCGGGCCTGCCCCCGGATCAGGTTCACCGTCGCCTGATCTCCGGACAGGGCATATTTGGCCATATACACATCCGTGGCCTGCAGCGTCGTATTACAATTCTTAATGCCCGCATAACATACCTGCCAGACACCGAGCGCATACGAATTCGAGTTGGAGAAATCCGTTTTGCACATCTCCGTCCATCCCGCGTCAAATCCCCCGTCGTCAGCCGCATGCGTACAATTGGCCATCGCCTTGGGCAGATAATTAAAACCAAACATATTCGCGTCACGAAGGGCCGAATAACCGGTAGCCAGCACACTGTTCAGCCCATCGATAGTATTGGGATAATTAGTCACTGAATACTGATTGGTGGGCAACACCTGGGAGGGGTCCTTTCTGCAGCCCGCAATTAACAGGGCCGCCGGTAGAATGATGATCGCTATTTTCTTAAACATTTTGATAAAATTTAAATAGTGGTTCAGCCTGAAATCTAAATAATGGCTCAGCCTGGATTAAAAATTAAGATCGATGCCTGCAGAATAAATACGCGTCTGCGGATACTGCGACACTCCATCGAGGCCACGGGTAGTGACACCGACCGAATTGCCCACATAACCACTCAACGCCTGGTGAGAGAAACCGCTGCCCACCTCAGGATCGATACCCGAATACTTCGTAATGGTGAAAAGGTTATTAGCCATCACAAACAGACGGGCGCTTTTAATTTTTATCCGATCCGTAACGCTATTGGAGAAAGAATAACCTAGCTGGAGATTCTTCAGCTTGATATAACTCCCGCTCTCCACAAAATAACTGTTCGGCTTGGTGTAATTTCCGTTGGGATCAAAACTGAAAGTGCCATCCGAATTGGCAATACCCATCCGGGGTTGGCCGGTGAGCCCATTGCTGCCAAAATAGGAGTCGCCCAGCGCCTTGGTAGTCACATTCGCGTCACTTTGGAAAGGGAACAGCTCATAGGCCTTTACCCCATTGAACAGCTGCACGCCGGCCACGCCGTTGAACAACATAGCCAGATCCCAACCTTTATAGTTCAACCGGATATTAATCCCATACACCAACTTCGGATTGGGATTACCCAATACCTGTTGGTCGCCACCGCTTAACGTAGTGCCATTTTTGGGATCATGCGCGAAAATTAAATCTCCTGCCTTTGCTTTAGGCTGAGCGCTCGCAGCAGCCTCCGCATCCGTCTTGAATATACCGACTGCCTTATACCCGTAAAAAGATCCGAATGGCAGACCATTCTTCGTAATAGTGATCGGCTGGTTAGCCATTACACCATATCCTTCATTGCCATTATTGTAATAGTTGTAACCGTCATATAACGCATCGGTAGCAATACCATCCAGGCTGGTAACCTTATTCTTATTAAAGCCCAGCGTAGCGCTTACATCATATCCAAAATCGCCTGTCTTGTCTTTATAGCCCAGCAGGACATCCCATCCCTTGCTGCTGACACTGCCGATATTGGTGAAGTAAGGCGCGGAATAACCTGAATTGGGCGGAAGAGGCAATGCATACAGCATATCCTTCGTCGTCTTGTTGTAATACTCGACACTGAAATATACTTTACCATTCAATAATTCTCCGTCCATGCCGACATTGGCTTCTTTCACCGTTTCCCAATGCAGGTTCGGGTTAGGAATGGTATTGATCGAAGAACCTATATACAAGGGAGCGCCGGGTGCAAAATTCGCCGCATTAACGGACGTATTCCCAAATCCTGCTACGCCGGAATACTGACCGTAGAACTGTGCATAGGTATAAGGCGGCACAGCGCTGTTACCCAACTCTCCATAACTTCCCCGTAATTTCAACAGGCTGAGGACAGGCAGCGCGGATTTGAAAAAATTCTCCTCGCTTATATTCCAGCCGGCAGACGCCGACCAGAACACACCATGCTGCTTATTAGGGCCGAATACCGTAAAATTACCATCCTGCCGGATAGATCCGGACAAATAATACCGGTTATCATAGTTGTAGTTGAGCCGCCCAAAGTAAGACTTGACCAGGTTGTTGGGATCATAGGTGCCAGCGGCCGTCGTAGTCGACTGAGAAGTGGTGATGATAGAATAATTGGGAAGACCATTGGACGATACCGTTGTATTCAGGGTATTATATTTACCGGTGATTTGCTCGTAACCGGCCACCGCCGTCAGATTGTGCTTGCCGAATGCCTGATCATAGGTTAACACATAGTTGGTCAGCAGCTGACTGCTCCCGAAGAACATTTTATTCAGGGAATTCGTCGCTTGCACAACAGCCCCGAAATTAAATGGGAACTGGTAATAATCCTGGTTTTCCTGATAATAAGAATATCCCAGCGTCGTCCGGAAATTCAGATGGAAAGGCAATTTCACCTCCGCATAGACATTTCCCTGGAAATTATTCTGTATGTCTTCCGCCTGGGCAGATTCCGCACTGCCCACGGGGTTAGGCGCCCCGAACTTAATACCATAACCGGGAGGCACGGTGCCATATTGCCCGTTACCCATCCTTATAGGAATGATAGGAGCTGTACGGAATGGAGCATTATGCAGCTGCGCCTCCGCTCCTACTAACGGAGCAGTCTTACGCTGCGAGAAATTGATTTGCTCCCCTATCTTGATGAAATTCCCCAATTTATAATCCGTATTGATACGTGCCCCTCCTATATTCGAATAGTTCCGGATATAGATCCCTTTCTGCGAATTGTAGAACCCGGATAAAAGATAATTGACGGTGGGCGAAGCGCCATTCACGGAAAGATTATAATTCTGCTCATAGGCATTGCCATACAATGCGTGTACCCAGTCTACATCAGGCAGGGTATCCGTCTGAGTAGCGCCTTTAAAGTAAGCAGGATTGATGACATTCTGCAGTTTGATATAATCGTCCTTACGCAAAAGGTCGGTCACCAGTTTGGGCTTGGTAATACCATAACGCGCGCTGAAATTCACCGAAGGCCGGGCGCCCGCTCCTTTTTTGGTGGTGATGACGATGACACCCCCGGCAGCGGCCGATCCATAAATGGCGGCAGCGCTGGCATCTTTTAACACATCGATCGAGGCAATATCCTGGATATTGATGTTAAAACCCGGCACACTGTTCCCCATTACGATGTTATCGGCGGGCTGCCTTACCCCGTCAACGATATACAACGGCGCGGGCTGGTGCAAAGAAGAAAGGCCCCGGATGATGATCGTAGGCGTCGATGCCCCGGGCTGACCTGAATTATCAATGACTTCTACACCGGCAGCCCTGCCCTGCAGCGCAGCCGTTACACTGGTAACCGGCAGATCTTTGATCGCCGCACCTCTCACGGAAGATACGGAACCGGTGACATCCCTGCGCTTCTGCGTGCCGTACCCTACAACGACCACCTCGTTCAGGCTCCCCTTGCCCGGCTGCAAAGCAATTTGGAAATTAGTCGTATTTTTTACGCCAACTTCCTGTGTTTCATAACCGACATAAGAGATCACCAGCGTGGTGGCCTTGGCAGGCACTGTTAGAGAAAAGTTACCGGCGCCGTCCGAATTGACGCCCTTTTCAGCGCCCTTGACTTTAATAGTAGCCCCCGGAAGTCCTCCCCCCTTTTCATCGGTGACCGTCCCGGTTACAGTCTTGTCCTGCGCCCGTGCTCCTCGTAGAACAAGCAGGAAAAAAAGGCATAATAGCATTTTATGCAGCAATCTTAGTTTTGTCATAAAACAGCATTTGTTTTGTTTAAAAATGGTAGATGGTATCGAAATAGAATAAATGATTGGAACAGAAGGCCCCCGGATGAGACCATTCCCGACAGAAAGGCTTATACAAAAGCCAGCGTTGTTTTGGTTCAGTTTCATATAACAAGCAGTAGATGATTGCACTTACTCTTCAGAGAGGACAGACAGATCCCTGAAAAAGATTGACAACTCAAAGGAAAAAATTGGGAGAGCGAAAAGCAATTTATATTCGGATAGTATAAGAAATAAAAGGCAAATTCAGGAATATGTAAAGCATAACAAATTGATTATAAATATCTTAAATACATATTTATAATATTATAATATAACTGGTTTATCCCCGTTGTCTTACAAAAATTTAAAGAATTTATCGATCAGCAGGTTCAATACCTCCAGAAAGACGAGGACGATAATGATCCATTCCAGGAAAGTGCTGTTGCGGTGCTGCAAAAGATCCTTGAACAATTCCAGGTTTTCCTTAATGATCTCCAACCCCTCCCGGATATCACGGAATCGCTCCTGCAGGTCAAAGGTCCGCTTAAGGCCCAGGTCGATCTTATTCAGGTTCTCATCTTCCCAGGTCTCGGGGGGAGAATCAAATATGTAGAGATTTTCAGATATGCGGTTTTTCAGGTTGAGCGTCTTACCGATATACTTCTTCAGGTTGCCTCCCGAAATATCCAGCTTCCCCCTTCTTTCCAAACTCTGCGTATGATAATTGGTTTCCTCCAGCAGGAGGTTGGTCTGCTCAGAATAATAATCCAGCGCCACCGATTGACTGACATTCAGCATGATCAGTCTTAAAGTCTCTATGTCCGGGTTCACGATCTCTATCTTATTATACCCGAACTTATTTTCCCGGGCATTCGTTTCCACCTGGAATTCTTCGCTCAGCTTCTGCTCGAACAAATTTTTACAATAAGGAGCGATCCGCTGTAAGAACTCCTGCGACCCGGCCTCCTCATAATTCAGGAAACAGACCACCCCATATTTAAAGACGTAAACAAATGTTTCCACCCCTGTCTTATAGAATAATTCATCCGCATCATAATAATAGATCCCATCCTTATAGGCAGTTCTGAATGCTTTGGTATCTATACTATCGGCAATCTGGTATGATAAAACTTGTAGCATCTGCTACAAGTTAGCAGATTTCCCCTAAACAATTTACTTTTACGGCATGAATGCTAAAACCCAACAGATTCTCCTGCACATCGCCGGATGTATGGTCTTTTTAGCATTGCCGATTCTCTTCTCGCCCGAATCCCTCAGCCTCCGCTCCTATCTGATGAACCCACCGACACAAAGGGATATTATCGCCTTTGTATTGGTCATTGCAGTATTCTATCTCAATTTTTACCTGTTCATACCCAAACTCTATTTCCCCAGACGGTATGTCAGCTTTTTTTTGGTCAACCTTCTATGCTTCGCCCTTGTCCTTTTTCTCCCGGCCCTCCTCATCAGGCCCGGCGATCCGTTCAGCGCCCATACCTTCCCTCCCGACATGTCCGCCTCCCCCGGCAACATGCCCCCCGCCAGGCCACAAAATGATCATCCTTTTTTCCGGGATTTCACCCAACACATCTTTATCGTCCTGGTCGTCATCTTTTTCGCCTTAATGCTGAAGATCCGTGAACGGTGGAAACAAACGGAGAAAGAGAAAATGAATGCGGAACTATCCTATCTGAAAGCCCAGATCAATCCCCATTTCCTGTTCAACTCCCTGAACAGCATCTACGCACTGGCCCTTGAAAAATCGGATTATGCACCGGAGGCGATCGTAAAACTGTCGGAAATGATGAGATATGTATTGAACGAGACCGGGAAAGAATGGGTCTCCCTGGAAAAAGAGATCAACTACATCCGGAATTATATTGCTTTGCAAAGGACAAGGTTTGGCAGATCTATCCTGCTCGATTTCCAGGTCCCCGATTTCCCTATAGAAAGCCCGTTCGAAAGTATGAAGCTCGCTCCCCTCATCCTGATCCCCTTTATCGAGAACGCCTTCAAACATGGAGTCAACGCCGAAGAGAATTCCAATATCCGGATCCTCATCGATATAAATGGGTCCTCTCTTCACCTGCTGGTCGTCAACAACAAAGTAACGGTAAAGCAGCCGATCGATTCACACAGCGGGCTGGGCATCGGGAATACAAAACGACGCCTGCAATTACTCTATCCACGTGATCACGTATTGGATATTCGCGACAACGTCCATGATTTCCAGGTTTCCTTAACTTTAAAGCTGATATGATAATAGCTATCGCCCTGGACGATGAACTGCCCGCTCTGAAAGTGATAGAGAATTTCTGCGGAAAGACCAGCCTCATCCGGCTGGACAAGACCTTTATCCGCCCCGGCGAAGCCCTCCAATATATTCAACAACACCCCATCGACCTCTTATTCCTCGATATTAATATGCCATCCCTGACAGGCATTGAATTTTACAAATCGCTCCAAACGGACGTCATGGTTATTTTCACAACGGCTTATAGTGAATATGCCGTAGAAGGCTTTTCCCTGAATGCAGTAGACTACCTTCTCAAACCTTTTACCTTCGACCGGTTCCAGCAGGCAGTAAATAAAGCAACGGAATATTTCGAATACCGGCAACAAAAAGACACCATTCCTTCCGGATACCTTTTCCTCCGCGCCGATTACAGCCTGGTTAAAATAGAAATAGCCGGTATACGCTTCATCGAAGGCATGGACGATTATCTGAAGATCCATTTACAGGATAAAAGCCCCGTACTGGTAAGAATGACCATGAAAGCCATCCTGGCCCAACTCCCCGTCCGGCAGTTTATCCGCGTACATAGGTCTTATATCATTGCGTTGAACCGTATCATCAACATCCGCAACAAGACCATCTACCTGGAAGAAAAAGAAATTCCTGTCGGAGTCAGTTACGAAAAAGAATTCTTTAACCAGTTTCCCAAATAATCCGACATCCCGCAACCAGCATCCGGTATCCCACAATTGCCCCCTGCTTCACAAGCAGCCCACAGACGCCCATCCTCATTCTCCGCAAAAATCCCCCCCTTCACCTCAAAACTTCCGTTAAACTCTCTCCCGGACATTTCCTGGAACAACTTTTAGAGAAGAACGAACGTATTAAATTAAAATCACTCATCTCTAAAATTGACTAACATGGAAAAGAAAGAGTTTTTGAAACGGAAAGAGTTCCTGAAAAACACCGTAGGCATCATCGGTCTTACTTCTATCATTCCCCTGCTCGACGCCTGCAAAAAAAGCGACAGCAGCACCACCACCAGCGGCACTACCACCAGCACAGGCACCACAGGTTGTGTCGCCACCCCCTCCGAAACAGCAGGCCCCTATCCCTACGACCTTAGCAGTAATTCCGCTATCTTCAGAACGGATATCACCGAAGGAAAGACAGGCATCCCCCTCAGCCTGACACTCACGATCGTCAACTCTAATAATAGCTGCGCAGCCATTTCAGGCGCCCGGGTAGATATCTGGCACTGCGACAAGGATGGCTATTACTCAGAATACAGCGAGCCCGGATACTTAGGTACCCAGGACAATACCGGCAAAACCTTCTTAAGAGGAATTCAATTGACCGATGCCAACGGCCAGGTCAAATTCACCACCATTTACCCCGGATGGTATACCGGCCGGGTTACCCATATCCATGTGGAAGTTTTTATCAATTCCGTTTTAAAGGCTACCACGCAAGTGGCTTTCCCCGATAGCCTGAATACCGCCATCTATAATACATCCTTATATAGTACACACGGCCAGAACTCCATCACCAATACAAATGACCAGGTCTTTTCCGATTCGTACAGCAGCGAACTGGTGACGATCACCGGTGATACCACCAATGGATATGCAGCCACTTTCCAGGTAGGAGTCGCCGTGTAAATCAATCCGTAAATCAATAATCACCCTAAACGCATTTCTATGCCCCAGGCACTTATTCAATTGGCTTATAAGCACACCATAGACGCCGGATCGCAAACCCCCTTCGAGCAACAGGTGTTCAACGCCACCTTCGCAGAGTTTGCGATCCAGCAACAATCTTTCTCAAAAGGCCAGGATCTTTTTTCCTGGTCTTCCATCCGGTCTAAATTCCCGAAATCCAATCCCACCCTCCCTTTTAAAGTCAGCTTTGCCATAGCCGGCATATTGAACACCCTGAATGGAGAGATCCCCGGCCTCGGGGACACGCTCCAGCTCAGAACGATCCCCTTCATTCAGCACCGCTTTGAATTGATAGCATCGGATGTGAAAGACCCTTCCGTCCATAAGGTCAGTATTATCTACCTGACAGACACACTGACCCTTATTAATACAATGGGAGATTATCTTTTAGTGACCTTAGGAGACGCCACGAAAGAAATGGAAAAAGGTCCCGTACCGACCTTTCTTTTAAAAATGCAGCCGGAGTTATCTATATGCAGTTATTTCAGCACCTGAAATCGCTCCTGCAGACTCTTCAACTCTGCAGAATCCAGTTTTTCTTTTTCCATCAGGTCAATATCCCGGTTGATCATCACCATCTGCCCTGCTTCCAATATTTCCGGCTCATTATCCGTATCAGAATGATAAGACTTCTTCACTTGAAGCTTACCCGACAACAGGTCCGCTTCCTCACCCGCATTTTTTTCAAAAGCTTCCACCTTGAACTGCCCCCCCGATAATACCTGGATCTGTAAATTTTTAGTATGGACGACAAAAGGCTTCCCGACATCGGTGCCCACCGTAAACAACGCCTCTCCATCCAATTCCAGATCCCGCTCCGATTTATTAAATTCCTTGGAAATACGGACCACCGTATGCGGGGTCATCTCAACCTTACTCCCATCCGGCAACGTGACCGTCCGGGACTTTCCCTCCCCGTTCTCATAGGTTATATCCGCATGATGCGTGGGGATCCCGGTCTTCTCGCCCTGGTCCTTACCCCGGCAAGTCCAGGCTCCCGTGATCAGGAGAAAAAAGGCAAACCCTCTGCAAAAATTAGCCGGCCGTAAAAAAGGCTTGGATCGTAAAAAAATCATAGGCGTGAAACTACGGAACTTTTCCTTTACAGCCCACGGGCAATTATTATACCTTTGCCATGTCTCAACTCACTTTTATAACCAACAGGATATGGTCCGGATCGGCGAATACAACACCTTGAAAGTAAAAAAAGCGCTTGCTTTTGGCCTCATCCTGGACGATGGTGGAGAAGGGATCCTGCTGCCCAAACGATTTGTTCCCAGGGGAGCCGGCCCGGGAGACACCCTGAAAGTTTTTCTCTACCATGACGGAGAAGACCGTATGATCGCCACCACACAGGAACCCCTGGGAATACTGGGGGATATCGTCAAACTGCGGGTGGTCAACGTCACCCCGCTGGGAGCCTTCATGGATTGGGGCCTGATGAAAGATCTTTTCGTCCCCAAATCCAAACAGCTGAGCGGCATGCGCCTTAACGGTGACTACCTCGTGAAGATCTACCTGGACGAACAGACAGGCAGACTGGCCGCCACGGAAAAAATAGAACCTTTCTTAAGTAATGAGGAACTTACAGTAAAAGAAAAAGACCCCGTAGAACTGCTGGTCTACCGCCGCACGGATATCGGCTATGTGGTCATCATCAACCAACGGCATACCGGCGTCCTGCATTTCAATGAGATCTATCAGGATATATCGGTAGGCGACCGCTTCCCCGGCTTCATAAAAAAGATCACTCCCGGAGAGACCACCCCCTCCGGCGAAACACAGATCGACGTAGTAGCAGGAAAACTGGGATACGAGCGCGTGGAAGACGCCGCGGAAAAAGTCCTTCGCCTCTTAAAAGAAAATAAAGGACGTTTGCCCTACCATGACAAGTCCAGCCCGGACGACATCTACTCCTTCTTCGGCATGAGTAAAAAAACCTTCAAAATGACTACCGGTCTGCTCTACAAGGAGAGAAAGATCAACATCACCGACCAGGGCATCGAATTGCTGCCGGGTTCCAAAAATTAACTAAACAAATACGCCACATCCTCCTGTGTCAGCTTTTTTACAAAGCCCCCCTCATCCGCCACCAGGTCGGCAGCCAGGCTCTTCTTCTTCTCCTGTAACTGCAGTATCTTCTCCTCCACCGTATCCTTACAGATCATCCGGTAGGCAAACACTTTTTTCACCTGCCCGATACGATGACTGCGATCGATAGCCTGCTGCTCGGCAGCAGGATTCCACCAGGGATCCACCAGGTAAACATAATCCGCCGCCGTAAGGGTCAGCCCTACTCCCCCCGCCTTCAGACTGATCAGGAACACCCGGGTCGTTTCATCCTCCTGGAACTGTTCTACCGATCGCTTTCTCGCCTCCGCCGGCATACTCCCATCCAGGTATAAATGAGGGATCCCCCTTTGTTGCAAAGCTTCCCGGATCAATTGCAGCATGGAAGTGAACTGAGAGAATACAAGAGCTTTGTGGTTTCCCGTATTTTCTTCGATCTCCCGGATCAACTCCTCCAGCTTGGTGCTGACATTGGGATAACGCTCCCCATGAACCATGGGCCCACCGGCCAATAGCCCATCACCCGTAAACTCCCCGGCACCCGTACCAAGGTCAGGCGAAACCGATTCCCGCAAAATAGCCGGGCTATCACAGATCTGCCGCAGCTTCGTCAGCCCCTCCAGGATATAAATACTGCTTTTCCCTACCCCATCTTCGGCTATCCGGTCTAGTATGCTGTCCCGGTAGTGCTCTTTAAAACTATTATAGATCTTTCTTTGCTCGGCGCCCATCTCACACCAGAGGATCATTTCCGTCTTATCCGGCAGATCACCGGCCACCTGCTCTTTGGTCCTCCGTAGTATAAAAGGATATACCAGTTTCCGCAGACGGGCGGCCGCCTCCTTGTCCCCGTTCTTATCGATCGGAGTAGCAAACTCCCCGCGGAAAAAATCCGAACTGCCCAGCATGCCCGGGTTCAGAAAATCCATTTGTGCATACAGGTCGAAGGTATTATTCTGTACCGGGGTGCCACTCAACGCCAGCCGGTTGCGCGCCTGCAGCAGCTGCACCGCCTTACGCACCTGCGAAGAAGGGTTTTTAATGGCCTGGCTTTCATCCAGTATGACATATCCGAACTTCCACCGGCAAAAATGTTGTATATCGCTGCGCACCATACCGTAACTGGTAATGATGACATGGGCCTGCCGGAAGGCAGCTTCATCAAACTCCCGGTCCGCTCCATAATGAATATGATAGGCCAGCCCCGGCACGAATTTTTTCAGCTCCCCTTCCCAATTATATAACAGGGAGGTAGGACAGACGACCAGGTGCGTCTCATCCGGATACCCCTCCACCAGGTGCTGTAAAAAACTGAGCGTCTGCAGGGTCTTCCCCAGCCCCATATCATCGGCCAGACATCCCCCCCAGCCCATCTCATCCAGCAGGCACATCCAGGAGAAGCCACCCAGTTGATAATCCCGCAGCCGGGCCTGGACACCGGAGGGCACCGGCCAGTCCTTTACCGTTGAGATGGTCCGCAATCGCGCTTTCTTTATTTCCAGCTCTTTTTGTAAAGCCCCCGGATCAGACCCGGAATCAGCAGCAGACGAAGCACCCAACCCCTCCAGCAACGTCCAGTGAATATTCGGCAGTTTCAGCCCTCCCTCCTTCATCTGTCCCATCCTCATCAGCAACCCATATTTTTCGATCCATTCTTTCGGCAGCATCCCCAAACTCCCATCCCCTAATAAAATATAATCCTGCTTCCCTAAGATAGCTTTACGGAGCTCATGCAAAGGCACTACCTGCTCGCCATAACTTACCCGGATGGTCAGGTCAAACCAGTCAATACCCCTTCCCGCTATTATTTCGAACTGAGGAGTAGATGTATTGTATTTGAATTTTCGAAGCCTGTTCATGCCAAGAACCGGAATATCCAGTTGTTGCATCTTATTATAGAAATTCAGAAACCAGCTTTTTTCCAGGGCCTCTTTAAAATTCAGGTAAAAATACCCGTTGCTTTGTCCGCCAAACTTCACATGTAAACCACGGATAGCTTCGGTCAACACCTTCTCCTCCTCCTTTTTACGCAGGATCTCAAATACAGTATCTTCCGTCTCCACCCGGGTCCTCAGCGCTTCACCGGCGAGTACCCAGGTCCCGGTTTCCTCCTCTGCTTCCACCTCCATATCCGCATAAAGCCATTTCGGCTTGATGAGCAGAAAGTTTTCATTTAGCTCGCTTACATACACCCTTCCCTGTGGAAGCAGGTCCACGATCTCCGTCCGGATTACCGCTCCCATGTCCACCGGGTATTTTTCAGCCAACGGCCTCACTACCGTTGCCAGAAAATGAGCCTGCTCCTGTTCCGGAACAGCCGGACCTCCCTCCTTCCATTGCCGCAGGAGGGCATGATCCTCTTTTTTCAACAGGAAGTACTCATTGCGGCTCTTCAGGAAAAAAGGCACGGGTAAAAATTCCTCCAGCGGGAACAACCCGTTATTGATCATTATCCAACAGCGCAACCTTACCTGCCCGTCCTCCTTTTCCAGCTTAAAATGCAGGGAAGGCGTGAAAGAGCTGATAGCCGCAGGCCGCACATTCATGTTGACGAAAGGCTCGCCGGCAGGCAGGTAAAAGAGAGAAACCGCCGGTGCTAAAGGTCTCAATTCCTGTAACACTTCGCTGATCCATTGGCTTAACAGGGGAAAATGCCGGTCATCCAGATGGTCAAAAGGCTTTTCGGCATCTTTTAGCCAGGCAAACCCATTTCGTACCAGGTGGTCTACCAGCGCCTCATCCGTCATTTTCTTAAGAAATGCCCCAATAGGAGCGGAAATACCGGCTAAATAGGGTAAATACCTGTTGCCTGCCAGGGGGATCCGCTGAAAGCTCTTGCCTTCCTTTTTATATATTATAATGAGCAACTCTATGGACAATCCTCCCTTCTTCTCATTGTTGAAATTTAACAAAAGGCCTGTTTGGAAAGAATGAACACCAGAATTAGCCGGCGGGGAATTTACAAGGATCGTCTTCTTAGGAATATTTGTCATCTTTTTTGCGAGGTAAAGGACGCGCAAATTAATGCTTCTGTTGCTATTGGTGTCAGTATTTCCAAATTGTTATTTTTTTGCAATAATTGATAATAACAGTTCATTAACATAATTATCATTTTGAAAAAAAATTTTAAAAACGACACGATTTTTTCTTTTATTTCTTTTATTTTTTTCGAAAAAACAAATTTGCCTATCCTTTGTAATATGTGCTGGTAGAAGACTGTAAGAACTTAAAGGCAAAAAGGTCTTCTTTTTCCGGCACTCTTTTGGTACTGTCTTATCAGGAAAAAAAGCAGCTGTCCATATTAGATATAAAAAATTAAAATGTGTTCATTTTTGCGTTTTTTTTGCAAAAATGGACATCTTCTTGCAAAAAATTAATAATACGGAACGTTTGTAATGTGTATTTTCGCACTACGATACTCCCCGATTGTCTTGCCTGATTTTCATTAACAATATTCGTAGTGCGTAGAGAGTTTTATCATTCAAAACAATTGATTTTTATGAATACTGTTGCTGATAGATCCGGGACCGCCACCAGGGTAAAAACTATCATAATGGATAAATTAGGAGTAGAGGAATCAGTATTGGCAGGCAAAGCCTCTTTTACCAGTGACCTCGGACTCGACTCCCTCGATGTTCTGGAAACATTCATGGCACTGGAAAAAGAATTCGGTGTCAGGATCGCAGATGAAGACATGGAGAAACTGACCACCGTGGGATCTGTTATCGATTATATCATCGAACACAAGAACTGATACCCCCTATAACCATCCTATATTGAATTCCGGCCGGGCCCGCCCGGCTATTGTCTGACAAATGTATTCCTGCCAACCGGGCCCGCCCGGTTTAGGACTTGCCAATGATCTGTACACAGAAGTCCTCCCCGGAGGATTCTTTCTGCTACTAAACCTATATATCAAAAACATATACCATGAGAACGCTCACATTGGCCCTGGCCCTGCTCATTAACTTTTCCCTGACCGGCAACTGCACACAAGGAAAACCAACCGCTTCCTCCAACATTTATCACGACCGCAGCGGGCAGTCCTACCGGCTCCTGATCAAATCACACTACCTTATCCTGGACACCGCCCACTTCTACCTGTATAGCTATAACAAACTGGTACAAGGCGATAAGATCGCCAGGCCGACCACCTGCTACTATTTCAGCCTGGATGCCACCTCGCCCGTCCTGCCGCTTACCATCGCCAACCTGGAAGCAGCATTCTCCGGAGATGCAGCATTTTGCTACAAATTGCACACGGACTTCCGCACCGATAAAGACCTCATCACCTGGTTACCCTCCCTGAAAACCTATAAGATAAAATATGCCTATGGCCAGTCCTTCAAATAAGACCGCTGCCCCGGCCGGAAATATATTGATCGTAGATGACCAGATAAAGCTCCGCAACCAGCTCAGAAGAATTATGTCCCTGGAAGGATATAAAGTATATGAAGCGTCCGATCCGGAAATGGTTATTAAGATACTTGCTAAAGAAGACATCGAAGTCGTCATCAGCAATTACCAGCTTGCTGTGGGAGAGAACGTAGCCATCATCTCCTTACCCCTTTCTCTCTCCAACATCGAAGAAGATCCCAAGGCCATCCTCACCCAGATCAGTAACGCCCTGGAAAAAGTGCGGCTGCAAAAAAGGATACAACAACTGGAGCAATGGGCTGAACAACCCCCTGACTTTGACAACATCCTGGGGGAATCCTCCGTGATCCGGGAAGCCATCTCCCTGGCAAGAAAAATAGCCCCTACCGATGTCCCCATCCTGCTACATGGCGAGACCGGCACCGGAAAAGAAATGTTTGCCCGCGCTATTCACGCTGCCAGCCTAAGGAATCGCAACCCCTTCATAATACTTAACTGTAACGCTTTTACCGCAGCATCGCTGGAAAGAGAACTATTCGGGTATAAAGCCGGAGCCTTTCCCGGAGCTATGCGGGATAAAAAAGGACTACTGGAGGAAGCAGGTAAAGGCAGCCTTCTGCTGAACGAAGTGGGTGATCTGGATAGCAGCCTGCAAAATAAATTGCTGCAGGCCCTCGAACAAAATGAATTTACCAAGCCGGGCGACACCCAACCCACCCGGCTTAATGTACGCCTCTTTTCAGCCACCAGAAAAGACCCTCATCGCATCCTGCAGGAAGGAAAATTCCGGGAAGACCTGCTCCACCGGCTTAACGTCTTCACGATCCAACTGCCTTCCTTAAAAGACCGGAAAATGGATATCCCTCTACTGGCCCGCCGTTTCATGAAACACTTTGCGATGAAGACCGATGTAAAGGTCAACGGCATGAGCAAAGACTTTCTTTATCACCTCCAACGTTATCCCTGGAAAGGCAATATCCTGGAATTAAAGAATGTCATGGAAAGAGCGGTGATCATGACGGATAGCGACCTGCTATCCGAAGACAGCCTCCCCTTTGATATCCGTTATCAACCCACCGGCGATACCGGCATCACTTCCGCATTCGACCTGAAAAATGTCGAAAGACTCCACTTGCAAAAAGTATTGAACTACACCGGAGGCAACAAGGCCGAAGCCGCTAAATTGTTAAATATTGGACTGACTACCCTCTACCGGAAGATCAACGACAACACCAATTAAATTATAGGCTACCTTTGCACCATGACACTGGTAAAATCAATAGGAGGATTTTTCCTGAAAATCCTGAAAGCCGTCTTCATCCATAAAAAAGATTGTTGTAAATAACAATTTCGCCCTCAGCCTCCGGATCCCCCCCTTATACCCCTCTCCGGTCAATACTACCCAACTACCCCGATCCTCCCCTCCCATTTAACTTGCTAAAACATCCGTTGATAAAGATTACAAACAAATACCCCATCCACCTAATAAAATTTGTATAATATTATTCTATTATGAAAATAACCAAAATCACTTGCTCTCTGGCAACGCTTGCCATATTATGGTCGGCCTGCCAGACTACCCCCTCCCCACCCCCGGATTTCCTCGCCCAAAATCTGGATACCACCGTCAGCCCCGCCACAGACTTCTTCCAATACGCCAATGGAGGATGGATAAAAAAGAATGCTATCCCCGAGGAAGAGAGCGCCTGGGGCATCGGCCAACTGGTACAGGAGGATATTTATGACCGTCTCCGGATCATCAGCGAAAAAGCTGCCACCGAAAAAGGCGCCCCCGGCAGCGTCTCCCAACAGATAGGAGACCTCTGGACCAGCGGAATGGACTCCGCGGCGATAGAACAGCAGGGACTGACCCCTTTAAAGGAAGACCTGGACCGGATCAGCGCGATCCGGACCACGGAAGACCTGCTCCGGGTATCAGCCGGCCTGCACACAAAGAACATCGGCGTCTTATTCTCCGATGGAGTAGGCCAGGATGACAAGAACAGCAATCAGATGGCCTACCAGGTAGGGCAGGGCGGCCTGGGCATGCCCAACCGGGACTACTATTTTAATACCGATGAAAAGACCGTAAAGGTCAGGACGGCCTTTCAGCAATATCTGTTCATAACTTTCCGGCAACTGGGCAGCGACAGCCTGGCCGCCCAGACAAAAGGAAATGCAGTCTTCCAGCTAGAAAGCAGGCTGGCCGCAGCTTCCCGCAAACTAGCCGACCTGCGCGACCCGAATAAGAACTACCATAAAATGAACCTTGGCTCCTTTCAAAAGCTCACCCCCGGTATATCCTGGTCGGACTGGCTGAAGAATGCCAACATCACTCCCATCGACTCCCTGATCGTCCGGCAGCCGGAATTTTATACCGCTTTAAATACAGAATTATCAAAGACCTCCCTGGAAGACTGGAAAAGCTATCTGCAATCCCAGCTGGTACAGAGCGCTGCTCCTTATTTAGACAGTAAGACCTATGCCAGCTACTTCAACTATCGCCGGTCACTGAGCGGTACGGCAGTCCCCAGGCCCCGCTGGAAAAGGGTACTGGATGCGGAAGAACGGGCAATGGGAGAGGCGCTGGGACAATTATTCGTAAAAGAATACTTCCCCGAAAAAGCCAAACAACGTTACAGCGATATGGTGGAAAACATCCGGACCGCCTATAAAGAAAGGATCCTGAAATTGGACTGGATGAGCGACAGCACCAAACAACGGGCACTGAATAAGCTGGCCCATATCACTAAAAAAGTCGGATACCCTGATAAATGGAAAGACTTCAGCGCGTTGAAAATTGACAGAGGCCCCTTTGTCCTGAACATGCAAAGAGCAGCGGAGTGGTGGAACCATTACCGGAGCAGCAAATTAGGCAAGCCCGTAGACAGAACGGAATGGGAAATGTCGCCGCAGACCTACAATGCCTACTATAATCCAGCCAATAATGAGATCGTACTGCCCGCCGGTATGTTCGCCGTAGCAGGAAAAAAAGACGAAGACCTGGATGACGCTTTCGTCTATGGCTATGCGGGCGCATCCACCATCGGGCACGAGAT
>Ga0307511_10000650_pt1 | contig 37078 bp, 28 predicted proteins | sample 13_EM_MG_FD_200266 | JGI IMG/M metagenome (GOLD analysis project Ga0307511, IMG submission 200266) | Populus trichocarpa ectomycorrhiza microbial communities from riparian zone in the Pacific Northwest, United States - 13_EM | ecosystem: Host-associated > Plants > Roots > Unclassified | place... | reverse complement strand
AAATATTTTGGGGGGCATCATAATTGTCGTCTTCGCTGTTGCATTGATTACCGAAACATACATGGACAGGAGTATCGGGTGCCTGCTCCTGGCATTCTTCTTATCTTTTATCAGTAGCGGGAGAAAGGAATACACTTAATGATTGTCCTCCATGTATAGCTCGATGGCCTTTTCCGTGTCCCCAAAAAATTCGAGCCTGCCGTGCTTCATGAAGGCGGTCCGGGTGCAATATTTTTGGATGGTAGCCATCGCATGACTTACCAGGATTACTGTCTTGCCTTCGATCCAGGAGGATTCGAAGACCTTGATCGCTTTCTCCTGGAATTTCACGTCCCCCACCGCAAATATTTCGTCCAGGAACATAATATCCGCCCTGGCATTGACGGCAATAGAGAAGCCCAGACGGGCCAGCATACCGGATGAAAAGAATTTTATCTTCCGGTCGACGGATTCTTCCAGCTCGGCGAATTCGATGATCTTGTCAAAGATGGTATCAATTTCTTTGATCTTCATGCCCAATACGGAAGCGGAAACATATACATTCTCCCTGGCGGTCAATTCGTGGCTCATGCCCACCCCCAGATTCATTAACAAAGTGCTGCCTTTGATATTAATATAACCAGTGTCTGTGGGATATACGCCTGCCAGGATTTTCGTCAGGGTGGATTTTCCACAGCCATTGCGGCCTATCAGTCCGATACATTCCCCTTTCTTTACCTCGAAGTCCATTGTCTTTAAAGCCTCCACTTTTGATGCACGGGGAGGATTGAAAAGGTTGAAAAGCCTGTGCTTGATCGTATTGTGGCTGTCTTCTGTTATATGAAATGTTTTGCTTATGTTTTTCGCTTCTATTGCAAGTGCAGCATCCATATTTATAATTTTTCTGCGGCTTTAGACCCTAATTTATTTAAGAAAATAAGACCTATCGACAAAAAGACAAGGGCATAGCCGAAATCAAATCCCAGCAGGCGGAAATCCGGTTGCAGTCCTTCCATCATCACCCTTCTTGCATTAATAATAATGCCTGCGATAGGATTACCGAATTCGAAAGCGGGCAGTGCATTTTTAAACGTGCTGAGTTTATAAAAGATCGGGGACAGGAAAAAGAGAAACGATGTGAAAACTACCCATATCTGTGTAATATCCTTGGCAATGATGTAAATAGTCGACAGGATCAGGGCCAGGCCAAGTGACAATATGAACAGGGTAATGAACAGGAAAATGATCCAGAAATTCGAGAAAGACAATCCGGAAGATTGCTTTTCAAATATATTATAGAATAACAGGAACATGATAAAATTGAAGAAGAAGCCTATGCTATTGGCAAAGAGTGTGGATACATAGATCTCCAGCTTATTCATATTGCTGTATTCATATAGGTATTTTTTGATATATAGAATCTGAATGCCTCCTGAGGTGGATTCTACAAAAAAATTCCAGAATATGAGCCCGATAAAAAGGTAAGAGGCAAAAGAAGGCACATCACTTTTAAGGATCACCTTGAATGCTACATAATAAATGCACATATCCATAATAGGCTTCAATAAAGCCCAGAACAGCCCCAGCTTATTTTCATAATAGCGCAATTTAAACTCAATTTTGGCCAATAGCCATATCCTCTCCACTTTATTCGATCTTTTCGACCAATCGTTCACAATGCCGGTACTCATGCTTTAGCGTTTAAGTCTTTTGATGGTTAAGGCAATTCGCTTTAAATATTCATTCCGCTTAACCAGGGATTTTATTTTTGATAATAAAATACTTTCTCCTGCCTTTCGGGTAGTGACCCTTACCTCAATGGTCGGATTATCGAATAAGTAACCCGGGCCATTGGCATTCAATAAGTTAATCACCTGAGGCGCAAATTTAGCATAATAATCAGCATGTTTTTCGGTAATGTATTTATTTGAGTAGAGTAATTTTTCCATAGAGATATCTCTGATCATCGATCCGGACCTGACCCGGTAATAAAATAGAGGCTCGGGTAAGACAATGCCATTGAGGCCCTGATGCAACATACTTATTACGCTTTCATAGTCCTCCAACCCATAGTCTACTTTCTTATCATTTAACCCGCCTGCCAGGAAAGCCGCTCTTTTGTACACCAGCCCACTGCTGTTCACCGGGTTATGTACCAGGACAAAAGGAGGTTGGGGGGTAAAGGTCGGCCAAAGCAGGGTACTATTTCCGAAATATTTTACCCAGGCTCCCACAAAAGAGACATTCCTGTTGCGTTGAAGGGCCGTAATGGCCTTTTCATAATAGGTAGGGGCCACTTTGTCATCGGCATCCAAAAAAGCCAGGTAAGCTCCTTTTGCCAACTGCGCCCCATAATTCCTTGTAAACGCAAGCCCTTGATTTTTATGATGAACGACGCGCACATTTTCTAACCGGGCGATAGGTTCCAGTTTTTCGATGCTCGCCGGATCCGTGCTCCCGTCATTAATTACCAATACTTCCAGTCGCTTATAGGTAGAGTCGAGTACAGACCGGATACACTCTTCGATGTAATCCCCCATATTATAATAAGGTATGACTACAGAGAGCAGGTCACTGCTGAATGGCTCAGTCTCCGGTAGAGGGGTATTTTCCTGGTATAAAAAAGGGAAATGGGCCTTGTTGGCTGAAATAGTGTTACTATACTTCAGGATCTCCTTCTTTTTTGCAAGGATCACATCAAAGGAATAGGCATCGTGGACCTTTTGACGGGCATTTACGCTAATTCGTTGCATTTCATCATCAGTCAGCGAGAGGATCTTTTCCAACTGACGGGCAAAAGACGCGGGGTCCTGATGATCGAACAGGAAGCCTGACACGCCTTCTTCCACCATTTCCCTTTGCCCGCCTTGTCGGGAGGCCAGTACGACCTTCCCCAGGCTCATGGCCTCCATGACCACGTAGGGAAGATTATCCACTATACTGGGAACAAGGATGACGTGTGCGTCCTGTAAATATTCTTTTATCTGGCGGGGCTGAATTTTTCCATGCAATTGCAGCAGACCCTTTGCTATATAGTTATAGTATCGCTGGTTCACCAATTGTCCCATCGTCTGCATCTCCGGATGATACACAATATCCGTCCCCCCCACTATATGCAATGGATGTTGAAATCCGCTATCCCATAATGCTTTAAAATAGGCCAGCAATTCAAAGCTGCCCTTCTGGGGAGAGAGTTTGCCGTAGTAGACGATCTTGTTTCGCTGAATGCTTCCAGTCAGTTCTTTGCCCCCTGGCCCATCCTTTCTCCCGGGCTCTTTTTTGTCGGTCTGCCCGGCAGAAGTATCGGCCGATGGACTCTCCTCCCGGAATGGATTGGCGAGTATCCGCACCTCCTTCCCGGTGAGATCGACAGTACGCTGAATTTCATCCACCAGGAAGCGGGTGGGGGAGATCAGGAGATCGGCGGCTGCAATGGCCTGCTTCTCCATTTCGCCTGTCCAGAAATCAGGAAAGCGATAAGTGGGTACTCTGTTATACTCCAGGTAAACAAAGGCGGGGGAATGTAAGGTGATAAGGATGGGAATACCGTCCATGAATGTATATCCGGCATACTTAAACTGAGTCAGGTAATAGGCGATGCCCTGGTAATCCTGCGCTTCGATAAAATCAGGCTTGCCCTTTTGTTCAATGATCGTTCTTACTATATCGGCAAAGGCAAAGCTGAGTCTTGCTGTATAGCCCAATGCCGCATGCAGCCCGTTCCTGTTGCTGTTAAAACGGATCAGGGTGATGCCAGGAGCCGGCTCCGAAAGGGCATAGTCGGTGACGCTGTCATCCTGGACGAATACAGTCACTCTATCTCCTGCTGCTGCCAGCATCTTAGCAGTAAAATAGCAGTAGGTGCTGATGCCACCGCCATGAAAAGGAGGGTATTCTGTAGTTAATAGCCAGTAGTTCAATCTTTGTATTTTTTTACTCCATCCCTGAATAAGGATTGAAGCGTTCTTTTGCCGGTCAGCACTTTCAGTATATGGCCAAAGCGCTTGTACCACAAAGGTAATATTTCGTACTCGTGTGTATAATAGTCTTGTAGCTCTTTGGTGGCATGGTCTGACCGGAGAATATCTATATATTGCTTCTGATGATTCAGTTCAGCGTCTATAGAAGCATACTTTCTTCTAAGGGATAGGAGTTCTTTTTCCAGCATCCCGTTAGACCGGATAAGAGAATATAATTGGGGGAACCCTTGCGCAAAATCCATTTCCGCTTCTTGTAAAGATAAAAAGGCGGAATTTAGGGTTGCCCTGGAACCGGCAAAGAAAAAAAAATTCTTATACCTGTGGTCTTTGTCGCTTTGAAGGAGGCTTCGATAGCTTATGCCCAACGCTGCTACAGAATGGAACAGCTCATTATCCTCTCCTGAGATCATATGGATGATGGGCTCCCGGATGCCCTGTAGGGAAAAATATGCGGATAGCGATACCGCTTCCTCCCGGAGCAGCTCCGGGGAATCGCCTTTCAGGTTGACCACCGGCCGATAGTCCAGCGTCAGGTAAGAGGGGATAAATAAAAAAGAAGTTACGAATTGTCTATTTTCCGTTGTAAGCGGCCCTTGGATTTCCAGGGTCAGGGCCAGGGGTGAATGCGACTGCTCTATCAGGGAATAGGCTACCTCCAGGGACCTTTCCATCCCCGGATCTGCCAGGATGGAATAATAGAGATTTTCTTCCGATGGCAACAGGTCGCCGGATAGAACGTTGTTCTCCGATATAAAAAAGATCCGGTTGATCATCAAAGCCCTTTTATGGTGTAACCCTGGGCAAAAATAAGCCAGCTCAGCATTCTTTCCCAGGCATGGGTAATACTTCCACCGTTTTCATCCATAATATTCCCTTTTTCCAGGGTTTTTCGGATCTCCAGCGGGGGGTGCCTTCTGAAAAAGTCCAGGATCGGTAAGGACCTTGCCCAGAACATGGTGCCTGCCACATAACGGTAATCTGTGTTATCAATATTGAATTCGGCCCTCAGCTTCTCCAATTGTGTCCGGTTGTTACTGGCAAAAGACTGTGTCCGGAAGTCATATTCGTTCATAATGCTCTCTGTCGTGGAAAGGATACCCACGTCCGGATGCCCCCTAAAAAAAGTTAGCGCCTTTTCTATAAAAGTGGGTTCAGTGATGCGGAAAAGCTTATCCCCCCACTGCTGGCCCTGTACCTTATAGGGACTTTTTTTGTCATGTAAAAAAACTTGATAGTCATCATTTACTCCTTCCCGGAGGCAGGCATCAAGCAACACTAATTTCCCTCCGATATCCTTACCCAGGTTGGGCGACCGGCGTAGGACGATCTTCTTTAAGCTGCTGCCGGATGCGGCTTTTTGTAAGTGGCTCATCAGCCGGTGATCGTCCTCCAGGTTATAGAGACTATCTTCTACTATATTGTAAAATAAAGTAAAGGGAATGGTGATTCTCCCCGATAGGAGCCTTACCCAATCCTCGTGACCGCCGTAATAGTTATGAAAAACTACGGAGCAGGTGGTGGAATTAATGGGTGTAACCATATCTAAGTAAGCTTATTTACTGTTCTTTTCTTCAATTTCCTGAATGATGACGAGACAAGCCTTGGTGTGATCAGCTCTTATTGAAATCGTATTGGTATCTAAAGAGAATATTTTATTTTCTTTAGACTTGCTGTTTATCGTATATTTTTTATCATTTATATAGAGATCATATACATCTAATGGCCAGTCGAAAATATATGGTGCTTCCCTGACAAAAGCTTTGACTTTTCGATCGGAATGATAGGTGAATATACTATCGGGTGATGTGTGATCGCCCACCGTTACAAATTTTTGTGTAGTGTGTATAGTATATTTACTTGTATCAAGATATTTTATTTTGAATAAGAGAACCGGTTCATTGGCTTTCAGAAAATCCGGATATATTTCATACATATCGGTTGCCAGGAATCCTTTTTTATTCATGTTCCCCATAAGTTCATATCCCCAGGCGTCCATATGTCCGATAGCAATCAGATTTTTGTTTTGCGACTGAGGTCTTATAACATTTTTTTCAACACTATCAACAAGGTCCGTGGTGCGGTCTACTGTCAGGTCGTAAATAGCCGCTTTTTTGTTCAACATCCTTGCAAGACCATCCGGAACGACGGGAGCAATGGTTACAAAGGCGTCGACTTTTGGCAGGATATTGCTGCTATCCGTTATCTGGCCATAGTCATGTAGGAGCATGCGGATGTTATCCTTCCTTAATTCTTTGTTTTCAAGCAGGCTTGAATAGTTGTGCCAGCTCATATTATACTGTGTAACGTTCTGGTACGTATAATGAAATTGGAGTAATATGGCAAACACCAAAAATACCGATGCAATCCTTCCGTTCATATATAGACATAACAACGCTATAATCAGTCCATACCAAATTTCATTATCTGAAGCATACCTGGTAATCCCTGTTGTAATTGCCCATGCATAGTCACATAAAAGGGCAACTATACTTAATAAAACAATTTGCGTAAAGAATTTATTGGATTTATTTTTTTTCAGACGCAGCAAGTAAAATCCTATAATTCCCAGGCTGGTAAGAAATCCGAATAAGAGCCGGTATCCATACATTGACCATTCATTGCGCCTGGGTGGATCTAGTAGCATTGTAATATGGTAAAATAAAGTTTCGAGACCATTTCTGGGTCCGAATCTTACATCTTTAAAATTTACGTTGCGATAAAAATGCGAGTGAAAAATTGTATTGTAAAGCGGGAACAGAGGGTTACCCGTTTCAATTAAACTATATATTAAGCAGGGTGCAGCGAATAGGAAGATAACAAATGGAATAGAAAATAACAGGACCGGGGAAAGGCGTTTGAAATTCTGTATGAAGTATATGAAAGCAAATATGGCTATATGTGGGAAATAGGTGAGCTTGAGAGCCAAAACCAGGGAAGATAAAAGGAAAAAGATCAGGTAGTTTACTTTTGTCGAGTATCGGCCGCCGAAAAAGATCATGTATAGTAGTTCGATCAGCAGGGGAACTCCAATCAGATCTGTCTTGTAGCTACCCACGACTAAAAGCGCATTATCGGCGAAAACAACGAATGAAGCAAACAATGCCACTTGTACAGCACTTATTCTATGTGCCGGTGCATATACTGATAAAAACTTCTTTATAAAATCGTATGATGAAGCAATAATAGAAACAAGCAGAAAAGTATTAAATAGGGTCCCAAGCCTGTATCCTAAACGATGCCTGAATAATCCGGAAAATATTTCCGACAAGTGGAGAAAGTAGGTGGCTGTTCCGCCCGGTGCAAAATTCCTTCTGTTTTCAATATAATCAAAATCCTGCAGGTATAATTCATAGTGTATTGTGTCATAGTTTTGGTCGGGGAAAATGGTTCTGATTAGGCCCAATACAATTACAGGCAGGGAAACGAAAAACAGCAACAGCCATTCTTTTTTTCGATCCGGTTGAAATATTTCTTTAATTTGGATTGCCCTTGTCTTTTTAAAGAAAGCGGCTTTCAACGCAAAGAGTGAGGCTAAAAATAGAACAAGGCCAATTATTCTGCAATAAATACCCGTGTCAAAGCTCTTGCTTCCAAAAATGTAAAAAAAGAAATTTACCAGGTCTTTGAACCAGCAGTATAAAACAAGCAGAATCAGGAAGAGCAAAAAAGGCCGACGCATATTGTTGTTGTTTGAATTAGAAATGATAATAGGATAGGAACCTTTTCAACACAAAAAGGTTCCAGATCAATTTCCGATGATTGGTTTTTTTCGATTGGTGTTCAGAAAATATTTTTTCGATAAACTTTTTATCAAAGAGATCATCTTTTTCAAACAATGTTTCCTGGATGGAATTTTTTAATTCATGTCTGATCCAATGTGAGAGGGGGATGCCAAAACCCTTCTTAGAGCGATAGATGATATTATCCGGCAGTTTGCCCTCCATCAGTTTTTTCAGAATATGTTTGCTCTCCAAGCCTTTTTGCTTATAATTTTTCGGCAAAGAATTTAAAAACTCGACCACATTTTTATCTAAGAACGGAGCCCGCACTTCCAATGAATTATACATGCTGGCTCTATCCACCTTTACTAAAATATCGTCTTGCAGATAGGTTTGGTAATAATAATAGCTTGTTTTTTCAAAATCCGTCCACTCTCCCTTAGCGGTCTTAAGGCAATTATCGATGATCGATAAGCCGGATTTATCCGATAAGGAAGAATATATTTCCGGCAGAAACAAGGCCTTCTTTTCTTCTGGCAGAAAGCTTCCCAGCCATAATTGATGAATATGATCGGGGGATTCCAAAAACCCTCGTAAAAACTGGGAAATTTTAAAATCGAGGCTGATATTTTTATCGCTTGCTTTTAAAACCCCCTTAAAGAACGACATCAGTGTTCTGATAAAAGGTTTTGGGAGGTTGGCAAAGGGGCCTTTAAAATAATTTGAAATAAAGGTAGGGTAACCGGCCATCAGCTCATCGCTGCCATCGCCACCTAAGGCCACGGTAACAAAGTGGCGTGTATGCCTCGATAAAAAGTAGGTAGGTATTAAGGATGCATCTGCAAATGGTTCATCCAGCACAGGTAAAATTTCATCTATCAGATCAAGCGTTCGTTGAGCAGATAAAATTTCCGTGTAATGCTCGGTGGATAAGTGTTGTGATACTTGTAATGCATAAGAGGCTTCATCGTAACTCTTGTTCTCAAAGCCTATTGAAAATGTCTTGATTTTTTGAGTAGAATTTTTTTGGGCATAATAAGCTACCGCTGAGCTATCGAGACCCCCGCTAAGAAACACGCCAAGCGGTACATCACTCATCAGCCGGCTTTTTACGGCATCGTTTAACAGATTATCCAATTGATGAACAGCATCATTAAAGGAGATAGGGTTGTGCCTGGAAAAATCGTGCTGCCAATAACTCTCTTTTTTTGTAACCTGGTTATTCTTTGCAATTAAATACTGACCGGCTTCCAGCTTAAATACATTTTGAACGATGCTGCTGGGGGTGGGAACATAGTCGAATGTAAGGTACTGGTTAACAGCTTCGGTATTTAATTTCTTTGTTACCGATGGGTGTTGCAGGATTGCTTTTAGTTCCGAAGCAAATACGAAGCTGTTGTTTGTAGTAGTGTAATAAAGGGGTTTTTTGCCCATCCTGTCACGGGCGACAAACAGTTCCTTTTTTTCAAAATCATAGATCGCGAATGCAAACATGCCGTTTATCGATTGTAGCATATTTACTCCATCACGGGCATAAAGATTCAGTAATACTTCCGTATCGGAAAGCGAATTGAAAGAAAAATGAGGTTCCAGTTCTTTTCGAAGGCTCTGGTAATTATAGATTTCTCCATTGAATACAATTATAAATCTTTTATCCGCGCTCATCATAGGCTGATTACCTTCCGGGCGAAGATCTATGATAGCCAGCCGGGCGAACGCAAACGTAAATTCTGAATGTGCAAACACACCCGTAGAATCAGGCCCTCTGTATTTTATTGCCTGAATCATATTGCGGGCAATTTGTTCATCACCCCATCCTGTAAAGCCAGCTATACCGCACATAATTTAGCTAAAGGTTGATTTTATTTTTAATTAAATAGGTGAATTTGCTTTGACTCTCGTAATAGATTCTCATTATCATTTCTGCTATCACCCCCATCAAAATCATCAATAATCCTACAATAAAAAACATAGCTGTAATAATAGGTAATGGCGTTTGTATTAAATCTTTTTGATGAGTCAGTTTGAAGTACATGGCTAATAAAAATGACAACACGGAAATCAGGATCGAGAAAAAACCTATTCCGCCAAAAAAATGAATAGGACGCTGCATATACCTGTCAAGAAATCTTATGACAACCAGATCCAGTACAACTTTGCCGGTTCGGGCGATACCATAATTGCTTTTGCCATATTTACGCGGTTGGTATTGAACCGGCATTTCCGTTACTTTTCCGCCCTGCCATTTACAATATACGGGTATAAACCGGTGCATTTGCCCATAAAGTTTTATTTCCGATAAAACATCTCTCTTGTAAGCTTTAAGCGTACAGCCGTAATCGTGGAGTTTTACACCCGATACTTTACTAATAAGTGAATTGGCTAATAAGGAGGGTAGCTTGCGTGTTAAAAACTGGCCTTTCCACCGGTCTCGTCGCCAACCGCTTACTACGTCGTATCCTTCGTTTAGTTTGTTAACCAGTATCGGAATATCTGAAGGAAAATTTTCCAGGTCCGAATCTATCAGAACGACAATATCTCCCTGCGCATGTTGAATACCGGCATTGATGGCTGTCGTTTGCCCACTGTTGATTTTAAAGTCTATGACTTTGATCTTCAGGTTTTTCCCGGCGAATTCCCTGAGCACTTTAAATGAATCGTCTTTTGAACCATCATTTACTGCAATAATTTCATAGTCGTACTGGTCTATTGCTTTTTCCAGTTCCTGAAATAATTCAGGGATGCCTTGCGCCTCATTATAAATGGGTAAAATGACAGATAGGTATGGCATTATTATTTTTTTTCTATTTGATTTTCAAACCAAGCTTTAAACATTTTCAATCCTTCCTGTATGGTAGTGTGGGGTTGATAGTTCAATAACATTTTTGCTTTTTCAGTGTCCGCAAAAGTAAGATTTACATCGCCCATTTGCATGGGCAAATAGTTTTTAATAAAAACCTTTTGTGTTACGTTCTCGATAGAGTCGATTAGTTCAGAAAGTTTTATTGGGCTACTATTCCCCAGGTTGATAGTCTCATATATGTTCACATGCTTATCTAAATAATACATCGAACTTTCAATACCCTGAACGATATCTGCTACATAGGTATAATCTCTACCTGTACTGCCATCTCCATAAACATCAATGGGTTTATGGGCGTACAACAGCTTAAAAAACTTATGGATAGCCAGATCTGGTCTTTGCCTGGGGCCATAGACGGTAAAAAACCGCAGGTTAATTACATCGATCTTGTATAAATGGTGATACGTATGGGTCAGTAATTCCCCGGCCTTTTTAGTGGCTGCATAGGGAGAAATGGGATAATCAACATTGTCGGTTTCTGAAAAGGGCGTCTTTTCATTGTTGCCATACACCGAGGAGGAAGATGCAAAAACCAGTTTTTTTGAATTTTGATTTTTCAGACATTCCAGGATATTCAAAGTGCCGGATACATTTACATTATAATAATCCGTAGGGTATTCAATAGAAGGTCTTACTCCCGCCTTAGCGGCTAAATGTATAACGATATCAAATTGAGTTTGTGAAAAAACAGGTTCCAGCTGGCGGAAGTCACAAATATCAAGTTCGTGAAATAGAAAATTTTTGTTTTTCAGTAAAACATGCAAATTCTTTTTCTTTACTTCTTTAGCGTAAAACCCATCAAAATTGTCTATTCCGGTGACATTATAAGCAAGCGCCAGTAATTTCTCCGCTAAATGGGAGCCGATAAAACCGGCTGCTCCGGTTATTAAAATGTTCTTATTCACTTGCTTATCTGTTGTTTTAGCATAATCTTCATTGGCCTTCTCCTGCATTGGATGTTAACTCTTTTATTGTTAATTAATTATAGGCTTTGCTGGTTTCCAGTCCAAGTATCTTTAATGCTGATCCCATATTACTGTCGGTTAAAATATTCAAATTTTGCTCTAATGCCTTCCATATCCGGTCCCGGATATCTTCGTGCGGGTTGCTATTTTTCGAGTATTCAATTGCAAATGCCCAGCTTTTCCCCGGAATTCTGTGCACAGTAAAGCCATATTTCCCTGCTAACAGATCAATTGCTTTAAGAGAATAACTAACAAGGTGTCCTCTGCGGGTAGGATCGAGGTAATTAATATCTTCATTCAACACATATTCCGGCATACCTGTATTGAAAATATACAAGGCTTCGGGATTAGACACACCTGCTAGCTTTTTTAAGATATCATCCATCATCCTGGGAGTCAGATGTTCTACTACTTCAATGCAAATACCGCAATCGAATTTTTCCGTCAGGTCACCGAGATCTCCGACAATATAATTTTTTGAGGTCGTTCTGAATTCAATATCCGGCGGGAACAATTCCACTCCGTAAAAGACACTGGCATGATCCGGGAGTAATTTTCCGACGGCATCGAGAAAATAGCCCGGTCCCGTACCGATATCCAGAAACTTCTGGATAGGTCTTTTGCAATAATAAATAGCTTCCGCCATTCTTGCCAACGCCGGGCCATAAGAGCGTTCCCGTGCGCTATCCAGCTCCATTTTCCAATAACCCTCTTCGTAACTGACTATAGTTAAGCCGTTGTCGATCTGAGAGAGATATTCAGTATCCAGGAAAAGACTTTCGCAGGTCCTGCACCTGTAGTAATTATATTTTTCGACCGTTCTGCATAATTCTGTTATTGGAGACATGCAGCAGGGGCAGATTTGAGGCATAATAAATATTGAATAATTATTTAAAATTCGACTGAAAAATAACCTATTACTTGCGGGCGACAAAAAGAACCTGTTCTCCACCCAGGTAACCAAATAATCCCGACCAAAAAAATATGGCATATACATCCTGGAAACCAGCTTTCCTGAATTCATCAAGGACCTCCCAGCCAAATATGGTATAGCAGAGAATGCCTGGCCCACCTGTATTGACAGGATCGCCATGGTATTCCGGCTCGGTGTGGTAAATGATATTGCCACTATCATCCATTGTTGCCTTAATCAGGTTGGCATAGGTATTTCTGTCGAAAGGGAAGCTTCCCAAAAAATATCCCCCTGGCTTGAGCGTCCTATATACCTCTGTGATTGCTTTCGAATAAGAAGGAATATGCTCAAAACATTCAAAAGAGAGATAATATTCCAGGGATTGATCGGGGAAGGACAGATTTGTCATATCCTCATGTCGGATACCACGCCTGATTTCTCCGGGTATAAGTCCACTTCCGAGATATTCGGATCCCACTAAGTTAGGGTAATGATGTTTGAAGTAATCGTATAAAGCAGTTACTTGTTCTGTGATGTAAATATTACTGTCGGGATAAGGATTCAATTCCATGTCCAGGAATTGGATGCAACTTCTCAACCGGTTGTTCAGTTGGGTTACCGGACATATCAGCCTTTCCCGCCAGTTGATGTTCTTGCCATCGGAATATTGGTAATTGACCAGGAAGTCGACTACCTGGTTGGCAGGATAGGATACACCGGATACAGTAAATTCTTGTTCCGGGTGGCTGAGCTGTAAGTCTGATTCATATTGATGCATAATAGCATGAGTAGGCGCATTTCTATCAATATGAACCTTAAATTCATCAAAACTCCTGATCCGGAATAGTTTCATCGGGGGAGTAAATACATGGGAGGAAGAGTCGGCAGTTGGCAGATGGCTTTCTATCTTTTGGTTCTCTATCCTTTGGCTCTTTATCTTTTGGCTTTTCCTGGCAAAAAAATGGATCTCTTCTCCTTTGCCGGCTGCCAGGAGTTCGGGGATCCGTTGCGTGGCTTTCTCAGGAGTATTGGCTTCCGGTATGGTATTACTGATAGACGTCTTTACGGCGTCATAACCATAGTCACCAACTGCTGTAAATATTTTTTCCACATTGAACCCTGCATCCAGCAGCGCCCGGGTCAATGTTTCCGGAGAAAAATAGACATGATGATGCATAGGGTCCAGCCATCCCCAATTTTCCTTCAGCACCTCCGAACAGAATGAAAAAATATTGGGAACAATACCGCAAAAAAGTCCGCCTTCTTCGAGGCTGTCATATATTTTTTCCAAAGCTTGTTTGGGTTGAGGCATGTGCTGCAGCACATGGATCATGCTGATGACAGTACAGGAATTCTTAGCCAGGGAGGAATCGGGCAATTGAGAATTAGATACAGGTATTCCCAGTTGCATAACGGCAAAATCTACATTTTTCCTGGTTAACTCAATTCCCCGGGGGATAAACCCCCTTTCCCGGACCTCATCCAACAAAGCGCCCCAGCCACATCCTACGTCCATCCACACGCCTTTTTGATTTCCCAGGTATTCGTTGATGATTTCGTCGACCAGTTGCTTGCGTCTTAGGCCTGACTGTTTAGCAACGACGATATTTTCCGGGGGGCGCATATAGGAGGATGCATCGGCGTATTCCTGGGAGATGCGATACATCTCCTGGGCATTGTGTCGTGTTCGCAGGTAAATGAAACCACAGGAAGCGCAGGTGACGATGTCGGCGCCTTTCCTGAAGGTATTGGCCCTGTCGGAGTTACAGAAAGGGCAAGGTATGACTTCCTGACTGGAGTTGTCCTTGACCGGTGTGTTGCTGGTCAATTCTGAGGGCTTTTGTCTGTCGAAAAGGTTTTTGAACATATTTTTATTTAAATCGATGCTGGAAATTGGTGATCGGTGATCGGATTACTGGGCTAGTCGGGGGATAGAGTGGCTGATGCCAGCGCTATTCCCACCGATCGGAGGTCGTTGCCGGGTTCGAATTGTGGGTGCCTCCTGGTAGGAAACAAGAAGGAGACTTCAATTTCCGTTCTTCCAGCGACGCATTCTTCCGGCAGTCGTATCGTGGTGGAAGAAAAGCTTGCGGGGATCGAGTTATCATATTGTAATACTGGAATGTCGGCGCCGTTGACCGTTATCTTGACCAATGTATGTTGATATTGCGAGGATTGGTAAGGGAGGAATTCCAGGGTTAAGGAAAGGGGACCGGTGGCCGGCGTTTCCAGTGGAAAAAGTATGGCTGCGTCTTCACAGGTGCTCCAGGTAAAGCCTGCTTCGGCTTGTGCCCAGCCATAGGTCAGATACTTATTGCCATTGATGGTGTTTTCAGGAAGCGTTTCCGATGAGCTAAAGACCGCCTTCCGGCCGAGAGGGTAAGGACGCACTTGATTGAAGACAAAAGGATGATCTTCTTTTCCTGCCCGAAGAGGCATGGATTGAAGCAGTACGTCAATGTTGTAGACCGGCGCCTGGGCTTTAGGGTCCCTTATAGCGAAAAAAGGGTCCCGGTTCGAATAAATTTTAGGGTTAGCAACAGGTTCATTGACCATGACTGCGATCATTGAAGTAGGCTTTAGGATGCCTTCAGAGATCAATTTTTCATTAAGCTCCTGAACATAGTCTATAAAGGCAGCATCCTGGGGGTTGTTGGGATCATAGTTGGGGCCAAAGCTTCTGTCGATAAATAGATCGGTGAGATTGCCATTGCAGAAAAAAACCTCAAAAGAGAATAGTGTTACCAGCAGCGGGAGGATATCCTGCGCTCTGATCCCTTCGAACCCTTCCGTAGAACAGTCAAAATTGTCGAAATAGTCATCGTACTGTTGGAGTTGATGATTGTATTTGTACTTTCTGGGGAGTCTCTCCCAAATCTTTCTCGTAAGCAGCAGGGCTTCCGGCCACCTCATATGTCCATTTCTTCCGATAATATCGCAAGTTACAAAGCGACCTTGTTTGGCGAGGTTGTTCTTTATCAGCCCGAACAACTGTTCCAGGTTCAGGAAATGATGCAAGGCATGGTGTGCCATTACGCCTGCAAATGTGGTTTTAGGTTCCCATTTGTTGAGGTCGACCTGGGCCACGGTAATCACGTCGCCCAGACCATTTTCATCTATCAATTTGCGGGCCTTTGCTATCAGTATCGGAGACAGCTCAAGACATATGAAAAAGAATCTTTCTCCCATTTCGACCAGCTTTTTTGCTATCCCGATCTCTATGGAGCAATCACCTGCGCCGATGCTCATTAGAAAAGGGCTGCCCGAGTCATGCAGCGATTTCTGGAAATAATGGGTGTAAAGGTCTACCACACCCGTGCATCCGATGACGGAGGTGGATTGGGGCGTGGTATATTTCTGCCATAAATAGTAGTATATGGGGGGAAGATCATGCATGACCTCAATCTCTTTGAATTGATCAATCTGCCTTGTAATCAGCTCTTCATAGTGCGCCGCGTCAGTAATTTGATTTTGCATGACAGGATGGTTTAGTTCGGTAAACGCTTTATTTGAGGTTGAATAGCTTTTTGAAAAAGATGGCAGCAGAATCCTTTGTAAAATGACGGCGGGAATAGGTCACGGCGGATGAACTTATTTCTTCCAGCCGGGGGATATTGTTATATAGTTCCAGGATGCCATCTGCAAAAGAGGATGCGGTATCCCTGGGAGTTATGATGCTTTCGAGGTCTTCCAGCCCTTCGATGCCGAAGGATGTCGAGACGATTGGTAGTCCCCTGGAGAGGGATTCGACCGTTTTGCCCTTTACGCCTGCGCCAAACCGTAGCGGGATAACCGCCAGGCGGACGCTATCGTAAATTTGGTGCAGTTCCGCATCGGGGACGAATCCTCTGATGACAATATTGGACGAAGCAAGATTTTTGATGGCATCCGGCACGTTGGAACCGACTACGATCAGCCGGATATCCGGCTGATTTTCCACAATCAGGGGTAGTACTTCGTTAGCAAACCACAAAATAGCATCGAGATTTGGTGTATGCGTAAATCCACCTACGAAGAGAATATCATTACGTTCAGCAAAATTACGGATCGGTTCGGCAATAGAGGAATAAAAAAAGGCGGGCATGACCTCAACTGGTTTCCCGGGAAAATCCGGCTGTAAAATATCCTTCTCTTTGCTGCTGGGTGTAAGTACAACATCCGAATCGTTGAACAGTGTATATTCCGTCTCCTTCCACTGAAGGGAGGATTTCAATTTTTTGGGGTCTTTCGTGACTTCATATTCCATCAATTCACGGTAAAAATGAAGATCATGGGTATAATAGAATATTTTTCCGTGCAAGTTATTTTTAATCGGGTCGATGTATTTGATAGAAATATGCGGCCGGTTGAGAAAGATGAAATCGATGTATTGGTCGTTGTCTTTAAGCCAGTTGAGCCAGTTTTCCGCGTAATAACTGCCATACAGTACTTCAATGCCTTTTTGTTGCAGGATCGTAGTATAAGGTTCATGCCGGTAGAAATTATCTCCTATGAACTTGACATTAAGCCCGAGCTCTACGAAAAGTTCAAGGTATTGAAAGGTCGTTCTTGAGCCGGCATCCTTATCGAAATGGGGTACATAGTGATCGATAACGACGATGGTCCGCTTGTTATGGCTTCTGTCGCGTGTCCAATAAGGGTTGATCCCGCTGGCGAATTGTTGCTGCAAAACGGAATGCCATTTTTCGGCGAACTTCAGAGAGTTCGTCTTCTGATAGGATTTGACATTGGCGGCCCCCTCTTGCACATCTGTATCGGTACCGTGTGAGAACCCTTCAAAATGCACTACTTTGGACAAAGGCTGATATACGACTTTATAGCCTTCTTTACGGACCGAAAAAGCGAGATCGGAGTCTTCACAATAAGCGGGATTGTACATTTCATTAAAACCGCCCAGTTGCTGCCAAAGACTTTTTCTGACCATTATACTGGCCCCGGAAATATAATCCACCTCCTTTACATAGTTGAATTCCGGTGCTTCGGGGTCTTGTTTGTGGCCATAATTCCAGCCGGATGCGTCCTGCCAGATGATCCCTCCCGCCTCCTGCAGGCGACCATCGGGATACACTAGTTTGGATCCGGCCATGCCGATGGTCCTGTCTTTTTCCATCAGGGTCACCAGGGAGCTCAGCCAGTCGGGGGTCACTTCCGTGTCGTTGTTCAGGAAATGGAGGTATTCGCCTCTCGCAAACGAAGCTGCGTGATTACAGTTCCGCAGAAACCCCAGGTTCTGTTCATTCCGGATATGGATGATATTCTTAATAGTTTGATCGATATGACGGGTCTCATCCGTGGAGACATCGTCAGCAAAAATGACCTCATAACTGATCCCTTCTGTATTTTCCTTAATGGAACGCAGACACAGGTAATTCATCTCCCATCCATTATAAGCAGGAATGATGACAGATACTTTTGGATTGGAAAAGCAGGGGAACTCGAATGGATCGAATTGTGTGGGAATGTTCCGTGCATATCTGTTCCCGCCCGGGACGGAATGATCTTTCAGGACAATATTGTCATTTTTTTTCCTTCTGATCCAGTTGACTATTTTTTTTATTTTCTTGTGACGGGGAGATCCCTCCGGGAGCATCCTGTTGCGAAGTCCATAATAAATGGATAAAAGCTTCCACCCTTCAGAGGCATAGATCTCCGATAATTTTACATTCAGAATATCTATTTGTTCGTGTAGCCCAAGTATCTTACGATTCTGCTCTGATATAATATTATCTTTATCGGCAAGGTCTTCGTCGAGGCTGCCCTGCTTAAATACCATTTCATTGTTCTTGTCCGTAAGGACGGCGATGGATTGGAGCAGCATGGCGACAGATGATTTTAGCATCCCGATAGAATCGGCCTGTACGTCCAGCAATTCTTTTTTCTGGTAGTGTTCTCCCAGCAGTTTTTTATAATTTTTTTTTAAAAGATCAAGCTCCATCTGCACCTGGAGCAAGGCAAAATCCTCCGGGCCCCGGCCCTTGTCAATAGGCTGGCTTTCTGGTAAAGGGGTGTTGTTTTCCATAATGACAGAAGGTCGTGTATTCAAAATAGGAGTTTTTTTCGTCACAAGGGGCTTTCTTGCAAAAAATGCAGTTGATAAACAATTTTTGGGTTAAAGGATGGTTTTAGATCTGATAAAGGATTCCTATACCGGCCACTGAAAGACTACCATTACGTCACGGAAAGAATGGTAAAAAAAGGAGAAATATACAACAACTGAATAATGTCTTAAAGTTGAAAAGTATAGAAATTACAAATACGGCTCAAAATAAGGGTTAATTTTTAGATTATTTACGAAATTTAGCAGCTATTTTTTGCTTTATGACACCTAGCAGGCTCCTTTCTTCGTAGGTCTTTTTGTACCAGAGAACATCTTTTTGTAATTGGGCTAACTGTTGTTCAAGATTCTGTATCGAAGAGATTTCTGTCAGGGGCTTTTTGCCTTTTTCCGGGACTGTGAGAGGTGTGTGCCTGATAACTTTCCCGGAAATTACTTCGCTTAGGCGGACCACCTCTTGAGTGAAGCTATCCATATCAAGAGAATATCCATTCTTTTGCGCATTATTTTTTTGAATGACTTCCAGTTCTGCCTCAAGGAGAAAGGCGTTATTGTTGGATCGGGCCAGGTCTTCCTGCAATTTCCCCGACATATCTTTATAAAGATTAATATTTCTGCGAGCCTCCTCTAAGCTTTCCATTGTGGCGGCCCTTTCTTTTGACAATGTCTCCAATTCCCCGGCCGACCGCGTACCCCAGGCCCCTAGCTTTTCCACCTCCTGTTGCAGTTCAAGGATACGATCGACCAACTGAAAATATGATTTTTCACTTTCAGGAACGATGCTGGCGATAGAGGCTTGTATCGTTTCGGGCTGATCGCTGCAAAGCCCAATTAAATACTTTCCTTCAAAATGGTAGGCGCTATTCACCGGGACAACTGTGACCGGTTTTTGGGAGAGATAATCCTCTTTATTCAGGATCACGCTGGTCACTTCCTGGCCCTGGTCATATAGCCGGACATGTCCGAAATGCTCTTTCAGTATTTCTTCAAATCTGTCCTTGTATAATTCGCATAAGTGAAACTTATTCTGATGATCGTATCGGTCGGTATAATTCTTTTTATTGGGAGTTGAAACAACAAAGACGCCGTTCGTTCTTAATACACGTTTGACCTCTCCGAGAAATTGTTTTTGCGTATCGGCGTCAACATGTTCAAGGGTCTCGAAGCTGACGATGACATCGATGGTATTGGATTCAAGAGGAATGCGATCTACTGAGCCATGGAGAAAACGGATATTTTCCTGGTTGTATTTCCGGCCGGCATGTTCCACGAGATCCGGATTGATATCTACGCCGAATGTCTGTCTGGCTCTGGATGATAGAATGGAAGTTCCATACCCCTCACCGCTGGCGATATCCAGCACTGTCTTTCCTTCTACCATTTTTAATATACTCAGATACCGTTGTTTATGCTCTATTTCCAGTTCCGGGTTGTCGGTGTTCTCTTCTTCTGCATCGTAGGGAATGAAGAATTCTCCGGTAAATTTCATAAAAAACTAATGAGAGTTGAATAATTAATGAATTGTTATGATAGAATAGAATAAGGCTGCGTTGCTTCCTATCGCAGTTTTTTGAATAAACAATTGTCTTGATCTTCGGGCATTTCGGCAGGAGTTAGGCCGATCAGATTATATATATATGATGGATAGGCTATTTTGGTAGGGGTTATTTCCTGAACAACTTCTGCCAGATCGTTCCGGCGAGACTTCTTTTCTCATAAGTCCGTTTATACCATTCAATATCCTTCTGATAATTACTGATATCATTAAGGAGCTTATTGATCAGTTGCCGGGTGCCCTCATTGGTCTGCCGGCATTCTCTCAATTGCTCTTCCAGCCTGGAGATGATGCCCCCCTTTTCTTCTGAGAAAGCTTTCAACTGGCTGATCTGCTCCTGCTGTCCCTCGATAATAGATTGCTTGAAGGCGATCTCATTATTCATATACATCCTGATCTCATCCAGCCGCTCGCGGATAGATTGCATTTCAAGAGCCTTGTTCCCGTTGTCTTCGATCACAGTATACATTTGCGGCAAATTTATAGGGTTGTACATTAAAAATGCATTAAAAACGATACAATTAACTCTTATATAGGTCGCGGTAAGAGGTAAAAGTTGAATGAATATCAAATTCCTGGACGCACAGTTGTTGAGAATATTCACCCATTACCTGCAGCATATCCTGGTTATTATAATACTGAAGGATTTTTAAAATAGCTTCTTCATCGCTGTTAAAAAGGTCTCCATTGAGCCCTTTATGAACGATATCACGATTGCCTATGCAATCGCTTAACAGCACGGGTTTCCTCAATACCAACGCTTCTAATACTGCAAAAGGCATGCCTTCGAAGTTGGATGTCGACAGATATACCTGAGAGCCTGCGATCAGATCCTTGCTGTCTTTGGAAGATAGCCAGCCGGTGATACGGATGTTTTTAGCGGTGAGTTGCTTCCTGTCTTCCCCATCCCCGACCCATAAGAACTCAAAATCCCCGAATTCTTCAAAATAGGTGGCAATGGCATTGAAAAGAGCCGGATTCTTCTGATCTACGATCCTCCCGCTGGTGGCAACCCGGAATTTCGCAGGCTTCACAGCGGGGGCCATCCTTGGTAGAACGGGTACCTCATTACTCCTTATACGCTGATTTTCAATTCTGAAAGGGTCATTTCTGGAAAGATCCTGATCGCCCAGGGCCACCCCGTTATTTATATTGACGGCATCGATCCCCAGTGCCTGGTAAGCCTCCCATTCCGAAGGGGAGCAGCAGACCACTCTTCCTCCGAAGACAGATCCCAGTCTTTCCAATTGCTTGTAAATGTAATTGATCAGTTTTGTGCTTCCTACAAGGAAAGGGGCGCCATTCGGCGTATAGACGACTGTATCGATCCTGGCCATTTTGCAGGCCAGACGGCCGAGGAAGCCGCTCTTGGAAGAATGCAGATGGACTGCATCTATGTGAATATGCTTTTTCAGGCGCTTAAGGATAGTGTACAATTCCATAAAAGCCACCGTATCCTTGCGGATGCTAATTTCCCTTTGAGCTGATTTCCAACGGATAAAGCGCACATTTTCCTTAGGAAAATTCATTTTCACCTCCGCTGATTTCATAACATACTCCCGTTCTCCATGAACAATAATATGGAGATCATCATTCAGGTTTTCTACCAGTGATCTTACAAAAGTGGCGATACCGGAAGCAAAGGGCTCAACAACATGTACAATTTTCATAATTCAGATCGATAAGGTGCATAAAATACAATACCTCTTTTCCTCACAGCAACCAATCACAAGTATTTTATATGTGTTTATTTCTTAGAATAAGACTTCTGACTTCAATTAACGCTGATATGTTTAATTCCGTATACAGTTTTTTTTATTTGTACAATCCATCCGTAAGGGATTACCATTAGTAGCCAGAGTTTTATTACCCCGACAAGGCAAAAAAGCCTGTTTTTTCCATACTGTTTGACTACCCTGATGCGGCTTTTCAGCTGTTCCTTCCGAAAATGCATGGAAATACTATTCGGGTCAATGTCACAGATGACAAGATCTTTGGCAATAACCGCGGCTTTGCCTTTGTTAAGGATTTCATAAAAGAAGCCATAATCTTCAGCATGGGGAAAGGTATATGGATAAATTCCCACCTTTTGGGTGACATCTGCTCTCCACATGACGGTAGAATGCCTGAAAATATTTCTGAAATGCATTCCCCTTACTATCTTTTTATGCTCTGTCGGGGTCCTGTAGCAGTAGGTCAGATCGGTGGAAAAATCCTTAAAGACGCACCAACTCCCCACCAGGTCTATATCCGGATGCTGCCCGAGAAATTCCACCTGTAGCCGGAACCTGTCATCGGTACAGAGGTCTCCGCAATCCAGCCTGGCCACGAACCGGAAATCGTTGTTCTCCTGCAACCATTCCAACCCCGTATTCATCGCTTTTGTAATACCTTTATTTTCCGGGAGACGGATGATCTTTACGGCCAAAGAGGCCGGTGTGTGTGGAGTGAGATCTGCATAACTTAAAGCTTCTTTACTACCGTCATCCACAATCAGTAAGGCATATTTATCGGGGTCGTAACTTACGCTCCTCACAGAGCGGATCAGCCCGGGAAGATTATTATAGTAGGGGATCAATAAATAAAAGTCAAACCTGAATTGCTTGCGCTCTTCCATAGGTTGTGATAATTTACAAAGGTAAAGTTAAAAGGCCTGCCGTTTCGTGTTATTGTATAACCGTGCTATTTTCGCCAATAGACGTGTCATTTCGGGCCATTAACGTGTCAGGTTATACAGCCGGCATGCCCTGCAAAGATAGCATTATTTCCAGAGTACAGACAGAACCTTGATTTATAAGGTTTTATTTAATATGTCTGGCGTGCAACGTTTTACGCCGGAAATCTGTCAGTCAGGTATGATAGTTGCGGATGGTACTCAGATAAGATCTATGAACAACGTAAATCAAATAACATACCACTTAGTGGTATCGTTATTATAAAATTAATTTGTTTTCTTTGCAGAAATAATGAGATTCTGCTTTACCTGGTACACTAGAAAAGCAGAAATTTTCGTTATTCGTAGTCAATATCGGAAGGAAACCAAATCCTGATTTCAGCATGCGCAGTACAATTATCGAGTCAACAATTTATTATCAGAAGAATTGGGGGGATGGGCAACAGATAGAAATTCGCCACCATCTATACGCCAAACGAGCCTACTTTCTCCTCAAACGTAGCATGGATCTTTCCGTTGCCTTACTGATTTCCCTGCTGGTCTTTCCCTGGCTGTTCCCGATCATTATATTATTGATCAGACTGGATTCCAAGGGTCCTGCCTTCTTCAAACAAAAAAGAGTTGGTTTTCTGGGTAAGATCTTCTGGTGTTATAAGTTCCGTACCATGTACCTGAATGATGCAGCCGACACCAGGCAGGCTGTGAAAGATGACCCCCGGGTCACCAGGATCGGAAAGTTCCTGCGCAATACCGGTCTGGACGAATTACCCCAATTCATAAACATACTTCTTGGAGACATGAGCATCGTTGGCCCCAGGCCGCATATGCTGAAAGATTCACAGGAATTTGCAGAAGTAGTCGCTGACTATAAATTCCGTAACCTTGTACGCCCTGGTATAACAGGCATGTCACAGGTACGGGGTTACCGCGGTCCCGCAACCACTTTCCAAAGCATCTTCCGTCGCTATCAATGGGATGCTTATTATGTCCGAAATATTAGCTTTCTCTTAGATATGAAGATCATGTCCGAGACAGGATTGTTAATGATCAAATCCATCTTTCAAAAGGAAAAACCCCTTTCTGTCGGGGAGCCCGTCCTCGGCCATACCGGTATAACCGGTGCAAAAAAAATAGCCTGACCATTCATTCTGGTTATCGTCAATGATGGTGCAAAAGACCGCACCGCCGATGCCATTCGTGCATAGAGTCTCCCGCCGGATCGCAATGTCTGTTATAGCATAGATAGGAAGGAAAAAGCATCGGCAAAATTTGTATCTTAGTATTTCACGAAATATCCTTCCGGGATGAACATAAACAGACGGACAGTCTCACTAAAAAAGAACGCATAGCAATGTAAATACTATGAAAATTTTTATTTTGACGGTCATAGCCTTTTTAATGATCTTCCTGGTCCTCAATGCAGGGTATTATAAAGTGTGGTTTACGGATAAACCCATGCAGTATTGGACGGATTTCCAGAAGCAGAAGGATGATACCTCCGGCACAGAGAGCATCATGAAAGTACGTTATGGGGTCGGCTATACCATCTGCATGAAACTAAAGGAGTACGTTGACAAAAAGAAGCTGGGTGACCCCGTTATCCTGTTCGAGCCCAACAGCTATTACCGCGACTCCCTGCACATACAGATACGGGTCCCGGAGCCTGCCGTTTTTTATTATTATACCGGGCTGAAAGGAATATGGACCAATTCAGGGGAAGTTAATAAGGCCAGGTACCTGGTGCGTATTTCCAAAAAAGGAGTCAATCTCGATGAGATCAAATCTCCTGCGCAGCTCCAGCAAATATTGGCCAACTATCGAAAATTTACCCCCATATTATAATCCTCATGTCCTTCATTGCACTTATTCTTTTGATCCTTTGCCACTTTATTGCCGGGTACGGCATACTCACCCTGTTTAGTATCCGGCAAAAGACCGCTATTACTGTTGCCCTTTCCCTGATATTGGGCATTGCTGTGGCTTCTTTTATTCCTTTCCTGTTACAATTATGCTATATACCTCTCACGCCCGGTACGGTCTTTTTCTCCCTGGCCATTACCTCCCTGCTGCTGGGTGTCCCTGCTGCACTACGTATTAAAAGGGAGGGGTTCCCGGCTATTCGTATCCGCTCTTTCCGCATCCAGGCCTATGAAATCCCTTTCCTGCTGATCCTGGGCTTTCTCGTTTTCGTAAGTGTCTGGAGATGCTATTACCTGCCACCCACTTCGCGGGACGTTCTCTCTGGTCCGGAAGCGATTGCTGAATATGCGGTCAGAGAACATACGATGATCAATTCCTTTTTCAATGTAGACCTATGGACGACCAACAATCAATTTAAATCCCCCTACCTGATAAGTCTGCAGATAATTTATAAAATGGCCGGCTTCCCTTTCGGACAGTTATGGCTTAGCATTGTTTTTGTAAGTTTCACCGTACTGCTCTACCAGGTGTTGAAGCAACGGCTTCACCCCATTATCGCAGGGCTGTTATTACTGCTCTTCATGATGGCGCCGGAATTGTATGCCTATACGTTCATGATCCTGTATGACTACAGTAATATGGTCTTCCTTTTTTTAAGCCTGTATTTTTTGTTCGATTATTACAAGAATAAGATTCCCCGTACTATTTATTTCGCCGGCCTTTTAATGGGAATTGCCACCTATATCCGATCGGAAACCCTGGTGCTGGCCGTCTTTTTCATTCCTGCTACCCTGGTGATGCAGTTCCGCGAAAAATACAACTACCGGAAAATAGCTCTTAGCAACGGTCTTTTTATCCTGCCTTCTCTCCTCGGCTACTATCTCCCGGTCCAATTATATATCAAGCATTATCTGCCGGTGCACTATGATGTTGCCGGCCTGGTAAACCAGCATCTGTCAGATCTGACGCCCTTGTTTACAAGATATGGCGAAATTAGCAGCCGCTTAATGACCGGTGAATTCGCCGTCCATTTATGGGGTTATTTTATGTTTGTCTGGGCTGCTTTTTTTGTCGGCGAACTGGTACTTCTGCGTCGTTTCAATAAAGAAGCCCGCAACTGGCTATATGCCATTGGGGTGATCTTTATCAGTCTTGGTTTCCTCGGTTACCTGCTTCCCCTGTTCGACCTGGTCGACACTACCAAAAGAGGGTTGTTCAAAATTCTGCCTGCTATGCTATTATATCTGGCGGGTAATGAAGGGCTCATCCGTCTTTCTGCATGGATTGGCAGGTGGGAGGGGGCTGTGGGAAAGGCCTCATCGCAGCAGCCTCCTGCTAAAGGAGTAGCGTCCGTTCCCGATAAGAAAAAACAAACCGGCTCCGTATCGACTAAGAAAAAACAACGGAAATAACTTTCATGCGATTCCCGGATGGGCGGATAGCCGGAAAACAGACCATGATCTGTAAAAACTACCACTAAAGCCTTCAAAAAGACAAGGTGCCCTTGGGGGCTTGGGTTACCTTTGTTCATGCATTCTGTTTTTATAATCGGTAGCTAAAAAGTATTTTATGTGTGCTGATAAAGACAATTACAAGCCTGGACTTCTCAAAAGCATCTTCACCAACAAATGCCCCCGTTGCCGGAGGGGAGACATGTTCCTGTACCGCAATCCGTATGATCTGAGGAACATGATGAAGATGCCCGTAACTTGCCCGGTATGCGGTCAGCCGTTTGAAATAGAAGTAGGATTCTATTATGGGACAGGATTTGTAAGTTATGGATTAGCGGTCATGGTCTGCGTCGCCAGTTTTATAGCCTGGAAAGTACTGATCGGCATGTCCCTGCAGGACAACCGGTTATTCTGGTGGCTGGGGACGAATGCCATTCTGTTGCTGGTCCTTCAACCTGTCCTTATGCGGATGTCAAGGACTATATGGCTTAGTTTTTTTGTCTGGTATGATCCCCATTGGAAAGAAAGTCCGCCTACTGCTCCGGAACGCACTAATGAGGATTTGAAGAATGATTGGTGAGGTTATCACCGCATCCATCCCTCTTTGTCCGGATGGTTGTGATAGCCGCAGGATAAGGGTTGCGTTGATTTATTCCGATTAATCACGACAATCGGGAATCTATTGTTTCCCTAATATTTAATAAGCTCTTCCACTAGCTTAAATACCGTAGTAGAAGATTCTTCATCTGCCGGGCTTATATGTGTGGAACCAAAACTATCATATACGTGTTTAGCGTGTTTGATAGCTGCGTGCTGCAGCGGAATTAAAACATTGAACATTTTTGAACTTGTTCCACTATCCTTGGCGTAAGGGAATCCTAACAGATCTGACAAGATAGATATATAGGAATCTCTGTTTATGCAACCTGAGTATAAGTTAAAATGCAATAAAAACCAATATTCAAAGGCCTGGTTAGAATAAGCAACTTTAAAACCATTTGACTCTGCCATCATAATCGCAGTATTAAAATCATTGGCGCTGAAATCATCTTTATCGAATACAACCCAATACTGGTCGAATTTTTTATTTTTGACTAGATATTGAGCTTTAATTTGTATAGCACGGGATACAAGGGAAATGGTATTATAACCTTCCCCTATGGCTATAACCTGAGCAGAGCCCAGCTTGAATTCATTAAAATAATCGGGCTCCGTATTTTTCCCTTCGCATATAATCAAAAAAGTTTGCTTGGGAGTCCTATAATTGCTGAAACGGGCAATATTACGTTCCTTTCGTTTGTCCATACGTTGCTGGACTTTTTCAGGAATATCTCTACTCGCCATGTAATGCTGTAGTTTTAGATGTAAACAACTTGCTGAAATCTCTAAAAACAGGGACCGCTCCGTATTTCCCTTGCAGATAATCCTTTTCGAAGGAAGCATCATTTCGGATCTTATATTCAGCCAGAGAGTATAAGTCCGTTGCTCCATACCGGTCTTTTTGTGTAAACCATACCTGATCCCTTCTGAATATATTAGCGCTTAGTAAATTGGTATCATGAGTGGTAAATATTAACTGGGCATTCTTGGGGTTTGTTGTTTTCGAATTAAAAAGCTCAATGATCTTGAGTGTCAGGAGTGGATGTAGCTTTGTATCCAATTCATCAATTATCAATAAATTACCATTATCCAGCGTATTCAGTATTGGGCCGGCCAGGCTGAAGTATTTTAATGTTCCAAGTGATTCTGACTGAATGAAATTGAATTGAACGGCTCCTGCTTCTTTTAAATCTCCATCAAATTTTTGATGTGAGCTAATTAAGGTATTCACTATTTTTTTGCTCAACTCCTGTTTTTTCATCACATCAGATAGATTCCGGGAAAGTTGTTCCGGATCAACAGTTGTAACTTCTGCCGAAAGGACTTTTATATCATCAATTCCCAGGTCGGCATACTTAGCTAAATCAATAATTCTTTGCCTGTATTCAGCATTTTCCAATAAGGAAAGGGAGTAGCTAAAGTATTTATCATCCTGCAAGCCGGATATAACGTTAAAATTGAGCAACCATTGAAAAATTCCTGTCGCAACCGGTTCGTTGAACTGGGCTGCCACTGAAAGCAGTAGCGCATTAGGACGGACCATTCTTTTTTCAACCAGGTCATGCCCGATTACAAATTTCTCGTGAACTGAAGGGGGAGTATCTATCTGCCTGAAAAATAATTCGATCTCCTTTGCCTTGGGCTTAATATGTTTTTGATACAACCATTCCGAAGCGATCTTTTTGTGATCGGCTTCAAAACCATACCGGTACTGATATTCCTTCCAAAAGAAAATAATTTCAAAATAACTGGGCTTATCCTGTGTGGTGGTGCTTAATGCAAAATTCATAGTATTGATCGATTCCTCAGCTTGTGTCTCCTTTGAAGAATTGATGACAAACCACTTAAAAAAGTCTAAAGCTTTTATGAAATTGGATTTGCCGCTGGCATTGGCTCCATATATAACAGCGCTGTGGAGCAATCGGAGTTTCTTGTCATCAAAAGGACTAAAGAGCGCATCCTCTTCATTGACTTTCCTATCCTTTAAAGCGGAAGCCACCATGCTGAAGGTATTAACCTCTTTAAAGGAGAGATAGTTCCCAACACTGAATTGAACTAGCATATTGAATGAATTTGTGTTATTTTCACAAAAATAGTCAATATTGTCAGATATATGCATTGTTAATGCTTCTTTAAAGTGAAATAACTTAGTTTTCCTACCTCATCCATCCCTCTTTATCCAAACTCCTGTACTGTATCGCCTCGGCCAGGTGTTCCGGCCTGATGGTCTCACTCATGGCCAGATCCGCGATCGTCCGGCCCACTTTCAGGATCCGCTCATGGGCCCTGGCTGATAAATGGAGCCTGTTCATAGCGGACTTCAACAAATTTTCCCCGGCGGCATCGATCCGGCAAACTTCTTTCAGCAGCCTGCTGCTCATTTGCGCATTACAATAAACGCCCGGGTACTCCCGGTATCGCTCCAGTTGAACCAGCCGCGCTGCGACTACCCGCTCCCGAACAGACAAAGAAGCCTCCCCCTCCTCCGCAGCGGACAATTGGGAATAGGGTACAGGGATCACTTCCACATGGAGGTCGATCCGGTCTAATAAAGGTCCGGAGATCCTGTTGAGGTATTTCAATACGGCGCCGGGAGGGCAGCTACACTCTTTATCGGGGTGGTTGTAATAGCCGCAGGGGCAGGGGTTCATAGAAGCGAGCAGAATAAAAGCGGAAGGAAAATCAAGAGACAACAGTCTCCGGCTGATCGTTACCTTCCTGTCTTCCATAGGCTGCCGCATCACTTCCAGTACATTTCTGCTGAATTCGGGCAGTTCATCCAGGAATAAGACGCCATTATGAGCAAGAGAGATCTCCCCCGGTTGGGGGGAGCTTCCTCCTCCGACCAGCGCCCTGGAAGAGATCGTATGATGGGGGCAACGAAAGGGCCGCTGAGTGATCAGCGTAGCATTTGCCGGCAGTTTTCCCGCTACACTATGGATCTTTGTCGTTTCCAGTGCTTCCTGCAAGCTCAGTGGCGGCAGGATACCCGGCAATCGCTTGGCCAGCATCGTCTTACCGGCCCCAGGTGGCCCGATTAAAATGGCGTTATGACCTCCGGCTGCCGTGACCTCCAGGGCCCGCTTAAGACTTTCCTGGCCTTTAACATCGCTGAAGTCAGGATCGGAAAGAGACCGGGACGAAAGAAATTCTTCTTCGGCATCGACAATAACGGGACCCGGGGAAAAATTAATGTCACTGAGGAATCGGATCACATCGCGGATATGACTAAATGAAAATACGGGCAGCTTGCCTGCAATAGCTGCCTCCCGTGCGTTTGGAGCAGGCAGTATCATCCCTTTAAAACGCTCCTTCAATGCCTGTATAGCAATGGGCAATGCGCCTTTGATGGGCTGAATGCTGCCATCCAGTCCTAATTCTCCCATGATCACATAATCTTTGAGGCGGGCAGGCTCGGGGATCTGCTCCGAAGCGGCTAATACTCCCAATGCGATGGGCAGATCGAAGGCCGATCCTGATTTTCTGATATTTGCCGGGGCCAGATTAATTACCAGCTTGGTTCGCGGCATATAATAGCCATTGCTCTTAATGGCGCTCTCCACCCGTTGTATACTCTCTTTGATGGCGCTGTCGGGCAGCCCTACGAGGAAGGTATGAAGACCTTCCGTCACGTTCACCTCGATGGTAATCGTGACCGCCTCCACACCATATATCGCACTTCCAAATGTCTTCACCAGCATGACGATCGGATACGTTTAGCCGATGGACCGTAAGCTCCATGCGGCCATTGAAAAAAAATTATGACCGAATGAAATTAGAGAATTAGGGAAAGCAGATTTGAAAAAACTGAGCTATGTTCCACGGATGGCGTTCCACGACGATCAGAAAGCAGGATAGTCGCCGGGAGTCAGTGGATGAAAAGTCTTCCAGGAATGCCAGAACTCCTGGTAAGCTTGTACGGCGACAAGCTTTTGTCCCTTCAGCGGCCCCTCCACGCACTCTCCATCTATTTGCCAGGTGCTATGCGTATTCTCGTCTTTCAGTAAATGAGTGAGGGTATCGTAATGAAAATGCAGGGAATCAGGATGGGTCAGTACATAAAAAGTTTTATTGTCCGGATGAATGGTAAGCAACAGGGGGGTATGACCAATCGTATCCTGGATGATCCTGCTGTTCACCAGCCTGTTCCAGTCATAGGCCCTGCTTTGTCCATGCAGATCAACTCCGACCACCCAGGATTTGAACTTCCAGGAACCGCTATCCCGCTTTTCCAGACTTCCTTTGATCACTCCCTCGTCATATCCTTTCAGGCTATCATATTTTGCGGTGAAATGCGGGTCTGGCTGCAGGGTCAGACTACCCGGATGAAGGGCCTGCCAGTCGCGCAGGCTCATTTGCATGGAAGGGACCTCTGCCAGCCGGGTACCTTTCAGCGGGCCGGTAATGGCGATACCTGTAGCCTGTTGCCACCAGCTCTTTGTGCCGGCATCTTCGAACATAGCATTAAAATGGTCCATCCCTACCAGTCTGAATAACTCGGGCCGTCCATTCACGAATGGGCTGTATACGCGCCCTGTCCGGCATACGGTACAATAGGTGACCAGGATCGGTTGCCCGCCCACCGTATCTTTCACCTGGTGGTGATACCCGATGAGTTCGATAGGATAGGCCCTGGCCTCTTTATTAAGGGCCACCCCGATGACCAGCTTATCTTTGTTCGTGGTATCGGCCGCCGCCGCCGCAAATAATTTCTCTTTGGACTGATAGAACATCTTATCGGCAAGGAACCGGAAATTGAAAAAGTAGAAGATCAACCCATAGAACAGCAGCAGCACCGTGAGGGACACTTTCTGCCAACCCTTTCCCTTCCGGAAGGTATAGAGCAGGGGCGGTAATACCAGGACCAGGGCAATGATCCTCAGCCACCACACATTATTGTTCAGGAAATACGCGATTCCGATAGTATCCGACCGCTGACTGCCGGGGAAAGGCATGATAAAATAGACACGCAGGATCTCGATGGCAAATAATAACAGCAATCCTACAAAGAGAAAGGTCCTTCTCATGGCAATAATTGGTTTTGTCTGGCAGACCGGCGAAAGCCGGTCTCCACCAATTTACAATTTTTCCAGCATCTCCACCACTTTCTCCCTTTTCAGGATCAGGTAGCCGATCCGGTCATTGCTGATGCCGTCCTTTAGCTGATAACTGAATTCAAGTTGGTCGCCTTTTATGGAAGTCTCAAAATATTTGAAGGATATATTGGGATACTGCTTCAGCTCTTCCCCGATCTCGTAAAGGTGGGTGGAAAGAATAAAGAGGGAGTTCCGGATCCGGATCAGTCCCTTGATGACGGTGGAAGAGCATTTCATGGCATCCTGCACATTGGTGCCCTTGAATAATTCGTCGATCAGCACCAGCCATTTACTTTTACCGCTGATCTTGATCAATGTATCCCGGATACGCTGTACCTCGTTGAAAAAATAACTTTCTCCTTTGGAAATATTATCCATTACATTGATATTGCTGAGAATGCCGTCGAACAGGCTGAGCTGCATTTTTGCTGCCGGCACGCCCATCCCCAGGTGAGCCAGGAATACAGATACTCCTACGGCCCGGATAAAGGTGCTCTTACCCGCCATATTTGCGCCGGTGAGAAAGAGGAAATTGGTCTCAGGGTCCAGTTGTACATCATAGGACTCAGGCTTTGGTAACAGGAGATGATACAGGGACCGGGCCTCCATAAATGGCTCCGCACGATCCAGGAACAGGGGAAAGGATAGATTGTAGGTACGGGTCGCCATCGCCATGGAATACCAGGCATCCAGCTTATTATAGATCTCCATTAGTGAAAAGGCCGCTGATTTGAAATGGGTAAGGATGTAGCGTCCGTAATAAATGACCTGCGTAGGCTTCAGCCTGACCGGGGCGTCCGTGGGCGACAATTTGACGGAGGCTTCTATGCGGGCCAGGGATTCAACGATCTCATGATCCAGCAGGCGCCTGGCTTTTACCAGGAGATCATTCAACAGGGGCGGGCATTCGCTGCCGCTGAACAGTTCGGTTATTTTTAGCATGCCCCGGATAAAATCGGCAAAATGACCGATGGAATACCGGACCATCGAATAATCCGGACCATGGAATAATTTGTATTGCAGGGCAGCCGGAAGGTGGTAGGATAAAGGCAGCTCATCGATGGCCGTACTGTAGAACTTTTCCATCACCATGATGGTTCCGTTGCTGATGGAGAGCGGCCATTCTTCACTGTGCTGGAGGATCAGCGTGAGGATCTGCTGGGTTTCACTGATGGACCGGAGATCGGAGAAAGGCCGGTCGAATAATTCCAGTAACTGGTCCTGCCCCCCGCGGGTACGGGTAAAATTCAGCTTGTGAAAAATAGAGAATTCCTCCTCATGACTGAAGAGAGAAAGATCAGCGTAGGTCGTTTTGTCAATTTCCATAAAAATCTTTGTCCCTTCCCCTTCAGAGGATGGGTGTTACAGGTCGAACGATAATCTCCGCCCCCACTGAGATTCATTAAAGACTCCATTTCCATAAACTAAATGTCCATTTACGAAAGTATGCGTGACGGAAGCGGGGAAAGTAAATCCTTCCAAAGGGCTCCAACCACATTTGTAAAGAATATTTTCTTTACTGACTGCCGAAGGGCGGTCCATATCCACGATCACCATGTCCGCATAGTATCCTTCCCGGATATATCCTCTCTCTTCGATCCGGAAGCATTTGGCTACCGCATGGCTCATTTTCTCTACTACCTTTTCCAGGCTGATCCGCCCTTCCTTTACGTAATGCAACATCAATGGCAGGGAATGTTGTACCAGGGGCAGGCCGGCATGGGCTTTCTCATAAGGTCCCGCCTTTTCTTCTGCCGTGTGCGGCGCATGGTCCGTAGCGATCAGGTCCAGGCGATCGTCCAGCAGCGCTGCCCATAAGGCTTCCCGGTTATGCGGCGCCTTGATGGCAGGATTGCATTTGATACGGTTACCCAGCAATGCATAGTCATCGCTGGTGAAATGCAGATGATGAACGCAGACTTCCGCTGTGATCCTTTTTTCTTCCAGTGGTAATAAATTGCTAAAGAGCTGCATTTCCCTTTCGGTGGTAAGGTGGAATACGTGCAGCCGGCTGCCATATTTTTTGGCAAATTGTATAGCGGTCAGAGAAGATTCGAAGCAGGCTTCCTCATCCCGGATCAAGGGATGGTCGGCAGCTACCAGCTCCCTGTTCTCCTTTCGGATCCGCTCCAGGTTCTGCCGGATGATCTTTTCATCTTCACAATGCGTGGCGATCAAGACTTCACTTTCCCGGAATAATCTGTCCAGGGTAAGATAATTATCTACCAGCAGGTTGCCGGTGGAGGCGCCCATAAAGATCTTTATGCCGCAGACATCCTTTTTCTTTTCATTGGTACGCAGGGCCTCCTCCGCATTCTCATTCGAAGTGCCCATGTAAAAAGAATAGTTGGCCAGGGAGCTATGAGCCGCGATGGTATATTTCTGTTCCAGCAATTCCTGGGTGAATACAGGAGGCAATGTGTTGGGCATTTCCATGAAAGAAGTGACCCCGCCTGCCACCGCGGCTTTTGCCTCGGTATAGATGGTAGCCTTATGGGTTAGCCCCGGCTCACGGAAATGGACCTGATCGTCAATAACGCCGGGCAATAAATACTTTCCTTCTCCGTTGATCTCCGTGACAGCGAAGGCAGGATGGATCCCCGTTGCTATTTTTTCAATCCGGCCGTTTTGGAGTAACAAATCTGCGGTAATGATCCTACCTTCGTTAACTATCGAAATGTTTTTAATCAGGTAATTTTGCATATTGAAAAATGGATCGTTCTTTTTATTAAACGCCCGTACATGACGCAATTTATAAAAACCCTTGTAAGACATTGGATAATTTTATTGCTGCCTGTCTCGGTGTTATTACTAGCCTCCCTGTTACTGCCCGGCTCAGGCTTTGCCCAATCCAGTTTTTTGCCGCAAGGCTCCAAATTCGACCATTTCCTGGACAGGATGGAGATCCTGCAGCAGACTGACCCCGAACTCAATATCAGCACTGCCAAGCCGATCAGCCGTCGTTCGGCCGTCCGGATCGCGGAACTGGCAGATTCCCTGCATAAATTCTATCCCTACGACGATTATTATCATCTTTCCACCGTAGACCGGGCTAACCTGGCTGCGCTCTTAATGGATAATACGGAATGGGTGAGTGGCAGTAAAGATAGCTTCCGGAGCAAAAAGCCATTTTTAAATGCCTTTTATAAGGATAAGGCCAATTTCTATGAGGTGAATGAAAAGGATTTTTTCCTGGCAGTCAATCCGGCCATCCAGCAGACCCAGTCCTATGAGACCGGTAATAAATCCCGCGTATACCTCAATTCCAAAGGCCTGACTATCCGGGGGATGATCGGCGGCAAACTGGGCTGGTCCGCCTACCTTACGGACAACCAGGAAAGAGGACCTCAATTCGTAATGGATCGTGTTAACCAGTACCATGCCGTACCGGGCGCAGGATATTATAAGGATTTCAAAACGACCGCCGTAGACTATTTCGACAACAGGGCCTCCATTTATTTCAATGCCGCTAAATATTTTGACATCCAGTTCGGATACGACAAGAATTTTATCGGAAATGGATACCGCAGTCTGTTCCTGAGCGACTATAGTGCACCCAGCCTGTTCCTGAAATTAAATACGCGGATCTGGAAGCTGAATTATGAGAATCTCTTTATGGAGCTCATCAACCAGCATCTGCCGGGCGATTACCAGTATCCAAAAAAATACGCTACCATTCATCATCTGAGTATAAATGCCACCTCCTGGCTCAACCTGGGACTATATGAGAACATTGTTTACAGCCGGCCTGATCATTACGAATTCTCTTACCTGAATCCGGTGATCTTTCTCGTAACGGCACAACAGGAGAACGGCAGTCCCGACAAGACGACAACAGGACTGGACTTTAAAGCCAATATCGGCCATGCTACACAGGTTTATGGGCAGATCCTTATCAATGAGTTCGTCCTGCACCAGGTCCTTCATTATTCGGATGGATGGTGGGGTAATAAGCAGGGCCTGCAGTTGGGTATAAAATACATCGATGCGTTCGCTGTGAAGAATCTGGATCTGCAGGTCGAGACGAATATTGTCCGGCCTTTCACCTACCAGCATGATGACACCGTCTCCAATTACTCCCATTACAATCAGCCTCTGGCTCATCCCCTGGGCGCGAATTTTTATGAATTCATTGCGATCGCTCACTATCAACCCACTTATAAATGGAATATTGAAGGAAAGGTAATCTACTACAAGCAGGGGCTGGACTCTGCCGGAGTGAACTTCGGAAGCAATATTTTCGAGAGCTATCTCACCCGTCCCCGGGATTATGGCTTCAGCATTGGCTCCGGGATACCTGCTACCTGCCTTAATCTGTCTGGTCTGGTATCTTATCAATGGAAGGAAAATCTCTTTCTGGAACTCTCTGCCATGTATAGAAAGTACTCCGTCAACGATCCTACGAATACCTATCACAGCTCGAACTCCACCACCTTTACGGCCGGCGTTCGGATCAATATGTTCAGAAGACAGTATGATTATTAACCTCCGCCCCCGGAGGCGTCGCGGTGATCCCTACATCGCCAGCAACACGGCTACATAATGACAAATGGCGGCGGCCAGCACCAACACATGCCATACCGCATGTGTATAGGTATATTTGTCCCAGAGATAGAAGAAGACGCCGATGGAATATAATCCCCCGCCTATGCAAATGAAGACCAATACGTCAAATGGCAAATGATCGAAGAACCTTCGCCCTCCTACTACCATGATCCATCCCATCAATACATAGATGATGGTGGAGATGATTTCAAACTTCCCGGTAAACCGTGTTTTAAAAAAGATACCCACGAGGGTCAGTCCCCATAATACCGAGAGCAGGGTGATGCCAAAACTATTATACATATACACCAGCAGGAAAGGCGTATAGGTCCCCGCTATGAGAAAATAAATGCTGATATGGTCGAAGATCTTGAACATCCGCTTGACTGCCGGCTCCAGCGCAAGATGATAGATTGTGGAAGCCGTAAAAAGCAGCAGGAAGCAGAATCCGTAAACGCCGCTGCCTATAATCCCCAACGTATTGCCGTGGGCGGTAGCGATTCCGGTCAGCACTGGCAGACCGGCGACGCCAAAAAGCATGCCGCCACCATGAATAAGGCCATTGACGATTTCCTGTTTGCGGTTATATGTATCCATGAGGTAACATTTCCTGAGCAGAGTTACCCCCTTAACAAGAAAATGGGGGCTTGGTTCTCTGCACCTGCCGGATGCGACGAGGCGGCGCTCTATCCCTCGAATATCAGCGAGAATACGATCATTCTTGATTTGAGCTTGTCGATCACATTGGAGTATTGCAGGTTGG
>Ga0307511_10000649_pt1 | contig 37147 bp, 22 predicted proteins | sample 13_EM_MG_FD_200266 | JGI IMG/M metagenome (GOLD analysis project Ga0307511, IMG submission 200266) | Populus trichocarpa ectomycorrhiza microbial communities from riparian zone in the Pacific Northwest, United States - 13_EM | ecosystem: Host-associated > Plants > Roots > Unclassified | place... | reverse complement strand
CCAGGGCCGGGTATAATATCGGTAGGGGAGTAGCTATTTTAATCCACCTGCTCAACCCCGAAATGATCATACTAAGCGGAAGAGGCTCTTCCGCCGGTAAAATATGGCAGGCCCCCATTCAGCAGGCATTGAACGAACATTGTATTCCCCGGCTGGCTATCAACATCGGGATAGAAGTATCCACATTGGGCTACAATGCGGAATTGATAGGCGCCGCAGCCCTGGTAATGGAAAATTACATCCGGCTTGAAAAGAATAAAACAGCCAAAAAAGAAATGCCCGTCTCTTCCTGAATCCATATCAGCGATAATCTCTTATTTAAAATCGTGCAGGATCGCATTGTCGAAGGTCTTCAGGCTCCATCCCCCGGCAACAATGATCCGGCGGATAGTCAGCAGCGGATCAGTAGGATCCATTTTGTCAGCTAATTGAAAGGCGCCGATAAACCCTCTTTTCCTCAGCTCAGGGAGCGCCTCGCGGTTCCACAGTCCGAAAGGATAGGCAAAGTAACGGATGGGCGTTCCTGTGATAGCTTCCAGCTGCTTGGTAGGCTTGTCGATCTGTATCGCCCAGTCCTGTCCCTGATACTTCTTCACATTGTGATGATCCCAGGTATGGCTGCCGATCACATTCCCGGCATTATATAATTCTTTCACCTGGTCCTTGCTCATATAGTGAGGCAGTCTCCCCAGCGATACCGTCATTATAAAGAAAACGCCTTTGAAGCCATATTTCTTCATTTCCGGGAAAGCTACCGTATACTGATCCTCATCGGTATCATCGAAAGTGAGCATGACCGGCTTTTCAGGAAGAGTGGCGCCTGTGGTAAGATAGGCATAGAGCTGGTCAGGCAATATCGTGTGATAGCCGCTGTCATGCAGCATTTTCAACTGCTCACGCAGCATAGCAGGGGGCATGATATAATCTTTCGCCATTTTGGAATCCGTAGGCTTCCAGTCCCGTACCTGGTGATAACAAAGGATCGGCACCTGCTTGCGGCCCAGGATGACAGAGGGAGGTGGCACCTTTCCGGAGAAGGCAGCCGGAGTAGCGGCCGTGTCTGCCGCACCGGGAACGGTCGACGCCGTAGCATCGGCAGCAGATTTCATCGCTGTATCTTTTGAGGCAGCGGCCGCAGCAGCTTTCCCCGAATCTCCGCCAGACCCGCAGGCAGCAAACGCAAAAAATAATATTCCAAGGCAAGCGCTAACAAAGTTCTTCGTCATCATAATGTATTGGTGGTGATTTTAACAAATAGGGTTTTCATATATAATTATCTCTACCCGACAATTCAAAATTTAAAATCTACAATTCAAAATAAATTAATCCCCGGTATCCCCTTCACTACTTCCTCCAGCCAGCGCTGATCCTCCGCATCAAAATCATTCAATTCCACACTGTCGATATCCAGCACACCGGTAACTTCCCCCTTGTGAACAACAGGAATGACGATCTCGGACCGGGAAAGGCTGCTGCAGGCAATATGCCCGGGAAAAGCCTCCACATCCGGGACGATCAGCGTTGCCGCTTTCTCCCAGCTCGTGCCGCATACCCCTTTACCTTTACGGATGCGGGTACAGGCAACGGGGCCTTGAAAAGGTCCTACTACCAGCTCATTGTTTTTTACCAGGTAAAATCCTACCCAGAGCCAGCCAAACTGCTCTTTCAGCGCAGCCGCAATATTTGCCAGGTTGGCCACTCCATCTGTTTCGCCTTCTGTCAGGGCTTTGATCTGGGGTAGGAGAGAGGCATAACGCTCGGTCTTGCTGCCGGCGACGATTTGCAAATCTTCAGACATGCGGCAAAGTTAATATGTTTATCTTTCTTAACTTACGGCATCATAATTTATTGTGCCGATGCCCCGATTTACCATTGACCCGGATATCACCAAAGCGCGTACGCCCGACACGGGTTTTTACACCGACCCGCAATTATTCAGGGAATCCAAAGAAAAATTATTCGCTTCTTCCTGGCAATTTATAGGAGATACAGATAGGGTCAAGTCCCCTGGTGATGCCTATCCCTTTACCTTACTGGAAAATTACCTGGATGAGCCCCTTGTGCTGGTCAGGGATAAAGAGAACGAGCTTCATCTGCTCTCCAATGTCTGCACCCATCGCGGCAATATCATCGTGGGGGAACCCTGTAAAGTCAATCATTTCCGGTGCCGTTACCATGGCCGGCAATTTCACCTGGATGGCAAATTCCTGTCCATGCCGGAATTCAAGGAAGTGAAAGACTTCCCATCGGGGGAAGACGATCTGACAACATTGCCCTTGTTTCAATGGGGCAAATGGCTGTTCACCTCGTTGAATGGCTCCTCCCCTGACTCTTTCTGGAAAGAAATAAAAGAAAGGCTCCACTGGCTGCCCCTGGACGATTTCATCTTCCGGCCTGAACGCTCCCGGGATTTTACAGTCAAAGCCCACTGGGCGCTCTACTGCGAAAATTACCTGGAAGGCTTTCATATCCCCTTCGTACACGCAGGCCTGAATGCTGTAATAGACTTCGGTAACTATACCACGGAGCTTTTTCAATACTCCAACCTCCAGCTCGGCATCGCCAAAGACGAAGAGGATTGTTTTGACCTGCCCCCTTCTTCCCCGGATTATGGAAAGAAGGTCGCTGCCTATTATTTCTTTGTCTTCCCGAACATGATGTTCAACTTCTATCCCTGGGGCCTGTCAGTGAATATCGTCAAGCCTGTCAGCCTTCAGGAGACAAAAGTGTCCTTCCTCACCTATGTGGCCGATGAATCAAAATTTAATAAAGGGGCCGGCTCCGGACTCGATGCCGTTGAAATGGAGGATGAAGAAGTAGTCGAAGCTGTCCAGAAAGGTGTCCGTTCCCGCTTTTATTCGCACGGACGTTATTCCGCCACCCGGGAGCAGGGCACCCATCATTTTCATCGGATCATGGCTGCATTTATGGGATAAAAGGTAAAGGCCGAAGGAGGATAAACCCTAAATTAGGGTTCAATTCTTTCGGCATGAGAAATATCACTCCCTCCCTTTTCCGGATTGTTTGTTCTATATGGGCATCCTCCATCCTGCGGACTTTATCCCTTTTGTCGATAGGCCTCCTCTTTTTTCGTCCGCCTTCTTTTTCGCAATTGCCCCCCCTCCCTCACCCCCACGAACATGGGCAGGATACTTTTTATCTTCTCCGGCCGGATAGGGTATTCGATGGGGAACGAATGCACCCCGGCTGGCAGGTACTGGTGCACAACCAGCTCATCGAAGCCGTCGGAGGAGCCGGCATTCTTACCGTTCCGGCAGGGACGATCATCCTGGATCTGAAAGGGATGACGCTGTTGCCGGGATTGATAGAAGGGCATAGTCATTTATTCCTGCATCCCTATAACGAGACGCCCTGGAACGACCAGGTATTGAAAGAATCCCGGGCCGAACGCCTGGCAAGAGCGACCGTGCACGCACGAAAGACCCTCCTGGCCGGTTTTACAACGATCCGCGACCTGGGAACGGAAGGGGCAGGATATGATGACGTGGGATTGAAAGAAGCTATTGAAAAAGGGATCATCCCCGGTCCGCATATGATCGTTGCTACCCGCGCCATTGTTGCCACCGGCAGCTATGGACCTAAAGAATTAAGCTATGATATCGAAACGATCCACGGGGCGGCGGAAGCTGATGGGATGGATGCCCTGATCAAAGAAGTCCGGACGCAGATCGGGAAAGGCGCTGATGTGGTGAAAGTCTATGCGGATTACCGTTGGGGCCCCGACGGGCAGGCTGCACCCACTTTTACGGTAGAGGAGCTGAAAAAAGTAGTGGAAGTGGCGGGCAGCAGCGGACGCCCGGTAGCCGTTCATGCCTCTACGGCCGAAGGGATGCGGAGAGCCATCCAGGCAGGCGTCACTACGATCGAGCACGGGGACGGAGGTACCCCGGAAATCTATGCCGCGATGAAGGAAAAAGGGATTGCCCTATGTCCCACCCTGGCTGCCGGCGATGCGACCGAGCAGTACAAGGGATGGAAAAAAGGAGTGGACCCTGAACCGGCCCGGATAAAGAAAAAAAGAGCCAACTTCAAAGACGTTCTCGCCTCCGGTGTCACCATCTGCATGGGGGGCGATGTAGGGGTATTTGCTCATGGGGATAATGCCCGTGAAATGGAAGCTATGGTCGATTATGGCATGCCGCCCCTGGACGTGCTCCGGTCAGCCACGGCTGTAAATGCCGGCGTATTTAAGATCAGTGACAAAGTGGGGCGGATAAAGGTTGGCTTGCTGGCAGACCTCCTGGTAGTGGAAGGCGATCCCTCCGCCAATATCTCACAGATCCGTAAAGTAAAATGGGTCATGAAAGACGGGATTATTTATCAGCCCGCGTCAGCATTCTGATCAATTCACCGTGCTCCGGGTACTGCTGACCCAGGGACTCCCGGTTGGCCAGTTCAAATTCGGCAAAGTCAAAACCCGGCGATACGGTACAACCTACGAGCGCATACTCACTTTCTTCGGCCGGAACGGAGGCAAACCAACTCCCTGCCCGGATCACTGTTTGAAAAGTTTCCCCTTTCTCCACATTGTTGCCCAAACGATGAACAGTGAGGGCTCCCGTATGACCGATCTCATAAATGAGAAGGGGATCTCCAAAATAGAAATGCCAGCATTCGTCCGAGGCAATACGATGAAAAGCCGAAAAATCGCCTTTCCCCAGCAGAAAATAAATACTGGTAGCTGCATTCCGGTCTCCCTGGAAAAAGACCGGCAGGGACCCGCGGGGGATGGTGAGCACGGAGCGATAAACTTCCCGGAAAGCTCCTCCTTCAACGTGTTGGGTCAGGTTCAGTTTTTCTATCCAATAGGCTGCGTTGGGTCGCATATAAATAAATGGTAATCAATTGATAATCAGTGTTCAATTCTAACATGGGCGTTGTAGACATCGATTAAGGAATCCTTAATATGGGTCGTATCCCTTACTGCTGCGGCAATGGGGAAATAGAGCTTGAAATAGGACGAATCCTTCTGGTCCATTTTTATATTCAGTTGATAACCCAGCAGCTGGTTGTATCTCCGCAGCGCCCTGCCTTTCCTGACCGTTTCCAGGATAATAAATTTATACAGGGTGGTTCCGGGCGGCACTTCAATACTGCCGGTCGTTGAAGGCGCTCCTGTAGCGCCTGGTTGCGCAGGCGTATTTCCAGGCTTGTTAGCCAGGGCATCCTTTGCTCCGGGAGCTTTAGCGCTATCCGCACCCGAATGGCCGGAGTCCTGCGCGACCACGGGATTATTTTCAATAAGGGGCTTGTTTTCAGTGGTTGGTTCAACGAAGGTATTACGCTTATAGAGGTAATAGCCTCCCCAGCCAATGGCGACCAATCCCCCGATAATGCCTATTAATAACAGGGCTTGCCGGACTGTATTGGTCCTGGGGGCATACTCCCGGGGTGGTTCATCATAGTGCGTGGGTGTCTTCTTCTTTTCTTCTCTTTCTCTTTTCTCAGTGGCCGGGTCCTGCAGCCGGGCTGTGCTGTATTCCCCGGGGACGAAATCCAGCCGGCCTTCCTTGTTCTGCATCAATGTGCCGATCCCTTCCAGGTAAAAAGGTTTGCCGATATTCAGTAATTGCTTTCCGGTCGTCAGGAAAAAGTCCAGATCGGCCGCCGCCAGTGGCTTCATTTTGCCGGTATGCTCCTTAATGAATTGAATAAGAGCATCATCTGGAGACGTGATTACCATATTTTTAAAGGTAATCCCTGCGGCGACGGTCTGCCCGTTCTTATCCGACTCATCCGGGATTACGGCAGCAGGGTCTAAGACAAAACTGCCGATTCCGGGTAAGTCCAGTTTCTTGGCCTGGTATAAGAACTGGGATAATAGTTGAGGTAGTTTCAAACCGTATGGATTTTGAGTTCGTAAGATAAAAAAAGTTCCCCGTAATACATTGAAAATGACAAATTATCCTGCCTCGTGGCTACCTTTGCAGGATAAACATCTCCGGCACAAACTTTAGCAATGCTGACGCAGGAAGAAAAGGATTTTGTCCGATATTGGGAACAAAACCGGGATCGCCGGAAAAACCCCCTCCGCCAGTTCCTGGTGGGGATCCCCATCGGCTTGCTGATCACCGTTCCCATTGTCATTAGTCTGAAATCAGGATGGGACAAAAGGGCCGCCATGGAGGCTAATAACCCGGACTTCAATCCCATGGTCCTGCTGGTTGCTCTATTGATCATTATAGTTTTCACGGCCATCTTCTATCAGCGGCATAAATGGGACCAATATGAACAACGATACAAGGAACTACTTACCCGGCAGGACGAAAATTAAAAAAAAGATATTTTTTTTTAATTTTCTTGCAGCAATTCATAGAAGGAGGTTGTCTATAACTACAGGGACTATATTTGCGTAAAATAATTTCATGCGGAATTTATTGTGGTGTTTAGTAATAGCTTCCTGTTGTTTTAGTTCCTGTTCAAAGAAGAAATGCTCGTATAGTGATGATGGAGTTGTAGCGCCAACGACTGAACAACAGGCTGTTAAACATTATTTGGATTCATTAGGTATAATTGCAACTTTACATCCCAGAGGGTTTTATTACAAGATTGACAATGTTGGGATGGGGTCCACACCAGGTGAATGCTCCCAGATCACAATGGCTTATACAGGGCAATTGACAAATGGAAAGGTATTCGATCAGCAGAACAGCTTTGCAACAGAATTGGCTAATCTGATCGATGGATGGCAACAAGGGGTGCCGCTAATCAAAAATGGAGGAAGTATTTGGCTTTATATTCCCCCTTCGCTCGGTTACGGAGGACAGGCTCAAAAAGACGCAACTACCGGTAACATTGTAATTCCAGCTTATTCTATCCTGATTTTTAATATACATCTGCTTGATGTGCAGTAACCATGAACTACCTGCTAACAGCCCCTGCATAACCACAGGGGCTTTTTTTTGCCGCATTTCCAGATCATCTATCTTTGTCAAAATTCACATCCCTTGCCACACGAATCCATTTCCGTATTCGACATGTTCAAGATCGGTATCGGCCCCTCCAGCTCCCATACTCTCGGCCCCTGGCGCGCCGCTCAACGATTCACCGCCTCCCTCGAACAACAGCACGATCTCTCCCAACTCGTCACCCTGCAGGTCTTACTATATGGTTCCCTGGCTAAGACAGGCAAAGGCCATGGTACCGACATCGCCATCCAGCTCGGCCTGGCCGGAGAAGACCCCGTCACCTTCGATATCGGTTTGATCGACTCCACCATACAGGAAATCCTTACCCGTAAACGACTCTGCGTGAAAGGCGTAAAGGAAATCGACTTCGATCCTGTTACAGATATATCTTTCCTCTATACCGAGACCCTGCCCTACCATCCCAATGCCATGACCTTCCTGGCCACCCTCCGCAATGGAGCGCAACTGGCCGAGACCTGGTACTCTATCGGCGGCGGATTTGTAAAGAAGGAAGGAGAGGAGGCCGGCGGCCTTACGACGGTGCAATTACCCTTTCCCATCAATACCAATGCGGACCTGCTGCACTGGTGCCGGAAAACAGGCATGAGCATCAGCGAAGTGGTCATGGAAAATGAAGGTGCCTGGCGCCCGGACAAGGAGACCCGTAGCGGAGTCCTGAATATCTGGCGGACCATGAAAGAATGCATCTACCGGGGCTGTCATTCCGAAGGGATGCTTCCCGGCGGCCTGAATGTCAAGCGTCGGGCAGCGGCCCTCAATAAGAAACTCATCGGGGGAAGGACCTACGATGGTTTCGAATCCTGGGTGGAGGCCATCCGGGCCGGCGGCAGTGATTTTAAATACATCCTGGACTGGGTGAGCTGCTTTGCACTGGCCGTCAACGAAGAGAACGCTTCTTTCGGAAGGGTGGTCACTGCGCCCACCAATGGCGCTGCCGGGGTGATCCCTGCCGTCCTGCAATATTATGCCCTGTTCTGTGACGGTCTTCAGGACGAAAAGATCATACAGTTCATGCTGACAGCGTCAGAAATAGGGTCCATCTTCAAAAAAGGAGCAACCATTTCTGCGGCCATGGGCGGATGTCAGGCTGAGATCGGCGTATCTTCCGCGATGGCAGCTGCAGCCCTGACGGAATGTGTGGGAGGATCCCAGCGCCAGGCGATGATGGCTGCGGAAATAGCCATGGAGCATCATCTGGGACTTACCTGCGACCCTATCGGCGGATTGGTGCAGATACCCTGCATCGAAAGAAATACCATGGGCGCCATCAAAGCCATCACCGCCTCCCAACTGGCCCTGCAGAGCACTCCCGACTTTGCAAAAGTATCCCTGGATGCCGTTATCAGCACCATGTGGAGTACTGCACAGGACATGAATTCCAAGTACAAGGAAACCTCCGACGGTGGGCTGGCCGTCCAGATCCCTCTGGGGCTGAGTGAGTGTTAATGGCAGACCGCCGCCGCTTCGGCCGCAACCGCACACTTATTGTATCATTTCCGCACATTTGCTATGCGGACCACTTCATTATGTATTGACCCTCATTGAGTAACAAATCCGGCATTTTGTTGGTGGGGGCGTAACCATGCTCAAAAACTATTTCCGCATCGCCTGGCGCCACCTCGGCAAGAACAAAGGGTACACGTTCATCAATATTGCCGGCCTCGCCACGGGTATGGCCATCGCCCTGCTTATCGGGCTGTGGATCACCGACGAGCTCACCTTCGACCACTACCATACCAACCACCACCGCATTGCCCAGGGTATGATGACCCAGACCATGCCGGAAGGGACCTATACCGGCGATGTCATTTCCATGGCAATGGGGCAGGCCTGCCGGACACAATTCCGTGACCTGTTCAGCAAGACCGCACTCTTCTGCGACGGCGGCGATCACCTCTTCGCTACAGGCGACAAAAAACTGGCGGCTGCCGCCATCTGGGCTCAACGGGAGCTTCCGGAGATGTTCACCTTCCGGATGCTGAAAGGCGCTATCGCCTCGGCGGATGATCCCTCCACGGCGCTGATATCCCAGTCCCTTGCCACCGCCCTCTTTGGCACAGCCGACCCTGTCGGCAAAACCTTCCGGCTGGACAACAAACTGGATCTTAGAATAGGCGGCGTCTATGAAGACCTTCCCCACAACACCACCTTCGCAGGCATTCAGGTTGTCATGCCCTGGTATAATAAGGAGAACCAATACCACAATAAGAATACTGACTGGGATGACCATAACGGAAGGCTATATGTGGAACTGGCAGACAATGTCACCGCCGAACAGGCCAGTGCACGCATCAGGAGCCTGCCCACTGCCCACATCAAAGGCTGGAAAGAAGAAGTGCTGGTCTATCCTCTCGACAAGACCCATCTCTATAACGAATTTAAGGAAGGCAAGCCCTCCGGTGGCCGCATCCAGTTCGTGTGGCTCTTCGGCATCATCGGCGCATTTGTGCTGCTGCTCGCCTGCATCAATTTCATGAACCTCTCCACCGCCCGCAGCGAGAAAAGAGCCAAAGAGGTTGGCATCCGCAAGACGGTCGGCTCCCTGAAACAACAGCTCATTGCACAATTTCTCGGCGAATCCATATTGGTAACGATATTGGCCTTTATACTGGCGCTCATCCTCGTGCAGGTCTCCTTACCTTTTTTCAATTCACTGGCGGCCAAACAAATGATCCTGCCCTGGAACAACTGGATTTTCTGGTCCCTGGCCGTGGGCTTCATCTTCTTTACCGGCATCCTGGCCGGCAGCTATCCGGCCTTTTACCTCTCCCGCTTTGATCCGGTCGCAGTTCTCAAAGGCACCTTCCGCGCAGGCCGTTATGCCTCTCTTCCGCGGAAGATCCTCGTGGTATTGCAGTTCAGCGTATCGCTGACCCTTATCATCGGAACGGTGATCGTTTTCCGGCAGATTGAATTCGCGAAAGACCGCCCCGTCGGTTACGCCCGCGAAGGGCTGCTCACCGTGGACATCAATACCCCCGACCTCTATAACCATTACGATGCCCTCCGGCAGGAGCTGTTGCAGAAGGGCCTCGTTGCCAATGTCGCAGCCTCCTCTATGAAGGTCACCAATTTTGACAACAACAACGAACTGTACTGGCGGGGCAAAAGGCCGGACCAGGAATCCGTTTTCTTTCGCAATGTCAATGTGACGCGGGACTTCGGCCCGACAGTCGGCTGGCAGGTGGTACAGGGCCGCGACTTCAGCCGTAACTATGCGACGGACTCCAGCGCCATCATCCTCAACGAGGCCTCAGCCAAAGTCATCGGCATCAAAGATCCGGTGGGGGAAACCGTGAAATTTTGGGGGAAAAATTATACCGTCATCGGTGTCGTAAGTGACATGGTCACCAACTCGCCTTATGACAGGATCGAGCCGGCTATTTTCCTGGGCGACGGTTATACCTCGGCGATCACGATGCGTATCAAACCTGGACAACCCGTTCATGCGGCCCTGGACGCCCTGGCTCCCGTCTTTAAAAAATACAATCCCGGCAGCCCCTTCCTATACCAGTTCATGGATGACGAATATGCCCGTAAATTCGAGGCCGAACAACGCATCGGCAACTTAGCCTCCGTCTTCACTTCACTGGCCATCTTCATCTCCTGCCTGGGACTCTTCGGCCTGGCTGCTTTTATGGCCGAACAACGTACCAAAGAGATCGGCGTGCGGAAAGTACTGGGGGCAGGCATCTTCAACCTCTGGGGACTCCTGTCAAAAGAGTTCCTGAAGCTGGTGGCCCTTTCCCTCTTCATCGCCATACCAGTGGCCTGGCTGTGCATGCACCAATGGTTGCAGAACTACACCTACCGCACGAGCCTGGCATGGTGGATCTTCGCTGTGGCCGGCGCCGGCATGCTCCTGATCACCCTGCTCACGGTCAGCTATCAGTCGCTGAAGGCGGCCATGATGAACCCGGCAAAATCCTTGCGAACAGAATAGCAATAGCTCACCTATATAACATCAATCCCATGATCAGAAACTATCTCAAACTCGCCTGGCGCAATCTGAATAAGAACAAAGGATATTCGGCCATCAACATTGTCGGACTGGCGACGGGCATGGCCGTGGCCATTTTAATCGGTCTATGGATAGGGGATGAGTTAAGTTTCGACACGTATCACACCAATCACAGCCGCCTGGCCCAGGTAATGGACTTTCAGACATTTAATGGCGAAACAAACACCGGCATGGAAGTAGCCGTTCCTTTGGGGGAAGAATTGCGCACCAAATACGCGGAAGACTTCCGGAAAGTGGCGCTTACCTCCTGGAACTTTAGCCACGTGCTTTCCGTGGGCGATAAAAAAATAGCCAAACCCGGCATTTGGGCGCAGTCCGATTTACCGGAAATGCTTACTCTTAGCATGAACAAAGGCGACAGGGCTGCATTCAAAGATCCTTCGGCCATACTCATTTCTCAATCGGTCGCCACCGCATTTTTTGGCGATGCAGACCCGGTAAACAAAATAATCCGCGTAGATAACGTCGTAGATCTGAAGGTGGCAGGCGTATACGAAGACCTGCCGCTGCATTCAACTTTTTATGATACAGAATTCCTGCTACCCTGGGATAATTCCATTTATGGCGGGAATAAACTAAGGACCGACTGGAACAATCATGGGTTCCTTTTATATGTACAGATGAGCCCCCATGCTGACTTTGAAAAAACAACGGCTAAAATTAAAAATATTACCAGCCAGCATAGGAAAGAGGTGAAGGAACAAATAGGGCTGCACCCAATGGACCAGTGGCACTTATACAGCGAGTTTAAGAATGGCAAACCAGTGGGAGGACGTATTCAGTTTGTCTGGCTGTTCGGTATTATAGGCGTCTTTGTACTGCTGCTTGCCTGCATCAATTTTATGAACCTTAGCACAGCCCGGAGTGAACGGCGGGCCAAAGAAGTAGGCATACGCAAGGCGATCGGTTCTGTGAGGTGGCAGCTTATCGGGCAATTTCTCAGTGAATCGCTGATGGTGGCGGGCATGGCGCTCATACTTGCCCTCCTGATAGTCCGGTTGTCGCTGCCTTTTTTCAATGTGCTGACCAACAAACAAATTTCCATCCCCCGGGACAACCCCCTGTTCTGGTTGGCAATATTGGGGTTCACGTTATTTACCGGTCTTATTTCCGGCAGTTATCCCGCATTTTATTTATCCGGGTTCGATCCTATAAAAGTACTGAAAGGTACGTTCAGGGTAGGACCATCTGCCTCCCTGCCACGTAAGGTGCTGGTGGTGGTGCAGTTTACGGTATCCATTACATTGATCATTGGGACCATCATCGTTTTCCGGCAGATCCACTATGCAAAGGACAGGCCCATCGGGTATACCCGCGAAGGGCTTTTCACGGTAGTGATGAGCACACCGGAGATTTATGCAGCGCATTATGATGCTTTGCGTGACGACCTCATACGGACAGGGGCCGTTGAAGATATGGCCGAATCCTCCAGCTCTTCAACAGAGGTAGAGAATACCTCGGCAGGCTTTGACTGGAAGGGGAAAGATCCTACTATCAATCCTCTCTTTGGAACGATCTCCGTAACACATGACTTCGGCAAGACCGTTGGCTGGAAAATAACAGCAGGCCGTGATTTTTCAAGAAATTTTCCTACAGACAGCAGCGCGGTGATCCTGAATGAATCCGCTGTAAAGCTTACCGGGCTAAGAGATCCTGTCGGACAAATAATGAAATTTATGGGCCAGAACCTTACGATCGCCGGTGTGGTGAAAGACATGGTCATGCAGTCGCCTTACATGCCTGTCCAGCCTACGATCTTCTTTTTGGATTATAAATTCGCCAATTTTATTACCGTACGGATAAAACCGTTTATGCCTGTGCGCGAGTCGATTGCCAAAATAGAGCCCGTCTTTAAAAAGTATAACCCCGGCAGCCCCTTTGTCTTCAAATTTACAGATGAGACCTATGCGAAAAAATTTTCCGATGAAGAGCGTGTTGGCAACCTGGCAAGTTTTTTTGCCGGGCTGGCCATCTTCATTTCCTGCCTGGGTTTATTCGGGCTGGCATCTTTCGTGGCGGAGCAACGCAGGAAGGAGATCGGTGTGCGGAAAGTGCTGGGGGCATCGGTATTCCACCTCTGGAGAATGTTGTCGAAAGAGTTTGTCGCCCTGGTGATCGTCTCCTGCCTCATCGCCATTCCCATCGCCTGGTATTTCCTGCATGAATGGTTACAGAAATATGAATACCGTACTCCCGTATCCTGGTGGATCTTTGCCGCAGCAGCTATCGGTGCTTTGGGGATCACCTTGCTCACGGTGAGCTATCAGGCCATTTCAGCGGCGTTGAAGAATCCGGTGACGACTTTGCGAACGGAATAATCCTAATTCAACGACGTATCCAGCTCGATCGTATTGAGGTCGATATCCTTATAATTCCTCACCTCATTATACAGCGTATCCCGCTCCACCGGCTCCCGTCCCACCTGCTTGATCAGGGACACCAGTTGGGCCGTGGATAGGCTGGGGGTCTGCTCTTCGCTGCCCGCCATGGAATAGATCTTAGTGGTATCGTCAATAGTGCCATCCAGGTCATTGACCCCGAAAGAGAGCGTCAACTGGGCATTCTGCCTTCCCAGCATCGGCCAGTAAGCTTTCAGATGGGGAAAATTATCCATATATAGCCTGGCTACTGCATAGAGCTTCATGTCCTCTACCACGGAGGATTCCGGCACATGGCTCATATCATTGTCCTTATTCCGGAATTTCAGGGGAATGAACGTATTAAAACCTCCCGTCCGGTCCTGCAATTCCCGCAGGCGCTCCATATGGTCAATACGATGGGCGTAGGTCTCGATATGGCCGTACAACATGGTGGCATTGGTGTGCATGCCTTCCCGGTGAGCCGCCTCATGGATCTTCAGCCAGCCATCGGCATCCACCTTATCCGCACTGATGATACTGCGGACATCGGGGTGGAAAATTTCCGCCCCGCCTCCCGGCATGGAATCCAGGCCTGCGGCATGTAATTTTTTCATGCCTTCTTCCACGCTTAATTTGGCTTTTCGGAACATATAATCCAGCTCCACCGCCGTAAACCCTTTAATATGCAGTCCGGGACGATGGGCTTTGATCTTTTGCAGTAATTCCGCAAAAAAATCCAGGTTCATTTTCGGATGAACGCCGCCTACAATATGCACTTCCGTCACCGGCTTGCCATCATAGCTTTTCACAATATTCAGCATCTGTTCCTGGGTGAGTTCCCAGCCCTCATCCCGGTGAGCGTAAAGGCGGGAATAGGAGCAGAACTGGCAGGTGAATACGCAGACATTGGTGGGTTCTATATGAAAATTACGGTTGAAATAGGTCTTGTCGCCATGCAATTTTTCGCGAACATAATTGGCGAGGGCGCCTAAATAGGAGAGGGTGCCCCTCTCAAAAAGCTCCAGCCCTTCGGCCGGCGTTATCCTTTCCCCATCGAGTATCTTTTCTCCGATCTGGTGCAATCCTTTGTCCGTCGTTCTTATAATGGCCATAATGGCTTCTACCTGGGTCTTTGTGCTCATGGCGATTCTTTTTATTCCGGGACAAAGTTATGGATTGTTCGGGTATGGGCGTTACTTCGATCTATAATGTCTTTTTATTGGGTTTGATCAGCCGCCAGGGGCCAATTTCCTTACAAAAATTCTTTATCTTCCCTAATTAAACCAAAAATCACCCCGGGCAATATGATGAATATCAAACTCCGTCTCATTTTCATGAATTTTTTGCAATTCTTCGTATGGGGAGCCTGGCTTATCTCCCTGGGGAAATACATGATTGTAACCCTTCATTTCACCGGAGGGGAAGTGGCGAGCGTATATGGCACGATGGGGATCGCCTCTCTGTTCATGCCGGGTCTGCTGGGCATCCTGGCCGACCGGTGGATCAATGCTGAAAGGCTGCTGGGCGCCTGTCATATAATCGGCGCGGGTCTATTGATCTGGGCTTCCACGATCCACGATTATCCCACCCTCTATATTATCATGCTGCTCAATGCCATGTTTTATATGCCCACCATTGCCCTGAACAATACCGTGTCCTATATCGTGCTGGAGAAAAAAGGGTTCAATATCGTGGAGATCTTCCCGCCGATCCGCGTCTGGGGCACCGTCGGCTTTATTTTCGCAATGTGGGCGGTGGACATTTGTGGCTGGACGGCCAGCCGGATGCAATTATATGTAAGCGCCGGGGCCGGTTTATGCCTGGGCCTCTACGCGTTTACCATGCCTGCCTGCACTCCGGTCAAAACAACGCAAAAGAAAACACTTAGTTCCTCCCTGGGCCTCGACGCCTTTGTCTTGTTCCGACAACGGAAAATGGCTGTATTTTTCCTTTTCGCCATGTTCCTGGGCGCCGCTTTGCAGATCACGAATGCATTCGGACTACCCTTTATCAGTGATTTCTCCAGGGTCTATCCGGAGAGTTTTGGCGTGCGACATCCCAACCTCCTCACCTCCATTTCCCAGATCTCGGAGACCCTTTTCATTTTGACCATCCCTTTTTTCCTCAGCCGGTTCGGTATAAAAAGAGTGATGCTCATGAGCATCTTCGCCTGGGTATTCCGCTTTGGTCTATTCGGCATCGGCAACCCCGGCAGCGGCTTGTTCTTCCTGGTGCTCTCCATGATCATCTATGGAATGGCTTTCGATTTCTTCAATATCTCCGGATCTCTGTTCATCGAAAAGGAAGCGCCCATCACCATCCGGGCCAGTGCACAGGGTTTGTTCATGATCATGACCAATGGGCTCGGAGCTTTCCTGGGCGGCGTCGGCAGCGGCTGGGTCGTGGATCATTTCACCGTGAATGGCGTCAAGGACTGGCATAGCATCTGGTTCGTTTTCGCCGGCTATGCCCTCGTCCTGGGGATCGCCTTCCCTCTTGCGTTCAAATACCATCACCAGCGCGGTGGAGCTTTGCCTGCGGTGAGCCATTAATAGTGTTGGTGGGTCCCGCCGGGGGGAAGTTTATTTACAGCGCTGGTTTTAAGAAAATCAGTGGACCATTATTCATTGCAAGGACCAATATCTTTCCGCCACCGGCATAGTTTATCCATTTCGCATCCCTGCATTCTCCCTGTACAGCGGGCAGCTCAGATAAATAATGGATAGCATTGGAATACTTATCGTAACCGAAAAAAGTCGGGTTCAGGGCATCATAGCGCCCCTCATAAGGTGTCACCCCATAAAAATTGCCGGCAGCAAAGAGAGCCTGGGTATTGCCATAAGGGAAGGTAGTGAACGCAAAGATCGGCGCCAATTGTAATGCTTCCGGCAGATCTTTTTTGGTGAAGTTCCCCCTGCCATCATTGATAAAGCAGGCAGAGCCCAATGTTGCGGCTTTCAGCTCCACACAGTCTTTCAGCAGGTCCCCGAACAGGAATTGTACCGTCTTTCCAGCTACTTCATCATAGCGGAGGTTCTCCCGCTTTAAGGCAGGCAGCGCCAGTTCCAGTTGATCCTTACCCAAAAAAGCATACTCCTTACCGCCGATGGAATAGGTCATGATCTGTTCCACGGTTCCGTTACCATCAAAATCCTTTACATGTAATCTCAGCGGACTCTCCTTGCCTGCATATAATTTTGAATTCTGCCCCCAGTTGCCGGCCAGAAGGTCTATATTCCCGTCACCGTCAATATCCGTTGCGCAGAGCGTTTGCCAAAGGCCTGTCGATTGACCAATCTCCCCCCATTTGAATCTTCCCTTATTATTCAGAAATACCTGCACACCCATCCACTCACCGGCGACAATCAGGTCATTCCAGCCATCCTGGTTGATATCTGCAAAAACAGCGGAGGTGACAATACCCATTCCGGTTAATGAAATTACGGAATCACCGGCCCGGGGGAAATGCCCTTTCCCATCATTCAATAATAAATAAGAGGGCTCTTTGGTAGATCCGTATTTTTTGGCAGCAGCGAGCCCCCCGATAAAAATATCGTTGTACCCATCATGGTTGACGTCCGCAATAGCCACACAGGATTTATTGATGAAAATTGGCGGCAGCGAATTCAGCGCTTCTGTGAAATGCCCTTTCCCGTCGTTGATATATAAATGATCGGCAAGATTCGGATCGCCGTCATCGTATTCATTGCCACCGCTTACGACGTATAGATCAGGATAACCATCGTTGTTGGCATCAAAAAAAACGGCGTCCACTCCTTCACTCTTCCTGTTCTTACTAAAAACAGTGGTATCAGATGGTATGAATTGCCCCGTCCTGGTTTGGATTAGCAGGCAACCCGGTTGGCCTTTAGCGCCACATACAAAAATATCATCCAGGCCGTCATGATTAACGTCCGTAACAGCCATCTTCGGGCCCCTGGTAGATTCCATATGCGGAATAAGATACTGGTCGCTAAAGTCAATAAAACTATTTTCTTCATGCTGCCAGCTCGCATGGATCTGCCGGCTGATATCGGTCGCCAACGGTTTTTTCTTAGGGAAGAAAAGATCATAGTCGAAATTCTGCAAGGCGTCCTGCTGCCTGCACTCGATCGGTTGATTGGCGCGTACCTTTTTCAGTAGCTGGTATTTCTGATTAGGCCACACCACTAACAGGCTATCTGCCACAGCACAGCTATCAAGTCCAAAATGCAGCCGGGGTTCCGTGGATGACATAAATCCCCTGGTAAGCATCAGTTGCTGATACTGCATGGTCGGCCCGGTAAACAGATAGGCTTTTGCGCCAATACCGGAAGTATTCAATCCCTCCCCTTTAAAGGATACCGTAATATGGTTTTTCTTCGGGGCATTATTTTTTAAGATAACGGCAGGCGCATTCAGGCGGTTGATCACCAGATCCAGGTTCCCGTCGTTATTGAGGTCGGCATAGGCAGCGCCATTAAAAAAGCCATTCATGTCGCCGGTACCCCAGTCATCGCTCCGATCTTTAAAACCCCAATGCCCGTCTCCCCGGAACAGGTAGGGATGGGAAGAGCCTTCCGGCATTTTGTCCAGCATCGCCCTTTGATAATCCTCTGCACTGCCAAAACTGGCAGGGTTTTTCAGATTGGAAAAGAACATAATAAAATCAAGGTCCAGCGGTCGTCGGACAATGCCACTGGAAATAAAAAGATCCTTATTCCCGTCGTTGTCAAAATCTGCCAGTAAAGGGCTCCAGCTCCAGTCCGTCGCGGATATGCCGCTGATCAACCCTATATCGCTAAAGCTTACCCCGTCACCATTATTTTTCTGCAGGCAGTTTTTCGAATACTGATCCTGGTACCCGTTCCGGGTGATCTTTTGATAATAAGTGTTAAGATGTTCCCCATTGCCATATGTTTTTAATGTCTTTTCATCACCCGGCAACATGTCTGCCGTGACGATATCCAACTGGCCGTCATTGTTGAAATCCGCTATATCGTTGCCCATGCTGTACCGGCTATAGTGCCTGAAATGGCCGGCCCCACTTTCTGTAAAAGTCCCGTTGCCATTATTTATATAATAGTAATCGTTTTCATGAAAGTCATTCCCGACATAGATATCCTCCCATCCGTCATTGTTCAGGTCGGCGACCCCAATACCCAATCCATAACACAGGCTGCTTTGATACAGGCCCGCCTGGGCGGAAACATCCGTAAATGTTCGTTTCCCGTTCACCAGGTCATTGCGATACAATCTTTCGCCGGAATTGGGATCAAATGTTCGTCTATTGCTGGTGTCCGTTATATGTTGATTAGGATGTTCTGATTGATTAAGGATAAAACAGTCAAGGTCGCCGTCATGATCATAATCAAAAAAAACAGCCTGGGTCGAGTACCCCGGAAAATCCAATCCGTACGCCTGCGAACTTTCCGTGAAAGTCCCATTGCCGTTATTGATGAATAGTTCGTCGTGTCCTTTCAGCCCGTGCATATTGGCGATGGCGCAAACAAAGATATCCAGGAGACCATCTCCGTTCACATCCGCCATCGTTACGCCGGTACACCAGTCCGAATGGCCACCCACTCCTGCTCTTTCCGTGATATCTTCAAATTCAAAATTGCCCTTATTTATATAAAGTTTATTATGTCCTTTGCTGTTCGCTGCAAAATAAATATCCGGTAATCCATCATTGTTGATATCACCAATGGCCACCCCTCCTCCGTTGTAGTAGTATATATAACTAAGAATTCCCAGCCCCGGCCTGTCTTCCAGGATGTTGGCAAAATCTATATGTGTCCCGGAAGCGGGTAAGCTGGTGAATAGCTGGTCAGCGCGCCGGCATGAAATGGCCAACAGGCAGGCAAGCGTGAAAAGCAGATATTTCGTTCGGCTATCCATAAAAATAGTTATTCCCGGTTGACCCACCCGCCCGAATTACTTATGGCTATTTGTTTTGTTAATCGCATTCACAATCCTAAATACAGTTCCTTCATTATCCTCATAGTCGATCAGTTTTTTATCCGCTGAGTAGAGGAACATAGCCGGATATTTATAAGGCTTGAACCGGGCTATGAATTGATTCAGATTATCCTGCAGCAACACGACATTCTTTTGATTTTTGAGATGTTGTGCGTAGGTGTTTACAAAACGGTTTATTTTATCGTGATCGTCAACGGAGATAAGGCAGATAGCTATATTTTGAAACGACTTGTATTGTTGATCGATATTTTTAACGGCGCGCTGGCAATGGTCGCAATCGGAATCGAAAAAAATAAAGAAGAACATTTTACCCGGCGGCAGATCCCTGTTGGTAAAGGGACTCCTGTCAAGGCGGGAAAACGTAAAATCAGGCAATGTTTGTGCCGGTATCTGCGCGTAAATATTCCCAACCATCAGCAATCCCAGCATCGTTAACCGGATACGCATAGTCGCATTTTAAATATAGTAATTAAAAATGGGGGAGCACCGCTCCCCCGATTTTCCTTAATCATTCTTAATACCCGACAAATCCCATATTTTCAGCGATTTTATCACGGCGCTCCCGCCCGTTGCAAAGGCCGATACTGCATTAGCCCCGCTATCGGCAAACACATAGGTGGTTAATACTTTCTCCCCTCCATTGACAAAGACTTCCAGGGAAGATTTGTCGAATAATATTTCCAGCCTGACTTTAGTTGATCCCCCTGGCAGATCGATGGTCTGCCTCAAATGCTCTTTTCTTATTTTATCATCTCCCGAATGACTCCTGTCTACATAGACCTGGTGTTTTACCGCATCATACCCTATTTCGGTTTGTAAGATCTTATCTTTTTTTCCGGCGATCCGGAAACCTGCGGTGGCGCCCTCCTCTAAGTTCAATTCCGCCTTCAGCCAATAGGCATTCCCCTGAACGGTCTTTTGATCGACGGGTATTTCCCCGTCACGGATGGTAAGCTCTTTCATTTCCGCTACATGGTTATTGGAAAGCCCCGTCAGGTTGGTTTTAATCAACGAAGAAGGCTGCTGCACCAGGCGAATGCCCTGACCGGTTTCCCGCAGGCTGAGGTCTCTTGGAATGGACATTTGCCCTTTCCAGGGAAAAGTTTCCTGCGATCCCGGCACCATCCACCCGATAAGGGGCTTTCGGTCGCCGGGCAGGTTATTCCAGGGGATTGCCGCATAAAAGCAATCCCCATAATCTACTGTCAGCAAGGTATCCGGCGGGTTGTCATTCTTGAATTCCCCTCCGGCAAAGTCACCTACAAAGTATTGCATAAAGGGACCCTTTTTAGGGCCGCCTGCCGATACCAGCAGGACCCATTTCTTTTTCTGAGGATTTCCTTCAACAGGCAACTGTATTAAGGAAGGACATTCCCATGCAGCATCGGTATACCCGGAATGGCCAAACTCGCTGAGCAATTTCCATTCCTTCAAATTATCCGAAGCATAGAAACGCACTTTATAATCGGTCGGCAGGGCTACTACCATCACCCATTTCTTTAATTCGTCATTCCAGGTGACATTCGGATCACGAAAATCCTTTTTTTGCAGATCGATGACCGGATTGCCGGTATAATTGGTATAAGTCAACCCTCCGTCATTGCTGTAAGCAATAAATTGTGATTCTTTCTTTAAATCAGGCTGGTCGGCTGTATAGACAGCGACCAGGCACCCTCCTGTTTTGCAGAACCCACTGGAATTATATTTGTCCCAAACGGCGCAGCCGGAAAATATCCAGGTCGTATCCACGTCGATTTTTTCTGGTATGGCAATGGGCAGATGTTTCCAATGCACCAGGTCTCTGCTGGTAGCATGCCCCCAGCTCATATGCCCCCATTTATTTTCAAATGGATTTTGCTGATTGTATAAATGATAGACGCCATCTATATAAATTAAACCATTCGGATCATTGGTCCAGTTCTTCAACGGAGTAAAATGATAGACCGGCCTCCATTGTGGCGTGGCTGTCTGCCCACCCTGGCCCAGGGTGGCAGTAGTATAAAAGACCAGCATGAGATAGGGCAGCAATCGTCGTTTCATCATTTAATTTATCGTTTTTTCGTTAATAGCTCCTGTTTTTATTAATACCCCTTATTTTGTTTGTATAGCCCACTCGTAAAGACGATCTGTTCCTGCGGAATAGGGAAATACTCATGCTGGTTGACCGTAAAGGCCGCATTTTGCAGGAATGGATGCCTTACTTTTTCTACAGAAAAATAGGAGTTGAGCGTTTGGGCGGCAATACCCCAACGCACCAGATCGAAAAACCGGGGACTTTCCGTGGCGAATTCAAGCCTGCGCTCCCACTGCAATGCTTTGAACGCCGTAGCCTGATCCCAGACCGCAATGTTCACGCCCGGCTTATAAACGTCTATCCGGTAATTGGAGGGATTCTTACCATCCAGTCTTTTCACCAGGGGGCTGACATTGGCGGCTCTTGTCCTTACCTGGTTGATCAGGGGCAACGCGGCAGCCGGATTCCCTAACTGGATCTGCGCTTCTGCCTGCATTAAAAGAACGTCGTCATAACGAATGATGTCATAATTGACCGAAGTGCCATAGAAAGGCCCCAGCTTTTTAAAACAGGCGCAGGTAGACAATTGTAAATCCTTCATGCTGCCAAAACCGCCATAGTCGCCATTATCCCTTTCCCAGCTATGCTCATAGGGAAGGGCGGCATTATACTTAAATGGATGCCCTGCAATACCCACCGTATGGTCCAGCCTGGGGTCGACGCCATTGGTCCAGAAGTCGATGCTATCTTTCATTTCAGTGCCCGGATCGTTGAAATGGTCGAACATAGGAAGGCCATTGGCGTCCGTTTTAAAGGCATTAACCAGGTTTTGAGACGGAATATGAAAAGCGCAGCAGCCATACTGCGGGGCTCCTGCGAAATAATTCAGGCTCGTTGACATATTCAGCCTTCCCCCAATGGCCGTGCCGTCATTAATAGAGTATTGAATGGCAAAGATGGATTCGGGCCCGTTATCATGCCCATCGAGGAAATTATAGGCAAAGTCGGTATTCAGACTGTAATTGCCGGAATTGATAATATCATTGGTCAGGCTCACTACCTGGGTTAGCTTTACCGGATCGACTCCCGTAACATTATAATTGTCATCCTGCGTATAGGCATGATACAGCAATGCCTTGGCCAGATAAGCCTTTGCCGAGAGCTGGTTGGCCCTCCCGGGTTCCCCGGGCTGCGTTGCCGGCAGGTCGTTGATAGCAACCTGGAAATCCCCTTCTATTTTCTGCCAGAGACTATCATTGGACATCGTGTTCGATATTTTGATGATCTGGTCATTAGTGGCCGTTTCGTCAAACCAGGGTATATTCCTGAACAGGACTTTTAGCAGGAAGAACATATGCCCTCTGAGAAAATGCATTTCCCCAATACGGGTCGTTCTCTTCGGAAACTCTGCATCCGTTAAATTATTCAATCCCCTCAAAGCTGCATTACATCGGGAGATAGCGCCATACGCTCTTATCCAGGCACCGGGGAAACCAAAATCGCCGGCGCCATTATTGGAAGAGTTGACCAGGTAAAATTGTTCGTATTTATCCATCTGCTGCTGATCGTTTAATCCTCCGCCGCCTTTATAGGCGTCATCGGAGCGTATGCTGCCCCATTCCCAGTTGCTGGTGATAGGAGCATCCCACCAATCGTTGGCAATCCCCGCATAAGCGGCTGTGGCCAGTCCATCTACTGATGAGGGTGACGTGAGGCCGCTTGCCAATACTGCGCCCTGTGGCTGGTAATTCAGGTATTTCTTGCAGCCCGCAGACGACAGGCCTGCAAGGACAACCAGTATAATAATTCTATAACTTTTCATAATCGTTGTGTTAGGCTTTTTAAAAATTAGCATTGATCCCACAAGTGAAGGAGGTCGGTACGGGCCAGAGAGCAAAGGAACCGGCTCTTTCAGGATCTTTGCTATAGAATGCTTTATGTTTGAAGGCCACTAAATTCTGACCGGACAGGTAAATCCTCAAACCTTCCATTTTGACAATTTTTGTCAATGACTGCGGCAAATTATAACCTAACTGAACATTCCGGATCTTAAAATAAGAGGCATTTACATAATAAAAATCCGACAGCCTGTCTTCTCCATTACGATTCAGGATGGACAGTGCAGGAGCCGTAGAGGTCGGTTTACTGGCTGTCCATGCATTAAATACACCGGGACCATAGTTATTCCTGGTATCGATAAATGAATTCATGAATTTCACCGGGTCAAACCCTGTTTTGCCGGCTACTCCTGAGCCGAAAACGGAAAAATCGAAATTCCTGTAATTCAGCTCTATCCGGATGCCATACTCCAGCTTGGGCAGCGTCGTCCCCAGCCAGGTCTGGTCAAGTACATCGACCTTGCCGTCTCCATTGAGGTCCTTGTACCGGATCCTTCCCACACCGTCGCCCGGTTGCGTGGGAGCGGCGCTTACTTCCTGCTGGGTCTGGAAAATACCCTGGGTCTGATAGCCGAAAATGGAGAATTGGGAGTGCCCGATAATGGAATGATTGGGATCCCCCGGATAAGCCGCCCGCACATTATCCGGCAATTTAGTAATGATATCGGTCCAATGACTGGCATTACCCGTAATGCTATAACCCAATCCACCCGCTGTCTTGTTGTGGTAACCTAATATAAATTCCCATCCTTTGGTATTCTTACTGGCGCCATTCAGGAATTGTTGTTGTCCTTCACCCACGGCGCCGGCTACTGGCGGCTGAATTAATATATTGCTGGTATTCCTGGAAAAATAATCGAATGAGCCCGTAATCTTCTCATTTAGCAGGCCAAAGTCCAGCCCCACATTTGTTTCGGTAGTAGATTCCCATTTCAGGTTGGGGTTACCCAATTGCGTTTGTACAAAGCCGGATGGGAGTGTGCCCGTGTTTACGCCATTGATATCATAGGCCGTACCCGTGTTAAGCCAGGCCGGGTAAGTCGCATTGCTGGTCCCATAATTCGCATAATACAAACTATACGCGGCTAAATTCCCTATCTGCTGGTTACCGACAGTTCCTATACCCGCCCGCAGCTTCAGATTGGAGACAGGCTTGACGCTCTTAAAAAATTCTTCGTTATTTATTCTCCAGCCCAGCGTAAAGGCGGGAAAAATACCATAAGGATTGTTCGTGCCAAATCGCGAAGAACCATCCCGCCTTACCGTTACGGATGCCAGATACCTGTCCCCATAGCTATAAAAGGCTTTGCCGAACTGGGACATCAATCTGTACCCGGTCGCAGATCCATTATCCGTCTGCGAACCTGACCCGGAGCTCAATTGGAAATAGTTCACATCCTGGATGGCAAAATTCGTATTGGAGGCTCCAAATGTCGAATAATCATCTCTCACCGCTTCCATTCCCGCCAACAGATTGAGCCTGCTTTTCCCCAATACCAGGTTATAGGTCAGCGTATTGGTCCAGGTAAATGTAAATTCCTTGGTTTCCTGCATCGTCAGGCTGTTAAATGAATTCACCGGCCCTTCCGTACCTATTTGCTTGATCACCTTTCCAAGCCCATCGGAATAATCAAACCCGAGGCTGGTTCTGAACACCAGGTTTTTTATAGGCTCTACTTCCGCAAATACATTCCCGGTTGTCAGGAACAGGTTGGTCGTGTTCCATCGGTTAAGGTATTGCATGTCCACGGGGTTATTTCTGTCGGAATAGCCTGCTCCTACAGGACCTCCGTAGGTACCGTCCGTTTTATACAAGGGGATGGTCGGAGCCAATGTCAACGCAAGCTCCCCGACGGAAGCCCCGCCGACATCAGTGGTTGAGTTGACCTGTGAGGTCCTGGAAAGCTGTACATTCTCTCCGAACCTGAATTTTCCATCGAAGGCAGCCGTATGAGAATTTATACGGGCGCTGTACCGTTGAAATTTTGTAAAGGCCATTAACCCGTTGTTGTTATAATATCCAAGGTCGATCAACAAGCCGCTTTTACCGTTTCCGGCAGAGATAGCCAGGTCATTGGAGGTGATCATGGCCGTTTTATACAGAGCATTTTGCCAGTTGGTGCTTGCTGCAGGTTCGAGACTGTCCCCGCCGACAAAGGGGGCGATGATCACACTGTTAAGGACCGGGTGAACGTAGTCCCCGTTCCAGGTGTATTGATAGATATTGCTGGTTGAATTCTTATTTGGATCCGTGCTGTCATTGACGGCCGCCTGCCATAACGCCTTGCCCCTGTCCAGGGAGCTCAGGACCGGCTGCTGCCAGGGCTTTTCTGTCTGCCAGGTCAGGCTGGAACTAAACTGCATATGCACTTTTTCAGCGCCGCCCGTACCGCCATCTTTTGTTGTTACGATGATGACGCCGTTCGCAGCCCTCGATCCGTAAATAGAGGCCGCAGACGCATCTTTCAGCACTTGCATGGAAGCGATGGCATTGGGATTCAGATTGGCAAAATCCTCATACCGGGTAGTAGGAACACCGTCAATGATATACAGGGGCGGGTTCGTTCCCCCTATGCCATTTAAATTATTTACCCCGCGTATGATGACGGTCGGTGCACTACCATTGGCGCCGGTAGGAGAGCCGTCCGTCTGGATATACAACCCCGGGACCTGGCCCTGCAAGGCCAGCATGGGACTCGCAACGGGGTTGTTTTTTACATTGCTGAGATTGACAATGGATACAGCCCCCGTCAGATCTACCTTCTTCTCCGTTTTATATCCCGTAACGACTACCAGGTTCAGGTCATTGTTGCCTTCTTCCATGGTAAGCGACAGGGAGGAGGTAGCATTGGTAATCTTCACTTTCAGCAGGTTCATGCCAACAAAAGATAAACTGATCGTTTCTCCTGCGGTGACGGGCAGGGAGAATTTCCCATCTGCATCGGTTATCACCGTTTTATTTTTTGCCTGGACGGATACCCCTTGTAAAGGTTCTCCTGTCGTTTTGCCGATGACCCTTCCCGTTATAATTTTTTGCTGGGCAAAACTGAATAATGCCAGCAGCAACATGGGCAGCAAAATTTGTAATTTTCTCATAATCGTTTTTTTTAATGTTAGAGCCTGGTTTTATTTTTTATATGAAGCAATTGACGTTAGCATGATTTTCAAATGGTAGTCTTGATTTCAGCGAATGGTAATCCGGATTTCAGTGAACCCTTCCGGTATTGATAAGACCCTGAATTTCTGTTAGTTCATACTGCGGACAAGGCCCCGTATAGCTTGCGATCAGCGCACCCAGGGCGCTGGCGAATTCCAGGGCTTCCGGAGCGCCCGCCCCCCGCGAGATCTTGGAAATCAATCCTGCCAGAAATGCATCTCCACTGCCGATGGTGTCCGCCAGCTTTATGGTAAATCCGGGATGTTCATAGAATTCCCCACCCATATACAGCACAGCTCCATTGCTGCCCCGGGTCATGACGATGTCGGTAAGTTGAAATTTGTCCTGCAGGACCCGGATCCGGTCTCTTTCGTCTTTATAACCGCTGAACCAACCGGTAATTAACTCCAGTTCCGCAAGATTGAGCTTGAGGAGGTCGGCGGAATGCAGTAATTTTTCGAGGGTTTTCCGGGAATAATGCGGGGAGCGTAAATTGATGTCCAGCACTTTGTACTTCGCGGCCTCCAGCAGGCGGAACAACGTATTGCGGCTTTCTTCGTTGCGGGCGCTCAAGCTTCCGTAAACAAAATATCCGGCATTGGCAACCAGTGAAGTGAATGAGGAGTCCCAGTTTATATAATCCCAGGCCACGGGTTTGAGGATATCATAAGCTACCTCTTCATTCCCATCCGTGGTAGCAATTACCTTTCCCGTATTCCTTTCGAAATCCATTTGAAAAAAATCCGTGGAGATGCCATTCCTTTCCATCAGCAGGATCAGCTTTTTGCCTTCATTGTCAAGGCCGACCCGGGTGATCAGGGCAGGGTAGATGCCCAGCTTGTTGAGGTGATAGGCTACATTCATCGGGGCTCCGCCGGGTACAATGTCATCCGGGAGTACGTCCCACAGGATCTCACCGTAACAGACGACGGGATACCTCTTTTCTGGCAAACTCATGGCAATCGTTTTTTGTTAAGCATATTCTACTGGTCCGGTGTTTGCATTAATGCAGCACCAGCGTGTGTTCAATTTGTTCCAGTGATTTGCCCTTTGTTTCGGGCATGATCCTCCATACGAACAGCAATTGGAATAACATCATAATACAGAAAAAGAGAAAGGTATTTCCCCCTCCTGCTTTTTCTGCCAGGTAAGGAAAGGAAAAGGCGATCAGGGCGGCCATGATCCAATGTGTGGTGCTCCCAAGGGTTTGCCCTTTGGCCCTTACCTGGTTCGGAAATATTTCAGCGATAAAGACCCAGATCACGGCTCCCTGTGAAAAGGCAAAAAAAGCAATGTAGATAAAAAGAAATACCGGAACGGCCCAGCCATTGAAATGGGTGGCGTAAAAAGAATAGGAGACCATACCCAGGGTAAATATCAACCCGAACGAACCGATCAGCATTAGCGTTCTTCGGCCTATCCTGTCGATAAAATTCATCGCCAGCAGGGTGAATATAAAGTTGATCATGCCCAGGCCCGCAGTGGATAACAGGGAAGAGCTCTTACCCAGACCGGTCATTTCGAAAATACGGGGCGAATAATAAATAATAGCGTTAATACCCGATACCTGGTTGAAGATGGCAAATAACATCGCCAGCATGACGGGGACCCTATATCGCTTGGAAAATAAAGGATCCGGGCGCAGAATGGTATTTTCTTCTTTTTCCGCCAGTTGGATCTCCGCTACTATCCTGTCTGCCGTTTGCGGATCAATAAAGGAGAAAATCTCACGCGCCTCTTCGACCCTGCCTTTCTTTGTGATCAGCCAGCGGGGGCTTTCGGGGACAAATCGTAAAAGAATAAAGAAAAGAGCGGAAGGCACCGCCTGTATCCCCAACATGAGTCGCCAGGAATCCCCTCCTCCCCGGCCAATAAGGTAATTGGAAAAATAGGATATTACGATACCGAAGACGACATTAAACTGGAAAAGCCCTACCAGCTTGCCCCTCCGGGCCGCAGGAGAGATCTCGGATATATAAATGGGCGCCGTCACCGACGATGCGCCCACACCCAGACCTCCCAATAAACGGAACAGCAGGAAAATATACCAGTTGCCGGCCAGCGCGGTCCCTAAAGAAGAGGTCAGATACAGGAATGCAATAAGGTAAAGGGTTTTTTTGCGTCCGAGCCTGTCGGAAGGAATGGCGCCCAGAAAAGCGCCTATTACAGTGCCGATTAAGGCGATGGAAATGGTAAGACCGTGTTGTAAGGTATTTAAACCCCAGAATTTTTGAATCGATTGCTCGGCTCCGGAAATAACGGCCGTATCAAATCCAAAAAGAAAGCCCCCTAAAGCGATGACAAGAGACCACAGAAACACATTTTTATTCCTCATATAGCAATCAATTTCATCGGCAATATAGCCGTCCGGCTTTCGATTGCCTTTTAAATTGATACCATATTGTACTAGAATCGTATGAAGTCAGATATTTCTATTAAAGGGCTAGTAATTAGTCAATTATGAGAAAGTTATTTTTCCCGGGCGGAGCGGTTGCTCTGTTATTGGCTCATCCATGTCTAAAAACGTACCAGTCCGCACAGCCTCCAAAAGGCATTTCTACAGGCGGAATATGGGATCAAAAAAAAATGATACCCGTTTATAGGCAGCTATCAGAAAATTAGTTCAAATTTATCCATATGATCGCATTGCTGCCAATGATAAAAAGTAAACTTCGGGGAGGTTTGCCCCATTTCGCTATTCTCCGGTTATTGATGCCGGGGGCGTTTGTCCTGCTCAACGCATGTTCAGGTAGCAGTCCGGAGAAAAAATACCGGATTGGGTTTGCGCAGTGCACCGGTACGGAAAACTGGAAAAAAACGATGCGGGAGGGCATGCAACGGGAATTATCCTTTCACCCCGGAACTGAATTAATATATAGGAGCGCAAATGATAACAGTGATCTTCAGGTAAGGCAGATTAAAGAGCTCATTGGGCAGAATATCGATATTTTACTGGTATCCCCTAATGAGGCCGAACCATTGACTTCCATTGTCGAAGAAGCTTATAATAAAGGCATACCGGTAGTCGTCATCGATAGAAAGACATCCTCCAACCTATATACAAGCTTTATAGGGATCGATAATTTCGAATTGGGCAAAACGGCAGGCAACTATATAGCCCAGCTTTTCAAGGACCCTGTTCGTATCGTTGAAGTGATAGGACTGCGGGGTTCGACGCCTTCCCGGGACCGCCAACGGGGATTTGAAGAAGGCATCCGCCTCAATCCGCTCATTCAGATCAAAGCCAGGTTATACGGCAATTGGCTGGAAGATAAATCTTCGGAAGAATTTCTTAAAATTAAAGATCAATTGTCTCCGGGAGATATCGTTTTCGCCCAGAATGACCCGATGGCGCTCGGCGCCTACAAAGTGTACAAACAGCTCGGCATAGAAAAATCCGCCCACTTTTTCGGCGTTGACGGCCTCCCGGGACCTGGTGGTGGCATTCAATTCGTATCCGACCGGATACTTCAGGCCACCTTCCTTACTCCCACCGGCGGGGAAGAGGCTATTCAAACAGCTTTTAAAATCTTAAACAAGCAACCTTTTAATAAGGAAAACATTCTGCCCACGGTCGTCATCGATTCCACCAATGTCCGGATCATGAAGCTACAAACGGACAAGATCGATCATCAGCAGCAGGATATAGATAGACAATATACGCTGCTGGAAGAACAGCAAAGGATCTATCACAATCAGCGAAACTTGTTATACTCAGCCATTATTGCCCTGATCCTGACCCTTCTGCTGGGCAGCATCGTCTTTTTCTCTCTCCGGCGCAACCGGCAGATCAACCGGAAACTAGCAGCCCAAAATGAAGAAAACCTATACCAGCGCAATCAACTGATAGAAATGACGGCCAGAGCTAAAGAAGCGACGGATGCCAAATTCAATTTCTTTACCAATATCTCCCATGAATTAAGGACACCCCTGACCCTGATCCTCGGGCCGCTGGAAGATATCCTGTCTTCCCCCAAACTCCATTTTACTATAAAGCATAATCTCGATCTGATCCATAGAAATACCATGCGTTTGCTCCGGCTGATCAACCAACTGATGGATTTCCGCAAGATCGAAGAAAAGAAAATGAGACTAGCCGTTACGGAGAACAACATTTCCGAATTTGTGATGGAGATAGCCAATAATTTCCAGGAGATCGCCCGCAAAAAGTCCATTTCATTCAATATCGTAAGTAAGTCCAGGGATTTAAAAATATGGTTTGACGTGAATATGCTGGACAAAGTTCTTTTCAACCTGCTTTCGAATGCCTTTAAATTCACCAATGAACATGGGACGATCAATGTCACTGTCGACGAAAATCCCGTAACCGGCATGGCCCTGATAAAAGTAGAGGATTCAGGGGTCGGAATGTCCCAGGATGAGGTCGAACATGCCTTTGACCTTTTTTACCAGGGAAATAAGGCCGGTTTTAAAGGTACTGGCCTGGGATTGTCGCTGTCCAAAGAGTTGATCAGCCTCCATCACGGCACTATCGATATTAAGAGCGAGAAATGGAAAGGCGCCACTTTTACCATTTGCTTACCCTGCGGAAAAGCACATATAGAAGAGAATGAGCTGCTTTCTGAGAGGCCTTCCCTCGTCAATAGTTATGAAGATCTAAAAATATACACGACGGATATCGACCCGGTCCTGCCGGAAAAAGAAATAACCGGATCAGCCCAACCTGAATATTCCATCCTGCTCATCGAAGACAATGAAGACCTTTGCACTTTTCTCAAAAGGCGTCTGGGAAATCAATATGAGATGCATGAGGCAATAAATGCTGTCACGGGGATAGGGCTTGCCTACAATATCATTCCGGACCTGATCATTTCAGATATCATTCTTCCCGGCCACGATGGTTTGCATGTCATAGAGACCTTAAAGCAGGATATCCGTACTTCCCATATTCCGATCATCTTGCTGACGGCAAAGGGTACGATGGAAGATCAGATAAGGGGCATTAAATTAAAAGCAGACGCGTTCATTGTAAAGCCTTTTAATCTTGAATACCTTGAAGAGACGATCAAAAATCTGCTGAATAACCGGTCTATCCTCCGGGAGCATTACACCAGCGAATTGCCCACCGAGTCAAGATCCAATTCCTCTACGAAGATCGACCGGAAATTTATCAACGAGTTTATTGCTATCGTGGAGAATAATTTATCCAATGAGAATTTTTCTGTAGAGGATATTTACCGGGAGATAGGCATTTCAAGGATTCAATTATACCGTAAAGTGAAAGCCCTGATCGGCTATAATGTAAATGATTATATTTTAACGGTCCGGCTGCAGAAGGCAAAATTCTTATTGGCAGATATGCAGTTATCTATTTCGGAGGTGGCATTCAAGGTCGGGTTCTCCACACAGGCTTATTTTTCAACGGTTTTTAAGTCTAAATTCTCGCTGACGCCTTCAGAATACCGGGAAAAGAAAAAGGGAGGGAAATAAGCTATTTCCAGAAGCAGGGGATGACACCTTTAGGCCTGTCATCTCCCCGAATGATTAAAGATAATTCAAATGTTTTTGGTTTTTGCGATGCTCCTGCCAGTTTTGAAATGGTGATGTCATAGGTAAGTCCAAATTGAAATTTTTTATACACCATCCCGAAGTAAGGTATTATGGCGTTCTTGGACCAATACCAAAGACCTCCGTTCACTATGAGATCGTCCTCCCCCTCGTCGGATAAGAAATATCCAAGTCCTGCTCCCACTGAAAAGTAGCTTACGTTTGCCTGTGTTTGATAAATGGCATTCGTATTTAAAACGATTCTTTCGTCCAGGTAGTTTTCGAAATTCGTATGCACAACATAACGGGGCGGCAGATACTGTCTGGGATCGCTCACTACGGTTTGTTTGGGTTTATTCAGGTGGAACCCTGCTATGCCGAAGTCGAAATCCGAATATTGGGAAACATAACTATATACCAGGCCGACGCTGGAAGAGAAATAAGATTTCATATTGGTCAAGGCTGATTCGCCGGTGGGAAGGTTGGTATTAAATCCGTATCCGTTAAATTGCTCCGCGAAATTAAGCCGGCTGAAATCTATCTGTTTATGGCCGTATATTAATCCAAAGCCAACTCCCAGTCGATGGTCGCCTTCTCCTTCGGCAATTTTTATGTTATAAGACAGGTCGAGCGATGCGTAGCTGCTTTTCAGTACGCCTGCCATAGCCTCGTCATACATCAGCATGCCACCCAGGCCAAAGACTGCATTTTCGGGGATCTTGTTCTTGAGAATTTTGCTGTCGAAAGAAATGGTGCCGGTGGCATAAGGGCTTGCCGGGCTCACCCATTCATCGCGGATATTAGAGATCGCACGCCATTTGCTGTTGATCCTTGCTGTCAGTGCCGGGTTTATATTCAGCGGTGAAGAAAAGAATTGAGAAAAACTAGGATCCTGCCCGTAAGTGCAGCCTGCTGTAAGGCCAAGCAACAGCAGCAATTTCATGTGTTTAATTAAGTTCATAATACATGATTTATCTTAATAGAATAGAATTTCCACTCTTCCTGATGACGCTTCCGTCGTCTCCAATAGCATCGACTGTCCACGTGTACACATCCATCACCTGTGGATGGCCATTATAGAGCCCATCCCATCCATTTCCAAGGACATTTGTTTCAAACATCAGTTGACCCCATCTGTCGAACACGCGGAAGTATACAAGTTGCCTGATATGAACCGTAATCGGGTACAGCTTGTCGTTTTTCCCGTCATTATTTGGTGACCAGGCTTTGGGGACAAACAGGTTAGGCGCCAGGCTGGTATCTGACGGATTCAGGATCCGTACGAATACAGTATCTACGGTCACGCAGCCGGAGTCGGAGGTGAGTGTAATATTATACTGGGTGCTTGAACTGTAGTTGAATACCGGATCCTGGATATTTGGAAGGTCCAGCCCCGTGGCCGGGCTCCAGCTATAGGAATAGTTGCTGCCGAGCACCCTTGCTGACATTGTTGTAGGAACAAAGGCGAAGGCGTCGACGGTGGGGTAGCGGATACCTGGGATGGCAGGACTTACTGTAACGGTAGCTGTGCCGGCTATATTAGCATTCGAGCAGGCAGCATCTGAAACCGAAAGGATGGTATAGGTGGTAGTCGATGCCGGGCCGACTGTCAATTCATAGGCAGGCGTCAGTATATTATTGATGACATGGGTGTTGGTGCCGTCGCTATAGGTCAGTGTCCATGGAGCCTGGCCCGTAAAGTTGATTGTTAACGGTGTGGTAGTACCTGCACAAATGGTTGCGTCGCCATTGAAGGTGGCAGCCGGCAATTGATTGAAGGTGACTAGCACGGGTTTGATGATGAAGCATCCGCCCACAGCGCTTGCTTTAATATAATAGGTGCCTCCTGTTGTTATGGCCGTTGGATTGCTGAGTGCGAGCGTTCCGGCGGCATCTTGCCAGTAAGTATAGGTCAGGCCGGGGTTGCTGCCAGCGATGATGGCTGCTGCCGTGAGGTCAATGGTAGCGGGTATACAGGCAGTAGCCGGGTTGGTTATTACGAGGGTTGGAGAACTGGTAATTGTAACAGCTACAGGAAGAATGGTGAAGCATCCGCCGGCATTAGTGGCTTTGATATAGAAAGTGCCGCTTGCCGTAACTGCATTCGGATTGATAAGAGCGAGGGTAGCGGCGGGGTCTGTCCAGTAAGTGAGGGTCAGGCCTGTACCGCTGCCGGCCGTGATTTCGGCGGCGGTGAGGTCAATAACAGCCGGAGCGCACGCGGTGGGCGGATCCGTTACAATAAGGGAAGGCGCCGCGAATAAACTCAGGTTGGTTGTTATCGTACTGTCGCAACCCGATACGGTTTTCAGGACGGAAGTATATACTCCGCTGGTGGTAGCGATAACTCCGTTCGGCAAGGTATAAGATGGCAGGCAGGTTGAGATGTTCTCGGTAGTGCTGGTGCCGGCAGTGACTGCCAATATGAGTGTGGCGATAGAGTCGCAACCGCTCGCGCTGATCATGAAAGCAGTGTAGGTGCCGGCGGTGATGATGTTCTGGCCATTCCAGGTGTAAGGCAACTGGTTGGCGCAGATGGTGGTGTTGGTAGTGCTGACTGCAGTCGGAGTGATGGTCAATATTAATGTAGCGATGGAATCGCAACCAAACACGCTGATTTGGTGGGCCGTATAGGTACCGGCTGCATTAATGCTCTGTCCATTCCAGGAATAGGGAAGCTGGTTCCCGCAGATAGCGGTGTTGGTGGTGCTGGTGAGTGTTGCCGTCACCGCCAGTACCAGGTTAGCGATGGAATCACAACCGCCTGCGCTGATCAGATTAGCGGTGTAAATGCCAGCAGCGTTGATGTTCTGTCCGTTCCAGGTGTATGGCAACTGGTTGTTACAAATGGTGGTGTTGGTAGTGCTGGTAAGCGTTGCATTTACAGCCAGTACCAGGGTGGCGATCGAATCGCAACCACTGACGCTGATCAGGTTGGCGGTGTACGTACCAGCAGCGTTGATATTTTGGCCGTTCCAGGTGTATGGCAACTGGTTGTTACAGATGGTGGTGTTGGTGGTGCTGGTGAGTGTTGCATTTACAGCCAGAACGAGGGTGGCGATAGAGTCACAACCGCTCACACTGACTAAGTTGGCAGTATAGGTACCGGCGGCATTGATACTCTGCCCATTCCAGGTGTATGGCAACTGGTTGTTACAGATGGTGGTGTTGGTGGTGCTGGTGAGTGTTGCTGTTACTGCCAGTACCAGCGTAGCGACAGAGTCACAACCACTGACACTTGTTAGGTTAGCCGTGTAGGTACCAGCAGCGTTGATGTTCTGGCCGTTCCAGGTGTATGGCAACTGGTTGTTACAGATGGTGGTGTTGGTAGTGCTGGTGAGTGTTGCCGTCACCCTCAATACCAGGGTAGCAATGGAGTCACATCCGCCCACACTTGTTAGATTAGCTGTATAGGTGCCGGCTGCATTAATGCTCTGCCCGTTCCAGGTGTAAGGCAACTGGTTGTTACAGATGGTGGTGTTGGTGGTGCTGGTGAGCGTTGCCGTCACCGTCAATACCAGGGTAGCAATGGAGTCACATCCGCTCACACTTGTTAGATTAGTCGTATAGGTACCGGCTGCATTAATGCTCTGGCCGTTCCAGGTGTATGGCAACTGGTTGTTACAGATGGTGGTATTCGTGGTACTGGTGAGTGTTGCATTTACAGCCAGAACCAGGGTGGCGATAGAGTCACAGCCACTCACACTTGTTAGATTAGCCGTATACGTACCAGCCGCGTTGATATTTTGGCCATTCCAGGTGTATGGTAACTGGTTGTTGCATATAGTAGTATTGGTAGTGCTGGTGAGCGTTGCATTTACAGCGAGTACCAGGGTAGCAATGGAGTCACAACCGCTCACACTGACTAAGTTGGCAGTGTACGTGCCGGCCGCATTGATACTCTGTCCGTTCCAGGTATAAGGTAACTGGTTGTTACAAATGGTGGTGTTGGTAGTGCTGGTGAGCGTTGCATTTACAACTAGTACCAGGGTGGCGATAGAGTCGCAACCACTGACACTTACCAGGTTGGCCGTATACGTACCAGCCGCATTAATACTTTGTCCGTTCCAGGTGTATGGTAACTGGTTGTTACAGATGGTGGTGTTGGTAGTGCTGGTGAGTGTTGCAGCAACATTGAGCACCAGGGTGGCAATCGAATCACAACCGCTCACACTGACTAAGTTGGCCGTGTAGGTGCCGGCTGCATTAATACTTTGTCCATTCCAGGTATATGGCAACTGGTTGTTACAGATGGTGGTGTTCGTGGTACTGGTGAGTGTTGCTGTTACAGCCAGTACCAGCGTAGCGACAGAGTCACAACCACTGACACTGACTAAGCTGGCCGTATAGGTGCCAGCTGCATTGATGTTTTGTCCGTTCCAGGTGTACGGCAACTGGTTGGTACAGATGGTGGTGTTGGTAGTGCTGGTGAGCGTTGCAGCAACATTGAGAACCAGGGTGGCAATCGAATCACAACCGCTCACACTGACTAAGTTGGCAGTGTAGGTGCCGGCTGCATTGATACTCTGCCCATTCCAGGTATAAGGTAACTGGTTGTTACAGATAGTCGTGTTGGTGGTACTGGTGAGCGTTGCAGCAACATTGAGCACCAGGGTGGCAATGGAATCGCAACCACCGACGCTAACGAGGGTAGCCGTGTAGGTGCCGGCAGCATTGATGTTCTGCCCGTTCCAGGTGTAAGGCAACTGGTTGTTACAGATGGTGGTGTTGGTAGTGCTGGTGAGCGTTGCAGCAACATTGAGCACCAGGGTGGCAATGGAATCGCAACCACCGACGCTAACCAGGGTAACCGTGTAGGTGCCGGCAGCATTGATGTTCTGCCCGTTCCAGGTGTAAGGCAACTGGTTGTTACAGATGGTGGTGTTGGTAGTGCTGGTGAGCGTTGCACTTACCACCAGTACGAGGGTAGCGATCGAGTCACAGCCGCTGACGCTAACCAGGTTGGCCGTATAAGTACCGGCTGCATTGATACTCTGCCCATTCCAGGTATAAGGTAACTGGTTGTTACAGATAGTCGTGTTGGTGGTACTGGTGAGCGTTGAACTTACAGCCAGTACCAGGGTAGCAATAGAGTCGCAACCACTGACGCTGATCAGGTTGGCCGTATAAGTACCGGCTGCATTAATGCTCTGTCCATTCCAGGTGTATGGTAACTGGTTGTTACAGATGGTGGTGTTCGTGGTACTGGTGAGTGTTGCTGTTACAGCCAGTACGAGGGTGGCGATAGAGTCGCAACCACTGACGCTGATCAGGTTGG
>Ga0307511_10000648_pt1 | contig 37162 bp, 31 predicted proteins | sample 13_EM_MG_FD_200266 | JGI IMG/M metagenome (GOLD analysis project Ga0307511, IMG submission 200266) | Populus trichocarpa ectomycorrhiza microbial communities from riparian zone in the Pacific Northwest, United States - 13_EM | ecosystem: Host-associated > Plants > Roots > Unclassified | place... | reverse complement strand
TTCACAACTTCCTCACTTGTCGCAGGAACTTTCCGTGGAACCACCCGTACGGGTAGTCTTATTCGAACTCAACTCCCGCCCCTCAAGCGGCAGTTCGAGCAGAAAGCCGCCCTGGGCATCCCCTTGCACCTCCTTGGCGGCCTCTTGCCCCGAAAACGCCTGAGGGCCGTTGGGATTGGGCCACTATGGCGGGCGTTACGCCCTATCCCAATGCAAGGGACCCCAGATGAGACTGACCGACATATCGCTTAACTGGCTGCTTCCCGGCGCCGTACTGCTCCTGGGCATGCTGGCGGCGGTTGCGGTGCTCGCGCGGAGCAAGCGGTCCGGCGGGGAGCACGCGAAAGACGACTCGTGGGAGCGCACGGAGGAGCGCCGCAGGCGCAAGGAGGCCATATACGGCATCGCCTCCTACGTCCTTCTGTTCTGCTGTGCGGCGGTCGCCGCGGCACTCTCCTTCCACGGACTGGTCGGCTTCGGCCAGGAGAACCTCGGCCTCACCGACGGCTGGGAGTACCTGGTCCCGTTCGGCCTGGACGGCGCGGCCATGTTCTGCTCCGTCCTCGCGGTCCGCGAGGCCAGCCACGGTGACGCTGCCCTCGGTTCCCGGATACTCGTATGGACGTTCGCGGCCGCGGCCGCCTGGTTCAACTGGGTGCACGCGCCCAGGGGTGTCGACCACGCGGGCGCTCCGCAGTTCTTCTCCGGCATGTCGCTGTCGGCCGCGGTCCTGTTCGACCGCGCGCTGAAGCAGACCCGTCGTGCCGCGCTGCGCGAGCAGGGTCTCGTGCCGCGTCCGCTGCCGCAGATCCGTATCGTCCGCTGGCTGCGGGCCCCCCGCGAGACCTACAGCGCCTGGTCGCTGATGCTCCTGGAGAACGTGCGCAGCCTGGACGAGGCGGTCGACGAGGTGCGCGAGGACAAGGCGAAGAAGGAAGAGACCCGCCTGCGCCGCCGCGACCAGCAGCGGATCGAGCGGGCCCAGCTCAAGGCCATAAGCCGGGGCCAGCGCGGCCTCATCGGCCGCCGGTCGCCGGAACCGCAGGCCCTGGAGCGCGGCTCCTCGCAGCCCTCCGCGGAGCCTGCTCTACCGACCGGAGAACCGCTGCCGGTTCGCACGCGTCCCTCACTCCAGCCAGTCCGCGGGGCATCTGACCCGATAACCGTCGACCTCACCGCGGAGGACGACACCATGGCCCTGCCGCGGCTCGACTCCCTCGAGCGCAAGCTCAAGGACCTGGAGCAGCAGTTCGGCTGAGATCCGGGACCACGAGGTCCGGGACCGGGCGACAACGGGACGGGGGCGGAGTCCAACTGGACGCCGCCCCCGTCCCGTTGCTCATGCCGCGTCCGAATCGAGCTCGAACCAGACGGACTTGCCCACCCCGTGGGACGACACTCCCCAGGCGTCCGCGAGGGACTGCACCAGGACCAGGCCCCGCCCGTGCGTACCGTCGTCGGCGATCGGTGCGCGCAGTCTGGGCCTTCGCGCCACGAAGTCCCGTACCTCCACGCGCAGTCCACGCGGTCCGACCGTCGCCGTCAGCACGGCGTCGTGGTCGGTGTGGATCAGCGCGTTGGTGACGAGTTCACTCGTGAGCAGCTCCGCTATCTCCGATCGTCCCGGCCTCCCCCAGTGCCGTAACAGTTCACGCAACGCCCTGCGTGCTTCGGGCACCGCCCGCAGGTCCGCGCGTCCGAGTCTGCGCCTCAGTTGAGGCGACTGCGCCGGTTCCATGGCGCTGTCGGCCGTTTCCTCCACCGTTTTCGCCGAGGAGGCCCCGACCGCCATGGGACCGCCCCCTCGTGCCTGCCTCTTCATGACCCCCGCCTGCGCCGGTTTTCCGGTTCCCCTCCTGCTCGAACATGTTCACGAGGATCCATGCCCTCGTGCGGAACGGGCCAGTCATGTCGAATCGTCAACGACCGGGTGTTCGGCCATGGTTGGGCCGGATCCGACGAGGCGGAGGAATCGGGGGCAGCGGCGTCCGTACGGTCGAACGGCCACCGTACGGAGCATGCGGCCCGGGCGGGCCGGCCGGGACGTTCCCCTCCGCGAAGTCATGGTCTCCGGCGCCGGGACCAGACACCTCGTGCCGTCCTGACCACCGGCGATCGCACCGACTGCCGATGCCGGGCTGCCGATCCGGCCGTAGTCCGCGAAGGCGTGGGGCGGTTGGTCCCCCGACGGCTCACGCTTCACGAATCTGGCCGGAATCAGCCGTTCAGGAACCGTCAACGGCCCCTTGGCGAGGCCTATTTGCCGCCGATGCCCTTCGTCCCGATGTGGAAGATCCTGTGGGTGGTACGGGTCATGTCGACGATCAGCCTGGTGGTGTCGCCGCCGCCCCAGGTCAGGGTGATGGCGGCCTCGGTGTAGTCGGCGGTGCCGTTGTCGGTGACCTTCCAGCTCAAGGGGGTGTTCTGCGCCTGGAGAACGCCGTCCGCGTGGTTCTTGTCCTCCCAGGCCGTCAGCTGCTTCAGGTAGGCGGGCGTGAGGTAGTACGCACGCAGTTGCCGGGCGAGCTTGCCGCCGCCGTTGTCGAGGTCGCTCTCGGCGTCGATGTAGGCGCCGTAGAAGTCGGCGATGCGGGTGAGGTTGTCGGACGGTGAGCCGCTGACGGTGCGCGGGCCGCCTGCGGAGGCCTGGGCTGCCACGCCCAGCCCGAGGGCGAGGGCGAGGCCGGCGGCGAGGGCGGTGCGGCGCGTGGCCTTCTTGCTGTTCACGTGAGTTCCCCGTTTCGGTTCGGTGCCGTGCGGTGTGGTCGCTCAGAGCTTCGGCGCCCGGCGCGGGCGACCGCAATGACCGACACCGAACCCGCGACGGTGGAACCGTCCCACCCCCGCCGACCTCCTCATATGCGGAGTGCCTGGGATGCCGTCCCGGGACGCGACACGCGCGGGGGAACGGTGTCGGGCGAGGACGACGACAAGGATGTCGAGGAGTTCGCGGCGCTGCTACGGCGCCTGAAGGACCGCACGGACCGCAGCTACAGTCAGTTGGCCCGCCGCCTGAACATGAACGCCTCGACCCTGCACCGCTACTGCGTCGGCGAGGCGGTCCCGCTCGACTTCGCCCCCGTGGAGCGGTTCGCGGCACTGTGCGGGGCGACACCGGAGGAACGGCTGCGGCTGCACCGGTACTGGATCCTGGCGGTGGCGGCCCGGCAGCGTCCCCGGCCCGCCGGGAATCCGGTCCCCGAACCGGTGCCGGAGGAAATCCCCGCGCCGCCGCCGAGCCCCTGGTACCGACGCCGGCTCACGCTCACCGCCGCCGTGGTCTGCGCGGTACTCGCGGTGTGGGGCAGCCTCTCGGCGGTCTCCACCCACCACACCGCCAAGCCCGAGGCCACACCGTCCGCACCCCCGGCGCCCCTCACCTGGACCGCCAACTCCCAGGCGTGGGCCATCCATTGCAGCCACGACTACGTCGTCGAGAAGTCACCCGCGCGGGTTCCGCCGCCCCCGGCCCCGGAGGACGCCGGGGCCTGGGCGGCTAAACAGCGCGCGGTGCACGGGCGGGAGACCGACGTCGAGATCTCGGTGCAGGGGCGGACGACCACGGCCGTCGTCCTGGAGTCGCTGCGCGTACGGGTCGTGGGCCGGGCCGCCCCCGTCCACGGCACCGCCTACGCCATGGACCAGGGCTGCGGCGGCGAGGTCAGCCCCCGCTACTTCGGAGTGGACCTGGACGCCCGCCGCCCCCTGGCCCGCCCGGTCCCCGGGAGCGACCTGGGCACGCCGGTCCCCGCGGTGCACCTGCCGTACCGGGTCTCCGCCCAGGACCCGGAGGTACTGCTGGTCAAGGCCCGGACCCAGACCTGCGACTGCCGCTGGTACCTCGAACTCGGCTGGTCCTCCCAGGGCCGCACCGGCACCCTCCGCATCGACGACCACGGCAGGCCGTTCCGCACCAGCTCGATCAAGGGCCTGGCGCACTACTGGTACTCGGCGAAGGGCTGGGCGCCGTACGACGGTTAGAGTCCGCGCACGTTACGGATGTTGGACCGCGCCATCTGCAGCATGCGCCCGACTCCCCCGTCCAGCACGATCTTTGATGCCGAGAGCGCGAAGCCGGTCACCATCTCCGCGCTGATCTTCGGCGGGATGGACAGCGCGTTGGGGTCGGTGACGACGTCGACGAGGGCCGGGCCCTTGTGCTTGAGGGCCGCCTTCAGGGCGCCCTCCAGGTCCTTGGGCTTCTCGACCCGCACACCGTAGGCACCGCAGGCGCGCGCCACGGCGGCGAAGTCGGGGTTCTTGTTGGTGGTGCCGTAGGACGGGAGACCGGCGACCAGCATCTCCAACTCGACCATTCCCAGGGAGGAGTTGTTGAACAGGACGACCTTCACCGGGAGGTCGTACTGGACGAGGGTGAGGAAGTCGCCCATCAGCATGGAGAATCCGCCGTCGCCGGACATCGAGATGACCTGCCGCTCGGTGTCGGTGAACTGCGCGCCGATCGCCATGGGCAGCGCGTTCGCCATCGACCCGTGCGAGAACGAACCGATCACGCGGCGGCGGCCGTTGGGCGTGATGTAGCGGGCGGCCCACACATTGCACATGCCCGTGTCGACGGTGAACACGGCGTCCTCGTCGGCCAGTTCGTCGAGTACGGAGGCCACGTACTCGGGATGGATCGGGACCTGCTTCTCGACCTTCCGCGTGTACGCCTTGACGACCCCCTCCAGTGCGTCGGCGTGCTTCTTGAGCATCCGGTCGAGGAACTTCCGGTCCCCCTTCGGCTTCACCCGGGGGATGAGACAGCGCAGCGTCTCCTTCGCGTCCCCCCACACCGCGAGGTCCAACTTCGAGCGCCGGCCGAGGTGTTCGGGCCGTACGTCGATCTGGGCGATCTTCACGTCGTCGGGCAGGAACGCGTTGTACGGGAAGTCGGTGCCGATGAGGATCAGCAGGTCGCACTCGTGGGTGGCCTCGTAGGCGGCGCCGTAGCCGAGCAGTCCGCTCATGCCGACGTCGTACGGGTTGTCGTACTGGATCCATTCCTTGCCCCGCAGGGCGTGTCCGATCGGGGACTTGATCTTCCCGGCGAACTCCATCACCTCGGCGTGCGCGCCCGCCGTGCCGCTGCCGCAGAAGAGGGTGACCTTGTCCGCCTCGTCGATCATCTCGACGAGCTTCTCGATCTCGGCGTCGCCCGGGCGGACGGAGGGGCGGGAGGTGACGAGGGCGGTCTCGGCGGCCCGCTCCGGTGCGGGCTCGGCGGCGATGTCGCCGGGGAGGGAGACGACGCTGACGCCGGACTGGCCGACCGCGTGCTGGATGGCGGTCTGCAGCAGCCGGGGCATCTGCTTGGGGCTGGAGATCAGTTCGCTGTAGTGACTGCACTCCTGGAAGAGCCGCTCGGGGTGGGTCTCCTGGAAGTAGCCGAGGCCGATCTCGCTGGACGGGATCTGCGAGGCGAGGGCGAGGACCGGGGCCATGGAGCGGTGGGCGTCGTAGAGGCCGTTGATGAGGTGCAGGTTGCCGGGGCCGCAGGAGCCGGCGCAGGCCGCGAGCTTCCCGGTTATCTGCGCTTCGGCGCCGGCGGCGAAGGCGGCGGTCTCCTCGTGCCGTACATGGATCCAGTCGATGGCGGAGTTGCGGCGGATCGCGTCGACGACCGGGTTGAGGCTGTCGCCGACGACGCCGTAGAGGCGCTTGACTCCGGCGCGGACGAGGATGTCGACGAACTGTTCGGCAACGTTCTGCTTGGCCATGGTTCTCGCGTGCCCTTCGGTTTCCGGTGTACTGCGGATCCCTCTGGGTTCCATGAATTCACAGCCCGGGCGCTCACGCCTCCCAAACGGCGGCGGCCGTGCGGTCGTCGGCATAACCCTTGACCCGCACTTGGGTGTCGGCGAGGAATGCGGCAAGGCCGGGCGGAGCGGCGGCCGACCAACGGCCCGCCAGATGGGCGGACAGCTCGGGCTCACCGCGCAGCGGTTCGGCGAGGCCGCCCGTGCACATGAGGAGAGTGTCGCCGGGGCGGGCGACGGAGGCCCGGAAGCGGAAGGGTTCGCGGGGCGGTTCGGGGGCGGGTTCGTACGGGCTCGGCGGGGTCGGGATGCCGAGGTCCATGGTCAGCCGGTCGCCCTCGGGGGTCTCGGCGGGCTGCGAGCCGAAGCCGACGACGGCCTCGCCGGTCAGGTCTCCGACGGCGGGCTCGATGTCCTGCCACTCGCCGTCCCGCAGCCGGAACAGCCCGCCGGGGCCGACGCCGAAGAAGACGCGGGTACGGCACTCCGGGTGGGCGGGGAGGAGGAGACAGCGCAGGGTGGCCGCGTACTCGTCCGGGTCGATGCCCTGCTCGGCGGCGCTGGCGCGGAGTTTGCCGAGGCTCCGGTCGGTGAGCCGGTGCAGGCCCGACTTGAGATCACCGCGCCGGGCGGCCCGGATGTCCTCCGCGAGCCGGGCGTGACTCCGTCCGACAGCCCGCCCGATCCAGTGACAGGCCTCGGCCGCGGCCCGATGCGCGCCCGGTGTGGCCCTCGCCCCGGTCGCCATCGCGACCAGCACCAGCGCCTGGTCCCCGACCCCGAACCTCGCGGTCAGCAGCGAATCCCGGCGCGGCTCACCCCGGAACCGCGCGGAGTCCCCGCGCACGGAAGCGGCCCGCAGCGTGCTGCTCCCGTACCGCGCCCCGTCCAGCACTGTGTCCGCGACCAGGTCGTCCAGGTCGTCCGGGTCCGCGGGCGGCAGGGCGGTGGGCTCGGCGTCGTAGGTGGGAGGACCGGAACCGACGTAGTCGAGGGTGAGAGATGCGGGAGGGGGTGTGGGCGGCGGCGGAGGGGGCGGTGGTGCGAGGGCGGGGAGGTCGGGGGGCGGGGGCGGCGGGTAGGCGGGCGCGGCGAGAGGGGCTTCCGCACGGAGGGGCTGCGGAGTGGACGGTGCGGGAGCGATCGGTGGCGGTGGCGGCGGGAACGGCGCTGCGCCGAAGGGCGGGGCCGTGCCGACGCCCCGCCCGGCCGGAGACGGCGAGCTGTCGTCGCGCGTGGCCGGGGCCGCCGGAGGGTGACCCGGCGCCTCGGCGTCCGCCGTACCACCCCGGAGGGAGCCGGTGGCACCGGCACGCGGTGCCGGAACCCCCGGGCGCGCACCCTCGCCCACGGGCCCAGGCGCTGGAAGCGGGCGCTCGCCCGCAGTCCGCGACACCGGGCTCACGCCCTCATCCACGGCCCCGGGCACCGGACGCGGACTCTCATCCGCAGTCCCTGGCACCGGACGCGCACCCTTGTCCGCAGTCCCCGGCAGCGCACGCGCACCCTCGTCCACGGTTCCGGCCGCCGAGGCGAACCGGTCCTCCAGGGAGTCGGCGGCGGCCGTGGGCCCCGTGTCGTCGGTGGAGTCGTCGTACAGCTGGCCCCACCAGTCGTCCTCGTGACCGGGCGGCTTTCCCCCCTGCTGGCTCATGCCCCTAATTGTCCACCGCGCGGGCCGGATGAAAACGGGGCGTCAGGAAAATCCGGTGCGCGCCGCTTCTCGAACGGCGTGTCGGATGACGTACCGAACACCCGTGCGCCACAAGGAGATACGGCACGGCACAGAGCCGCCGGACGGTTCCACCCCCCACGGGAGAACCGCCCGGCGACGACCGAGTGACCGAATCCCGTCGCGGATCCGGTCCGTCCGGGCCCGAGTGTGACTTGCCTCCCTGAAGGGCCGCTGTGATGCGCGCCCGACTCCCCTATGACTTGCTGCGGGCGCGAATCCGCAGGCCGAACAAGCCTAATCCAGGCATTGCGGACGGCTGTTGGTGCCTCGGTTGCGCAACCTTGGCAGAGTGACGGGTGGTACGGCGATGATGTACGGAGGCGGGTTCGCGCCGTGGCCGATTTCCGCCACGGCGTGCGCGACGGGTCTTCGGGGAGGGGCGGAACCTGATGCTGGGAGCGATAGGCCTGGACGAGGCGCACGAGTCGGCGTACCGGGCGCTGGTGTCCGTCGGCGCCGCGGACGTGCCCGATCTCGCCCGCCGGCTGACCATCGGGGAGTACGACACCGAGCGCGCCCTGCGCCGCCTGGAACTGCACGGACTCGCCGCCCAGTCGACGGCCCGCCCCGGCCGCTGGGTCGCCGCCCCGCCCGGGGTGGCCCTGGGCGCCCTGCTCACCCAGCAGCGCCACGAGCTGGAGAAGGCCGAGCTGGCCGCCGCGCTGCTCGCCGAGGAGTACCGGGCGGCCGCCGCAGAGACCGCCGTACACGATCTGGTGGAGGTGGTGACCGGGGCCTCGGCCGTCACCCGGCGCTTTCTGCAGCTCCAGCTCGGTGCGAGCGACGAGGTGTGCGCGCTGGTCACCGGGAACCCGGTCGCCGTCACCGGCATGGAGAACGACGCGGAGGAGCAGGCCTCCGGACGCGGGGTCCGCTACCGGGTCGTCATCGAACGCGCGGTGCTCGACCTGCCGGACGGCCGCACCGAACTGGCCGCCGCGCTCGGCCGCGGCGAGCAGGTGCGGGTGGTGGAGAAGGTGCCGACCAAGCTGGTGGTCGCCGACCGGACCCTCGCCCTTGTACCGCTCACCTCGCACAGCGCCGAACCCGCCGCGCTCGTCGTGCATGCGAGCGGATTGCTGGAACTGCTCTGCGCGCTCTTCGAGTCGGTCTGGCGGGACGCGCACCCGCTGCACCCGGGCGCGTCCGGCGCCGCCGAGCAGGAGCCGGACGGCCCCGACGGCACCGACCTGGAGGTGCTGTCCCTGCTGCTGGCCGGGCTGACCGACGCGAGCGTCGCGAAACAGCTCGGCCTGGGGCTGCGGACGGTCCAGCGCCGGGTGAAGCGGCTGATGGAGCTGACCGGGGTGACGACCCGGCTGCAACTGGGCTGGCACGCCTACGAACGGGGCTGGGTGACCCGTTACTGACCTGCGGTTTCCCCCGGGATCCCGCAGGCTGGGCAGATGGGAGTGGCTGAACTCCTGCTGGTCGGCGTCGTCATCCTGCTCGGCCTGTGCGGAGTCCTGGTGCCCGGAGTTCCGGGGTCGTGGCTGGTGTGGGCCGCGGTCCTGTGGTGGGCGCTGAAGGATCCGCAGCCGGTCTCCTGGGGCGTCCTCGTCGGCGCCACGGCCGCCCTCCTCCTCTCCCAGGTGGTGCGCTGGGCACTGCCGCCCCGCCGGCTCCGGGCGAGCGGCGCGACCCCCCGGATGGCCGTGTACGCCGGAACCGGAGCGTTGCTGGGCTTCCTGCTGCTGCCCGTGCTCGGCGCGATCCCCGGCTTCATGGCCGGCGTCTACGTCCACGAACGCCTGCGGCTGGGCCGGCACGCCGAGGCCATGGCCTCCCTGCGTACGGCGATGCGCTCGGGCGGCTCCAGCGTGCTGACCGAACTGTTCACGTGCCTGCTGATCGCGGGGGCGTGGCTGGGCGCCACGATCTGGGGCTGACCTGAGGTCTATGGGGTCCACGGTGTCAATGGGGCCAGCGTGGTGAGGTCGACCGTGTCGGCGAGTGCGCGCATGCCGGCGTCGTTGAAGTGCAGGTGGTCGCCGGAGTCGTAGGCGGGCCGGATCCGCTGCGGCTGCTCCGGGTCGCGGACGGCGGCGTCGAAGTCGACGACCGCGTCGAAGAGCCCGCCGGCCCCGGCCCGGACGAAGGCGTTGACCGCCTGCCGTACGCCCTCCCGCGCCGCCGTGTACGCGCCGTCGCCGCCGTACGGCGTGAGGGTCCCCCCGATGACGCGGATGCCGTGGGCGTGGGCGCGGGTCACGAGGGTGCGGTAGGCGCTCTCGAAGGCGTCGGGGTCGGTGGCGTTCGGGGTGCCCTTGATGTCGTTGATGCCCTCCATGACGATCAGCACCCGCACGCCCGACCGCGACAGGGCGTCCGCGTCGAGCCGGGCCAGGGCGCTCGGCCCGGTGTCGTCGCGCAGCAGGCGGTTGCCGGAGATCCCGGCGTTGAGGACGCCGAGGCGGCGGTACGGGGGAAGGGCTTTCAGGCGCTCGGCGAGTCGGTCGGGCCAGCGGTGGTTGGCGTCGCGGGTGGAGCCGTTGCCGTCGGTGAGGGAGTCACCGAAGGCCACGACGCTGCCGGCCGCCGGGGGGTCGAGGACGTCGACGCCGGTGACGTAGTACCAGGAGGTGGTGGTCGTCGTGTACGCGGCGCCGTCGCTGTCGGCCGCCCAATTCCCGCCCTGTGTGCGGTAGTTGGTCCCTCCGGCGGCGCGGTGGTAGGTCGCCGGGCCGGAGTCGTCGGGCGTGTGGACCGTGACGAGCAGGTCCGCCGCGGCGGGTACGGCGAGCGGGACGGCGTCGGTGACGAGGTCCTCGCCCGCCGGGATCGTGACCGTGCCGGCGCCGCCGAAGGTCGCGGTGCGCATCGAGCCGGGCACGGCGTCCGGGCCGGTCCCGCGCAGGGCGACGGTCACCGTGTCGAGGCGGAGGGGGGCGGTGCCGAGCCGGTTGGTGAGCCGGACGCGAACGGCGTCGCCGCCGAGGCTGAGATGCACCACGTTGCGGAAGGAGGCACCGGGGTGGGCCGTGGTGGTCCCGGAGGGGGCGGCCTCCCAGGTCCCGGTCCAGGTGTCGGACGCCCCCGGAACCGGAGCCTGGGCTGTCGCTGTGCCCTGACCGACCCCCGCTCCCAGCACCAGTACCAGCAGCGCCGCACCGATCCGTCCGGCCCCGACCATGAGCGCTCCGCCTCTCCCCGCCGACCACGAGGAGGCGACCGTGGCACGCGGAGCGGGGCGGACGGCGGAGCATCACCGGTGGCCGCGGCCGTATCCGCCTGTCCGGAGTAGGACGGAAGTCCTGGTCCCTGAAGCCGATGCGGTGGGCGGGCAGGCGTGTTTGGCTGCGGTCATGACCGAATTCACCGAGGCCGAGCGCGCGTACCTCAAGTCGCAGCGGCTGGGGCGACTGGCCACCGTCGACCCCCAGGGACAGCCGCAGGCGAACCCCGTCGGCTTCTTCCCGCAGGACGACGGGACGATCCTGGTCGGCGGCTATGCGATGGGTACGACGAAGAAGTGGCGCAACCTGCGGGCGAACCCGAAGGTCGCGCTGGTCGTGGACGACATCGTCAGCGTCAGCCCGTGGAGGGTCCGCGGCATCGACATCCGCGGCGAGGCCGAACTCCTCGTCGGCCCGCACGAGTTGGGGCCGCACATGAGCGAGGAGGTGATCCGCATTCATCCTCGGCGGATCCACAGTTGGGGCCTGGAGGCCGACTAGTTCGAGGAGTCCGATCGGCTCGACTGGCTCGAGGAGTCCAACGCGTCTTCCAGAGTGAGGAGTTGGACCTTGCGGTCGAGGCCGCCCGCATAGCCCGTCAGTGATCCGTCGGCGCCGATCACCCGGTGGCAGGGGCGGACGACCAGGAGCGGGTTGGCGCCGATCGCCCCGCCCACGGCCCGCACGGCGGCCCGGGACGCGCCGATCCGGGCGGCGATCTCGCCGTACGTCGTCGTCGCACCGTACGGAACGGAGTCGAGCGCGCTCCACACCCGCTCCCGGAACTCCGTGCCGGAGGTGTGGAACTCCAGCTGGAATTCCTTGAGTTCACCGGCGAAGTAGGCGGCAAGCTGTTCGCCGGCGACGCGGAAGGGACCGGGGTCGTGCCGCCACTCCGGCTGGACGGTACGGCCGCCCTTCTGGCCGGGGACGGAGAGGGAGGTGAGGGCGCCGCTGTCGTCGGCGGTGAGGAGCAACTGCCCCAAGGGGCTCTCGAAACTCGTCCAGCGGATGGTCATGGCGACTCCAACTCCCCTGCTGCGAGCAGGTGTTGTACGGCGTAGGAACGCCAGGGGCGCCAGGCGTCCGGGATGTCGGCACCGGGCGGTGCCACGTCCGGGTCGCCGAGGGCGCGGGCGCGGATGACGGCGACCGTGGCGGCGTCCATGCAGGGCAGCGCGACCAGGGCGGCTTGAGCGTCGTCCCGGTCTGCGCCGACGTCGAGGCGTACGGTGCCGTCGGCGAGGGCGGCGACGAGGCCGGCCAGGGCATTGCCGGGGGCGGGCTCGTCGGGGGCGACCGGGGTATCGCCGGTCGCGGCCTCGGCCAGGACGGACGGTTCGGGGAAGAGGTGGGTGAGGCTGCCGGACGGGACGTCCAGCGTCCTGCCGTGGCGCCGCACCAGCCGCTCGGACTCCGCCCGCCCCACCAGCGCCCGTACGGCCAGTTCCTCCGGATCGGCGGCGCCCGGTGAGCGGAGGCCCGGCCGGGCGGCGACCAGTGGGCCGAGCCGGGGGTCGGCGCCGAGCCGCTCGTCGACGGCGTACGGGTCGGCGTCGAGGTCGAAGAGGCGTCGCAGCCGCTGTACGGCGGTGGTCAGGTCGCGGTGGTCGGTGAGGTGCAGCCGGGCGTCGAGCCAGCCGCCGGTATGGGGGCGGGGCACGCCCTTGAGGGTGCCGGGGCGTTCGTCGACGGCGACGATTCCGGTGCCGTAGGGGAGGCGGAGTGTGCGGCGGTAGGTGCGGCGGCCGGGGATGCCGGTGACTTCCTCGATGCCGGGGACTGCCTCGCGTTGCAGCAGGTCGAAGACGGCGGCGGACTGGTACGGGCCGCGGTGCGCGAGCCGCAGCGGGATTCCGGCGGACGGCTCGGCTGTGGGACCGGCCCCGTCGGCAGGCGCGCTGTCCGGCTCTTTTGCCAGTGACTTGGCCGGTGGCTGGGGCGCGTTGGTGCGCAGTTCGCTGGGGGTCGACGCGTACACGGCGCGGATCGTGTCGTTGAACTGGCGCACGCTGGCGAAGCCGGACGCGAACGCGATCTCCGTGATCGGCAGGTCGGTGGTCTGTACGAGTACGCGTGCGGTGTGCGCCCGTTGGGCCCGGGCGAGGGCGACGGGACCGGCGCCGAGTTCGGCGGTGAGCTGCCGCTGGACCTGCCGTGCGCTGTAGCCGAGCCGTACGGCGAGCCCGGCGACGCCCTCGCGGTCCACCACTCCGTCGCCGATCAGCCGCATGGCGCGGCCCACGACATCGGCGCGCACGTTCCACTCGGCCGACCCCGGCACGGCGTCCGGACGGCACCGCCGGCAGGCCCGGAACCCCGAGCCCTGCGCGGCGGCGGCCGTCATGAAGAACCGCACGTTGCGTCGCTTCGGCGTCACGGCCGGACAACTGGGCCGGCAGTAGATCCCGGTGGTCGCGACGCCGAAGAAGAACTCACCGTCGAACCGACCGTCCCGGCTCCGTACGGCCTCGTACCTGCTGTCTTCGTCCATCACGCCGTCCAGTCTCCGCCATCCCCGGGGGTGGGGCTGGCGGAAATCGGACGCGGCGTTGACGTGGCGTCGGACCGGGCCGGGCCGAAGTGGACCGGGTCGCTACGCCCAGCGCCCGCGCTTCGCCTCCATCGCCGCCTTCCCCTCCGCCCCTTTCCGCTTCCAGTCGCGCCGCAGTTCGGTCCTGAGCCGGGCGTCGGTCTTGGCGACGATCCACTGGTTCTCGCGCATGAGCTTGCGGTAGCTGTCGAGCCGTCGCACGGGCAGCTCGCCCGACTCGACGGCGGCGAGCACCGCGCAGCCCGGTTCGGCGATGTGGGCGCAGTCCTGGAAACGGCACCGCCCCGCCAGTTCCTCGATCTCGGCGAACACCTGCCCGACCCCGGTCCCCGCGTCCCACAGTCCGACACCGCGCAGCCCCGGCGTGTCGATCAGGACACCGCCGCCGGGCAGTACGAGCAGGTTGCGCGTGGTGGTCGTATGACGGCCCTTGCCGTCCACGTCACGCGTCGCCCGGACATCCATCACGTCCTCGCCGAGCAGCGCGTTGGCGAGCGTCGACTTGCCGGCACCGGACTGCCCGAGCAGCACGGACGTACCACCGGCGGCGACCGCGGCGAGCACGTCGATCCCCGCCCCGGTCGCGGCACTCACACTCAGCACCGGAACACCCGGCGCCGTCGTCTCCACGTCCTGGACGAGATAGGACAACGTCACCGCGTCCGGCACGAGGTCGGCCTTGGTGAGTACGACGAGGGGCTGGGCACCGGACTCCCAGGCGAGCGCGAGGAACCGTTCGATACGGCCGAGGTCGAGGTCCCCGGTCAGCGGTACGGCGACGATCACGTGGTCGACATTGGCCGCGAGGATCTGCCCCTCGGACCGCTTGGAGGAGGTGGATCGCACGAACGCGGTACGACGCGGCAGCAACGTCCGGACATAACGCGGATCGCCGCCCGCGGGATCGACGGCGACCCAGTCCCCCGTGCACACGACCTTCATCGGATCACGCGGAACAACGAACTCGGTGTCGGCACGGACGACACCGGCCGACGTGACGACATCGCACAGGCCCCGATCGACCCGCACGACACGACCGGGCAGCAGACCCTGCCCGGCGAACGGGGCGAACTCGGCCTCCCAGTCCGCATCCCAGCCGTACGGCCGCAGCGAATCCGAGGAGAACAAGGACGAACCCGGGAGAGAGGAGAAAGACAAGGGGTGACCCTTCACAAGGGTGGCCCCGGCACCGCGCGCACAGACGCGGGAATGGAGAGAGATCAGCCGGCGGCCACGGGAGTGGACTTGACGAACTTCCGGATGCGGGCAGCGCCCATCACAGAGACAGTCATCGGTCACACCTCCCACAACACAAGCCAAGTCACCGGCAGCAAGCACGGTTGCCGCTCCAACAGCACCGACCTTAGAAGACGCACGAGCCGCGACGCCAGCGAATTACGGCTGTTCACTGGTGGAGCGTCGGCCACATCGCCCGTCTTCCTAGTCGACACCACCGTCAAAGCGTCGCAGTAGTCCCCTCACCAGAGCCGCTGCCCGCCAGCCACTGGCTCCAGTCCAGGTTGAAGTCGGCGTAGCCGTTGTCCGCCGGGGCCTTGCCTCGGGGAGAGCCGGTGATGGTGATGGGGTCGCCCTGCTTGACCTGGCCGTAGAACCACTCGGCGTCCGAGAGGGAGAGGTGGACGCAGCCGTGCGAACCGCGTGCGCTGCCGCTGCCCGGATTGGGGTCGCCCGTCGAGTAGTGGACGTAGGTGCCGGACTGGGTGAGGTGGATGTCCCACGGCAGTGTCAGGTCGTAGTAGTTGGGGCTGCCCTTGTCGCAGCTGATGCCGACGCTGCAGGAGGTCATGTGGACCTTCTTCTGCTTGTCGATGACGGCCATCGTGCCGTCCCACGTCGGGTACTCGGCGCTGCCCGCGTTGATCGACAGGGTGCGTACCGCCGCGCCGTTCTTGGTCACCTTCATGGTGTGATTGGTGACCGAGACGTCGGCGCGAACGTCGTCGCCGATCTTGAAGGTGTGGGTGTAATTGTGCACGCCGTAGCGGCCGTTGCCGTTGCTGACGCCCGTCATGTCGGCGTCGATCTTCACGGTCGTACCGGAGGGCCAGTACGTCTTCGGGCGCCAGTCGGCGCGCTGGTTGCCCATCCAGTGCCAGGCGCCGACCACCGGCTGCGAGGCGCTCACCTTCATGTGCTTCTCGACCGTGGCGTGCGCCTTGGCCGCCACCGGGTTGGTGAAGATCACCGAGATCGGCATGGCCACGCCGACGGTGGTTCCGGTCTGCGGGGTGATCGTGTCCAGCAGCATCGGCGGGCCCGCGGGCTTGGTCGGCGACGGCGAGGAACTCGCGCTGGGCTTGTCCGACGCCTTCGCGTCGTCCCCGCTCGCCTTGGCGCTGCCGCCCCCGCCGCAGGCACTCGCGCCCACCAGCACCACACCTGTGACGAGTGCGATCCCTATGCTGCCCTTGCGCCGTCCCACGACGTGCCCCACTCTCTCGTTGCTTCGGCCCTCACGGACCCGACTCCATGTCAGACGGATACCCCGGGGGCAGCAGTTTCGTCTGCCACGTAAAACGTGTCCCAAGATTCGCTGTGCTTCGCGGACTCACTGTGTGTCACCGGAGTCAGCGTTCGAAGACGCCGGTCAGGCGGGCGCGGTCGAGGACGGGCACGGGGACGGACGGCAGGAGCGTGCGGGGGCGGACTCGGTCCGCCGGTGGGGTGGCGGATGTGCCGTCCAGGGGGGTCTGGAGGGCGAACAGCTGGAAGACGTAGCGGTGCGGGCCGTGGCCTTTGACGGGTGCGGGGCCGTGGTAGCCGCGTCCGACGGTGGAGCGCAGTACCCGCACCCCGGGGCCGGGGTGTCGCGCGGACAGCGCGCCGGGGTCCAGGTGTCCGGCCGTCGGGTCGATCAGGGCCAGGCAGTGCACGGCCGGCTTGGCCAGGGGGACGTCGATGTCCTCTACGACCAGGAGGAGTTGGGCGGTGCCGGGTGGGGGCGGGGTCCAGGCCAGGTGGGGGGACTGGTCGGCGCCGCCGATGTGCTTCGCGCAGTTCTTCAGCGGCATGGTGGCGCCGTCGGCGAAGTCCTGGCTGGTGAGGGTCAGGAGCTCGGGGCCCCGCAGGTGGGGCAGGTTCCACGCGGTGTGGGTCTCGCCCGCCCTGCGGTTGTTGAGAAGTCGGCCGAGCAGGGTCATCGGGTCGCCTCCGTCTTTCCTACGGCCGCTGCGGCGGTCGCGGTATCGCCGAGCTCGGGGAAGGCGTGCTCGACGCCGTGCCGGTGGGCGTGCCTGGGATCGGTCGTCGTCAGTGGCACGGCGGTGTCTCTCCTGTGGTCGTCCCGGTCGTCGGGCTGTCCGTCCGGGCGGGCGAGGGCGTCGCGGTGCCGGATGTTCGCGGTGCTGGGGTCTTGGCAGCGGATGATCGCGGTACCGGCGTCCTGGCGGCGGATGTTCGCGGTCCAGGGGTCTTGGGGGCAGCCGGGGTCGCTCCGCGCAGCAGCGAGGCGATCGCGGCGAGGAGCGCGAGCGTGGCGCCGAAGGCGAACACGATGACCAGGCCGGAGTGGAAGGGCCCGGATATCAGGGTCGGGAAGAACTCGCTTCCGGTGAGGGCGTGTTGCTGCGCGGCGGTGAGGTGGGTGAGGGCGCCGCTGGGCTGGAGCAGGTGCTGGACAGGGTTGACGCCGAGCTGGGCGGCGAACAGGGAAGAGACCGGGGGCAGTTGGCCGACCTGGGTGGCGACGTGGGCCGGTACGCCCTGCTGTTCCAGGCCCGCGGTGAGCGTGTGCGGGAGGCTCCTGGCCAGTCCGGCGATCATGAGGGAGAAGAACACGCCGATGGAGACGGCGGTACCGGAGTTCTGGAAGGTGGCGCGCATTCCGGAGGCGACACCGCGCAGGCTCGCGGGCACACTGCCCATGATCGAGGAGGAGTTGGGGGAGGCGAACATACCGCTGGCGATCCCGTTGACGGTGATCAGCACCGCGAAGATCCAGTATCCGAAGTCGATCGGCAGGCACATCAGGCCCAGGAAGCTGGCGCCGAAGAGCAGCGCGCCGCCGGTGGCCAGGCCGCGTGAGCCGAGCCGGTCGGAGAGGTAACCGGAGACGGGTCCGGCCACAAGGAAGCCGGCGGTCAGCGGCAGCATGAAGATGCCGGCCCACAGGGGTGTGTCGCCGTAGTCGTAGCCGTGCAGCGGGAGCCAGATGCCCTGCAGCCAGATGATCAGCACGAACTGCATCCCGCCGCGACCGATGGAGATGGCCAGGCCCGCCAAGTTGCCGAAGGTGAAGGCCCGTTGGCGGAACAGGCTGAGCTGGATCATCGGCGCGGAGACGCGCTTCTCGATGACGACGAACGCCGCGAGGAGGAGCAGCCCTCCGGCGATCAGTGCGTCGGCCAGCGGATTGGTCCAGCCCATGGTGTGGCCGCCGTAGGGCTGGAGGCCGAAGGTGATGGCGATCAGGGTGGCGCTGAGGCCCACGCCGAAGGTGATGTTGCCCCACCAGTCGATACGGCCGCGGTCGCGTCCGGCGGTCTCGCGGAGGGTGCGGTAGGCCCACACCGTGAAGAACACGCCGACGGGGACGTTCACCCAGAACACCGCCCGCCAGTCCCAGGCCGACAGCAGACCGCCGGCTACGAGGCCGATGAACATCCCGCCCAGGGCGGCGACTTGGTTGATGCCGAGGGCGAAGCCGCGCTGTTCCTCGGGGAAGGCGTCGGTCAGGATCGCGGCCGAGTTCGCGGTCAGCATCGAGCCGCCGACGGCCTGGAGCACGCGCCAGGCGATCAGCCACATCGCTCCGTGGCCGCCGTCGAAGGGGTCGAAGGAGAGCAGGACCGAGGCGAAGGTGAAGACCGCGAACCCGGAGTTGTAGATCCGGACCCGGCCGTACATGTCGCCCAGGCGGCCGACGGTGACCACCAGGACGGCCTGGACCAGCCGGTAGCCCATGATCATCCACAGCAGGTACGCGATGTTGCCGGGAGCGAGCGGGTCCAGGTGCACACCGCGGAAGATGGCCGGCAGGGCGATCAGCACGATGGAGCCGTCGAGTGCGGACATGAAGACCGCGGCGGTGGTGTTGGTCAGCGCGGTCCACTTGTAGCGGTCCCCGGCGGGCGTACGACGCGGGGTGCGCGTCCTGGGAGGTTTCGTCATGCGGTTGCTTCCTCCGGCACCGTCGGCGTCAGATGTTCTGGGCCAGTCGCTCCAACAGCGGTGCGGCTGCGGCGAGTTGCTCAATCTCCGTCGGGGTGAACGTGCCGCCGGTCAGCGCTCGGCCGAGGAGTTCGGCGCGCGCGTTGCGCTTGTTCAGCAGCGCCTGCCGGCCCGCGTCGGTCACCGTCAGCACCACACGCCGGCCGTCCTCCGGGTCCGGGCGGCGCTCGACCAGACCCCGGGTCCGCAGCGCGCTCAGCGTCGCTCCCATGGCCTGCGCGGTGATCTGCGCGTCCCGGGCCAGCGCCGAGGAGGTGGTGGGGCCGCTGCGGTCCAGCTGCGCGAGGGCGGCCCGCTCGGGCATCGTCAGCCCACCCCCGACCGGCATTTGGCGCACCCGCCGCACCAGCACACCGATACTCGCCAGCAGGGCCAAGGCGACCGCGTTGGGATCCAAGTGTTCGTCGCTCATATGCTAAGGCTAGTTTATCAACCTGCCTTAGTAAAATGCGGCCGCGCCGCGGCGGTCAGTCGCACGCACCCCTGAACCGACCGACCGGCCCCGCACGCACTCGGGGGACCCTGTTCCCAGGGCCCCCCGTCAGCCGCACACGCTTCCCTGACTTACCGTCAGAACTAGTCGCAGGCCGCCCCGTTGAGCGTGAAGCCGGACGGTGCGGAGTTCTTGCTGTTGTTCCAGGTGCCGAGGAAGCCGAAGGTGAGGCTGCCGTTCGCGGCGACGTTCTTGTTGTAGTCGGCGGCGGTGGCGGTGACCCGGGAGCCGTCCTGGGCGACGCTCGCGTCCCACATCTGTGTCACCTGCTGGCCGTCGCGGTAGGACCAGGCGACCCGCCAGTTGTCGAGGGCCTTGGTGGTGCTGACGGTGACCGTGGCCTGGAAGCCGTCGTTCCACTGGCCGACCAGGTCGTAGGTGACATCGCAGCTCGCCGCGGCGGGCGGCTGCGCCGGCGCGCTGGTGGTCGGCGCGGGCGCGCCGCTCGCGGTGGCCGAGGCGGTGCCCTGGGGTTCGGTGTCGGGGTTCTTGTCGCTGGGCGCGGCGGTCGCCGTGCTGTCGCTCGCCGTCGGCCGGCCGGACGCGGACGGCGTGGTCGACGGGTGCGTGCCGACGGAGGCCACGGTGGAGCCGGGGTCGATCACCGGCTGGCTGTCGGCGTCGTCGCTGGCGGTGTTCTCGTGCCCGGAGCCGCCCATCGGCATCATCGACACCCCGAGCGCCACGAACGAGAGGATGACGGCGGCGACGAGCAGTCCGTTGCGCACGAGACGCGCCTTGCTCGCGCCCTCCTTCGGTTCCCCGGCCTCGAGTTCGGCCACGGGGCGCCCGGCACCGAGCCGTACCTCGGCCGCCCGGCGGCGGCGCTCCAGGTATGCGAGCCCGCCCCAGCCGATCACCCCGCTCGCGAGGGCCGACGGCAGTCCGCCGCCCTGCAGTCGCAGACAGGCGGCGGCCTCCGCGCACTGCACGCAGGTGGCGAGGTGGCGCGAGAGGTCCTCGGGGGTGTCCGCGGACGGCGAGCGGGTGACCGCGTCGAGCAGCCGGGCGTAGCTGCGGCACTCGGCGTCCATCGGTGTGTCGAGGTGGCTGCGGTGGCAGCGGTCCCTGAACAGGCCGCGCACCTGGGCGAGTTCACCGGAGACGATCGCCGGGTCGAGGCCGAGGCGGCGGGCCACGACGGTCAGCGGCAGTGCCTCGACCTCGGCCAGCCACAGCAGTGCCGCGTCCGGCTCCTGCAGATCCCGCAGCCCGCGCAGGGCGATCGGGCGCTGCAACGGCATCCCGTGGTAGCGGGCCGCCTTCTCCGAGTTGAGCCACAGTCGCAGGTCGGGGTCGAGCCGGTGCCCCCGCCCGGCGAACTCCCACTCCGCCGCCGTGGTCCGTACGGCGGTCAGCAGCAGCGGTATCACCGGCAGGACCCGACGGGTCGGGCCGCGCATCGGGCCGGACCCGGCGGAACGGGCCTCCTGTATGCCGAGTGCGAAGGCCTCGCTCGCCAGCTCGGTGGCCGAGGCGGCGCCGGACGTGCACAGGTCGGCGTAGGACAGCACGGCGTCCCAGCACTCGGTGAACAGTGCGGCCTCAGCGGCGTCCTGAGGAGTCGGCAGGTCGGGCATGGGTCTCCTGCATCCACGAATGACGGCCAACTAGCTCTGACATTAAGCGAGTTGGAGGGGGGCTGCCTCGTGACAGGGCCAGAGCCTTTCACGCGTCCCACACAACTGACAAGCCGGGTATTCAATTGCGGTAACCGTCAGTCGCCTCTGTTCAGTTGTACGTGTCCGAGCCTCTCCTGACTCACCGGTCTCAGGAGTTGTCCACACCGTTACCTTACAAAGGCGCGGGCTCCTCGGCGGGGAGGCTGTCCATGAAGGAGCTGACGGAGAAGACCGCGCGGCCGGGGCCGGGTTGACCGTATCCGGGCGGGGACTTGAGGCCGAAGTCCTCCATCGTGGAGCGGTAGGCCTCGAGCAGCCGGATGTGGTACTCCAGCGGCGCGCCCTGCGGGTTGGCCTTGCCGAGCGGGGTGGTCGGTTCGGGGCACCAGGTGGTGAAGCGGGGCGTGATGCCGTGCGACATGAAGAAGCGCAGGCCCTCGGTGGTCGAGGCGATCGCCTCGTCGACGGTTGTGAAGCCGAACGGCTCCGCCATCTCCACGCCGGCCACGAAGTTGGGGATCACGTTGCGCGCGCCGAAGATCTCGGCCGAGTCGAGGATGCGCTTGTGCCACTCGTCGCGGCCGACGTAGCGCTCCTTGCCGGGGCAGTGCAGCTTGAACAGATACTCGTCCCACACCTCGTAGTTGGGGTGGTAGATCTGCACGCCGTAGTCCTTGAAGCGCTGTACGTCGTCCTTCGGCAGCGCCTGCGCCACGACCTTCCCGATCCAGCGGCCCGGGAAGCGCTCCTCGATGGCCTTGGCGTAGTGGCCGTAGAAGTCGGCCTCGTCGCGCCCGGCGACCGTCTTGGTGATCGCGCCGCCCGTGAGGGTGTATGCGGTCGACACCTTCGCGGTGTCGTAGCGGTCGATGATCTCCAGGGCTTCGAGGACCTCCTCGACGTCCTTGACTCCTGTATACGGTCGACCGGCGGCCTTGTGCTGGCGCCAGTTGTGGTTGATGTCGCAGTACTGGCACTCCTCCTTGGCGCCGAAGTACTGGCAGACCCGGAAGACGGTCAGGTAGATCAGGTAGCCCCACTGGATGGTCGGGGCCACCTCCATCACGGACTTCCCGTTGGCGAGCTTGTGCCGGTAGTACTCCGGCATCGGCGGCACACCGACGTCCGCGATCCGCTTGCCGTCGAGATAGAGCCCGAGGACGCCGTCCTCGTCGGAGGCCACGCGGTACGGCGACGCCGGGTTCACCCGCACGGAGACGACGGTCCGCCGCAGGTCGTACGGGCCACCCGTGAGGATGATCTCCTCCGGCGGGCGCCGCAGCGCGGCCTCGCCCAGCTCCGGCAGGGTGCCGTGGTCGAAGGAGAAGATGAAGTACGACTTCGGCTTGACCTCGCCGTCCTCGTTGTCGCTCAGCGCGGACGGGTCGAAGGCGACACCCCCGCGCAGCAGGTCCTCCTTGAAGACGGCTTCCCGCGGCACATGCGGAAAGCGCTCCATCAGATCCTCGACCAGTGCGGTGCGGCTGCCCATCCCGTATCTCCTCCCGGCGCGTGCGCCCTGCTCGGACGTACGACTCCTCACGGTATGCCCCCGGCGGTTGAGCGGTGGGAGCGGGGGGCGCGGTGTGGTGCGGGTCCCTCGGTCGGTCGGGGCGGCGATACGTCCGTGGCGTCACCACCCCTTGGCAGCGCGGGAGCGCCACAGACGCGGGCAGAGATCAATGCCGGGTCAGCCCTGCCCGGCCCCCTCGCGGCGCGCGATGTGGTCCGGTACCGGGATGCCCGGCGGTAGCGCGGGGTCCGGCACGGGTGTGCCCCAGGTCGAGGTCAGCGGGAGCGTCCCGGCCCACAGGCCCAGTTCCGCGTCGGGACCGTCCCCGTCGTCCGGCCCGCCGGTGCGGATCTTGACGGAGGCCTCGTCCAGCGAGAGGACGAGCAGCGTGGTGGCGGCGAGTTCCTTGCGGTTCGGCTGCCTGGCGTACGACCACTGACCCGGCGTCGCGTGTTCGGTGAGGCGGCGCAGGCCGGCCAGTTTCTCGTCCGGGTCGGTGACCTTGCGGGGCACTCCGTGGATCATCGCGCTGCGGTAGTCGACCCCGTGCTCGAAGACGGACCTGGCCAGCACCAGCCCGTCGACATGGGTGACGGTGACGCACACCGGGCCTCCGCCCGCGAGGCTACGACTCGCGACGGACCCGTGCAGATACAGCCGCCGCCCGTCCCTCCCGTACACCGTGGGGACCACGACCGGCCGCCCCTCGATCACGACCCCGAGGTGGCAGACGAAGCCGGCGTCCAGGATCACGTCCAGGTCGGCGCGGTCGAGGCTGCCCTGTTCGCGGAGCCGACGATGGCGGGTGAGGTCGGAGTCAGGCAGGCGGTCGCTCATACCGCCGGAGACTACCGATACCGTAGGCAAACGGCGAGAGATTTGCCCATAAGGTAGCCCACGCCACCCCAAGACAACGAAATCCGCACCAGTCGTCGACAGGTGAGAGGGTCAGGGGGAAACGCACGCTCGCGGAGGGACGGCAGGCATGACGGAGACGGTCACCAACTGGGCCGGCAACATCACCTACGCGGCGAAGGAACTCCACCGCCCGCACACACTCGACGCGCTCAGGACCCTCGTGGCCGAGAGCACGCGGGTACGGGTGCTGGGCAGCGGCCACTCCTTCAACGAGATCGCCGAGCCGGGCCCGGACGGCACCCTGCTGTCGATCGCCGCACTGCCGCCCGAGTTCGACGTGGACACGACGGCCCGGACGGTACGGGTCTCGGGCGGCGTCCGCTACGCGGAGCTGGCCCGCCGGGTGGCCGAGCACGGACTCGCACTGCCCAACATGGCGTCCCTGCCGCACATTTCGGTGGCCGGTTCGGTGGCCACCGGCACCCATGGCTCGGGCGTCCGCAACGGCTCGCTCGCGGCGGCCGTCCGCGAGGTCGAGATCGTCACGGCGGACGGGTCGACGGTGACGATCGGACGCGGCGACGACCGCTTCGACGGCGCCGTGACCTCGCTGGGCGCGCTCGGTGTCGTCACCTCCCTCACCCTGGACCTGGAGCCGGCCTTCGAGGTCGAGCAGCACGTCTTCACCGAACTCCCGCTCGCCGGGCTGGACTTCGAGACGGTGGCGGCCTCGGCGTACAGCGTGAGTCTGTTCACCGACTGGCGGCGGCCGGGCTTCCGCCAGGTCTGGCTGAAGCGGCGCACCGACCAGGCACCGGTCGACTTCCCGTGGGCCGCGCCCGCGACGGAGCCGCTGCACCCGGTGCCGGGGATGCCCGCGGTCAACACCACCGAGCAGCTCGGGGTGCCGGGGCCGTGGCACGAGCGACTGCCGCACTTCCGGGCGGAGTTCACCCCGAGCAGCGGGGCGGAGCTGCAGTCGGAGTATCTGCTGCCGCGGTCGACCGCATACGACGCGCTGTATGCGGTCGACAAGATCCGGGAGACGGTCGCCGGTGTACTGCAGATCTGCGAGGTGCGGACGGTCGCCGCCGACACGCAGTGGCTGAGCCCCTCGTACGGGCGGGACACGGTGGCGCTGCACTTCACCTGGATCGAGGACACGGCGGCGGTGCTGCCGGTGGTGCGGCGGCTGGAGGAGGCTCTGGACGGCTTCGACGCGCGACCGCACTGGGGGAAGGTGTTCACCACTCCGGCGGAGGTGCTGCGCGGACGCTATCCGCGGCTCGGCGACTTCAGGGCACTGGTTCAGGGCCTCGACCCGGAGAGCAAGTTCACCAACGCCTTTGTCCGGGACGTCTTCGGCGACTGACCGTGCGACCGACCGGGCGGTGACTTTGTATAGCCCCTTTCCTAACCCCTTGTCGAACGTCACCCGCAGCCCATAGCCTTGCCGCGCGCCGGAGCCGTCGTGCCCCCGGCATGACCGCGAAGGCCTTGGGGGGCAACCCGGTGAAGCGCACCTCACGTGACATCCGTACCGCGAACCGCTACGAGGTGCTGCGTCAGATCATCGCCCAGTCACCCACCTCCCGGCAGGAGTTGGCCGCCGCGACCGGGCTGAGCCTGGCCACGGTGGCCACGCTCGTCGGTGAGCTGCTGGACCTGCGGATGATCACCGAGGTCGGGTTCGAGGACTCGGCGGGTGGCCGCCCCCGGGGTCTCGTGGCGGTCAACGCGTCGGGGGGCGCGCTGATCGGCGTCGACATCGCGGAGACGTACGTCCATGTCGAGCTGTTCGACCTGGCGCTGAACGTCCTCGCCCGTGCCGACGAGGACATGCGGCCCGGCGAGAGCCGTCCGGAGCAGGTGGTCGGCCATGTCGCCGCCGCCGTCGGGTCGGTGGTCGCGCAGGCCGGTGTCGAGGCGGCCCGTGTCCTGGGTGTCGGGGTGAGCGTGCCGGGCCAGGTGGACCGCAAGACCGGTGTCTCGGAGTACGCGCCCAACTGGGACTGGCACGACGTGCCGTTGCTGGACCTGCTGTCCGAAGTCATCGCCTACCCGCTCTACCTGGACAATCCGCTGCGGGCCGGTGCGGTCGCCGAGATGTGGTTCGGCGCGGCGCGCGGTCGCGGGGACACGGTGGTGGTCAACCTGGGGACCGGGGTCGGCGCGGGGCTCGCGCTGGGCGGCGGACTGTACCGGGGCGTGAGCAACAGTGCCGGCGAGTGGGGCCACACCACGCTCGTCCTGGACGGGCGGCTGTGCCGCTGCGGCAACCACGGCTGTGTCGAGGCCTATGTCGGCGCGCCCGGAATCATGCTGAATCTACGGGAGTTGAGCCCGCAGAGCCCGCTGCTGCACCCCGAGGACCAGACGGCGACGATCGACGCGCTGGCCCACGGCGTGGCCGCGAACGACCCGGTGGCCCTCAAGGTCGTACGGGAGACGGCCCGTTACATCGGCGCGGGCATCGCCAACCTGGTGAACCTCCTCAACCCCGAAGTGGTCGTGCTCAGCAGCTGGGTCGCCCGCAAGCTCGGCGATCCGCTGCTGCACGAAGTGCGCGAGGCCGTCCAACGGCACGCGCTCAGGCGGCCGTTCGCCGCCACCGAGATCGTCCTCTCCCCCATCCCCACCGATCCGGCGTGCCTCGGAGCGGCAACGTTCGCACTCGAAGGGGCACTTCAGTCGGTCGGGCAGAGGACTGGCAAGAACCGCACCACCCAGGCAAGGAGCCGTACCGCACCACCTTCATGACGACGGAAGGGATGCACGTGACTCAGCCCCACCCCAGGAGATCGATCCTCGCGACAGCGGCAGCCGCGCTCGCCGTCACCGGGGCCCTGATATCCGCGCCGCCCGCGAACGCCGACGGCGTCGCACCGGCGGAAGTCTCCCCCCACGCGGCCCAGACCATCGACAACATCGGCGCGTCCGGCGCCTGGTGGGTCAACGACCTCCAGTACTTCAAGCCCGATGTCCAGGCCCGGGTGGCCCAACTCCTGTTCTCCGACAAGGGGTTGGACCTCTCCTCGTACCGCTACAACATCGGCGGCGGTGGCGCCGCGGTCACCACCCCGGCCCGCGCCGCCCAGGACTTCCTGAACGCCGACGGTACCTACGACTGGAGCAAGGACAAGGGCGGGCAGACGTTCCTCAAGTACGCCGCGAAGTACGGCGTCCAGGACCTGATCGGGTTCGTCAACAGCGCGCCCGCGCAGTGGACGACCAACGGGCAGAGCTGCGGCGGCCAGTTGAAGGCGGCGAACGAGGGCGACTACGCGAAGTACATCGCCGACGTCACCGCCCACTTCGCCAAGCAGGGCGCGAAGTTCGACTACATCAGCCCCTTCAACGAGCCCAACAACAACTTCGGCGACTGCGGCCAGGAGGGCATGCAGGTCACCGTCGGCCAACGCGACGACATCGTGCGGGCGTTGGGCGCCGAGCAGCGGGCCCGGAAGCAGCGGACGAGCATCATCGCGGACGAGTCGAGCAGCACGGTCAGCTTCAGCACCGAGGTCCCGCAGTGGATCTCGCAGCCGGACACCGCCCAGTACGTGTCCGAGCTGGCCCATCACACGTACAACAACCCGAACGACGGCCAGTTGGGCAACGTCTACGAGACGGCGAAGACGGTCGGCAAGCCCTCCTGGGCCACCGAGATCTGCTGCTTCGGCAAGGGCACCACGGGGTGGAACCAGGAGTACGACCCGACGATCGACAACGCCCTGCTGATGTCCCGGATCATGTACAAGGACTTCGCGAGCGCACACGACTCGGCGTTCCAGTGGTGGGTGGCCCTCGCCAGCGGCTACGGCACGGACCCGGCCGCGCGCAACGACGTCGGCTGGAACGACGGGCTGATCTACTACGACCCCGACTACGCGACGGACGGCAACCAGACCCTGTACTTCACCAAGCGGTACTACGCGCTCGGCCAGTACAGCAAGTTCGTGCGACCGGGCTCCGTCGCGCACAACGTGACGGGCGCGCCGAGCGGTGTGGAGGTGACCTCGTACGACCGGGACGGCAAGTGGGTCGTCGTGGTCAACAACCAGAACACCACGGACACTTCGCTCAACCTGCACTTCAACAGCAAGGTGCCGGTGCGGGCGACGCAGGCGGTGCGGACCTCGGCCACGGAGAACTGGGCGAAGGTCGCCAAGCCGGACGTGAGCGGCTCCACGGTCTCCACGACCCTCGCCGCCCGCTCGATCACGACGTACGTCCTCGACCAGAAACCCCGCAAGGGCCAAGGGAGTTCGACGGCCGTCACCGGCGCCCTCCGGGGCAGCCAGTCCGGCAAGTGCCTGACGGCGGACGTCTCGGGGGCCGCGATCGGCACCTGCACGGGCGGGGCGGAGCAGACCTGGTCGTACGACGCGAAGGGCGGCCTGAAGGGGGCCAACGGGTATCTGACGGTGGGGAGTTCGGGGCTGACGACCACCGCCGACTTCACGGGTGATCCCGGCCAGCGGTGGTTGTTGAACGCCAACGGGCAGATCCTCGGCGAGGCGTCCGGGAAGTGTCTCGACGTGAGCGGTCAGGCGACCGCCGACGGCAGCAAAGTGATCCTCTACAGCTGCAACGGCGGGGCCAACGAGGCCTGGTCGAAAGCCTGATGACCACCTGACACCTGGTGCGGGCCGGCTGGGCGGCGGCCCGCACCTTCGTCACGTCCGGTATTCCGAACGTTGCACAACGCTTCGAACAGGCTTCGTCCAACCCCTTGCCGAAGCCTTAGCCGAAGGTTAACGTCCCGCACCGCACCTCGAATTCAGCCACGGGCAGCTGAGCCGTGGAGCCGCAGCCGCGCGAGAGACAAGGACGTCACCATGTCGGCAATGAGCAACAGCAACTGGTCCCGCCGATCGATATTCCGGGCGGCAGCGGGGATGGCCGCCGCCGGCACCCTGGCCGCCTGCGGTGGCAACAACGGCCGTGGCGGGAGCTCCGGTTCGGGCAAGAACCTCGTGCAGTACTTCCACGCGTACGGCGAGGCGGGCACCGAGCAGGCCATCAAGCGGTACGCGAAGGCGTACACCAAGGCCAACGTCACCACGAACTGGATCACCGGCAACAACTTCGAGGCCAAGCTCTTCTCGTCCCTGCTCACCAAGCAGGCGCCCGACGTCTTCGAGTTCCACCCGCAGTTGCAGCTGGTCAAGAGCGGTCAGGTGGCCGACCTCAGCGACATCATCGATCCGGTCAAGGACGACTTCAATCCGGCCGACATCAAGTCGCACACGGTCGACGGGAAGATCTACGGGATCCGGATGATCGACGACCCGCAGTTCTTCTACTACCGCAAGTCGATGCTGGAGAAGGCCAAGGTCGAAGTCCCCACCACCCTCGACGAGTTGCTGGAGGCCGCCGCCAAGCTCACCACGAGCAAGGTCAAGGGCGCCTACCTGGGCAACGACTTCACCGCGGTGCAGAACCCGATCATCTGGTCGGCGGGCGCCGACACGATCGACGCGAACAACCAGATCGCGTACCACACGGACGGGGTCGTCGAGGGCCTCAAGAAGCTCCGCCAGCTGTTCACCAGCGGCCATGTGCTGCTCGACGCGCCGACCGACTTCTGGGACCCGTCCTCCCTCAACCAGGGCCTGTGCGCCATCCAGTGGGGCGGCATGTGGTCCATGCCGGCGATGCAGCAGGCGCTCGGCGACGACCTGGGGATCTTCCCCTTCCCGAGCATCGGCAGCAAGGGCAAGCAGTCGGTCTACAACGGCGGTTGGTCGATGTTCGTCAACGCCAAGGGCGACAACGTCGAGGCGGCCAAGGCCTACGTCAAGTGGCTGTGGATCGACCAGAAGAAGTACCAGGAGGACTGGGCAACTTCCTACGGCTTCCACATCCCGCCGCGCACCCCGATCGCCGCCGGGGCCACCAAGCTCAAGTCCGGCCTGCCCGCCGAGGGCGTGAAGCTCTTCACCGACTACGGCCACTTCGACAACATCGCCTACGACCAGACGATGCAGACCGCGTTCGCCGACGTGATCGCCAACTCCATCCGCAAGAACGGAAATCCCGAGGCCGCGCTCGACGCCTGTGACAAGAAGGTCAACGTCGAGCTCAAGAAGCTGTTCGGATAGGCCGGCGGACGGAACCCGAGATGTCGACCACCACCACGCGCGGGGTCGCCGAGGCCACCGTGGCCGAGACCTCCAAGTCCCGGCCACGGCGGGGCCTGCGGTCCAACGCCACCCTGAACTTCTGGCTCTTCACCGGCCCGTTCCTCATCGGCCTGGTGATCTTCGTCTTCGTCCCCATCGGATGGAGCATCTGGCTCAGCTTCTTCGACGCCCGCTACACCGTCACGCCGAGCCATTTCATCGGCTTCGACAACTACAAGCAGATCCTGACCAACAGCAACTTCCCTGATTCGCTGCTGACGTTCACGGTCTTCGCCGCGTTCATCGTGCCGACCACCTGGGCGCTGTCACTGGGTCTGGCCCTGCTGGTCAACCAACTGCGGTTCATGCGGGCGTTCTTCCGGTCGGTGTTCTTCCTGCCGACCGCCGTGTCGTACGTCGCCGCCGCGCTGATCTGGAAGATGTCCATCTTCAGCGGTGTCCGCTTCGGTCTGATGAACACCGTCCTCGGCTGGTTCGGCGTCGACAACATCGCCTATCTGGCGAACCCCAGCCCGCCCTGGTACTGGCTGGTCATCGTGAGCCTGCGGCTGTGGATCCAGGCCGGCTTCTACATGATCCTGTTCCTGGCGGCGCTCCAGAACATCCCGGCCGAGCTGTACGAGGCCGCCGAGATCGACGGCGCCAAGCGCGGCTGGCAGACCTTCCGGTACATCACACTGCCCCAACTCCGCGCCACCTCCACGGCGGTGGTCCTGCTGCTGCTCGTCGCCGCGTACCAGGCGTTCGACGAGTTCTTCAACATCATCGGAACCAAGGCCACTTGGGCCCAGACCCCGCTCATGGAGCTCTACAAGGCGGCCCTCGGCACGAGCCAGGACTACGGCGCCGGCAGCGCGGGCGCGGTCATCCTGTCGCTGCTGATCTGCATCGTCACCCTCGCCCAGGGCAGGATCATGGGCTTCGGAAGGGGGGAGGAGTCCAAGTGACCTCCACCGCACCTCAGTTGGGCAAGAACCGCCGCAAGAAGCGCGGGAGCGTCCTCGGCAACACGGGCCTGTACCTCGCCGTCGGCATCGCCGCCCTGCTCTTCCTGATCCCCTTCTATCTGATCCTCCGCAACGCCCTCTCCACGGACCCGGAGATCACCGGCGAGAACTGGAAGCTGCTGCCCTCCTTCCAGTGGGGCAACATCTCCGAGCTCTTCGACGACCAGACCGTCCAGTTCGGCCGCGCCCTGTGGAACTCGACGGTCGTCGCCGTCCTGATGACCGTGGGCACACTGCTGGTCTGCTCGCTGGCCGGCTACGGCCTGGCCCGCATCCCCTACAAGCACTCCAACAAGGTCTTCTACGTCGTCCTCGCGACCCTGATGGTTCCGACGGCCGTCACCTTTGTGCCGAGCTTCGTCCTCGTCTCGTCCCTCGGCTGGGTCGACACCTACCGGGGCCTCATCATCCCGGGCCTCTTCAGTGGTTTCACCTGCTTCCTCTTCCGGCAGTACTTCCTGGGGTTCCCCAAGGAGCTGGAGGAGGCGGCACGCGTGGACGGACTCGGCTACTGGGGCGCGTACTGGCGGATCGTCGTACCCAATTCACTGAACTTCTTCGCGGCGATCGCCACGATCACCTTCATCAGCGGCTGGAACGCCTTCCTGTGGCCGCTGGTCATCGGCCAGGACCCGAACTCCTGGACCGTGCAGATCGCCCTGTCGTCGTTCATGACGAACCAGACCGTCAACTTCCATCTCATCTTCATGGCCACCGCAGTTTCCATCCTGCCCCTGGTCTTCGTGTTCCTCTTCCTCCAGCGCTGGCTGGTGCAGGGCATCGCGCAGACCGGCATCAAGGGCTGACACCCGCATCTCACGACCTGGAGACCGATGACTTCCAGCACCGCCGCCGACTACATCGAAGACGTCTCACCGGGCAGCGGCGCTCTCCCGCCCCGCGCCCGGTACACGACCTCGGACGCGAAGTCACTTTCCCTCAACGGTAGTTGGCGTCTTCGTGTGTCGGCGACGGCCGACGCCGAGGACGACTCGTTCGCCGAGGAGGGCTACGACGCCGGAGACTGGGCCGAGGTCGCGGTCCCCGGCCACTGGGTCCTGCAAGGACACGGCTCCCCCATCTACACCAACCACCTCTACCCCTTCCCGGTCGACCCGCCGCACGTCCCGACCGAGAACCCGACCGGCGACCACCTGCGCGTCTTCGACCTGCCGTCCGAGTGGCCCTCGGACGGCGGGGCGGTGCTCCGCTTCGACGGCGTGGAGTCCTGCGCCCGCGTCTGGCTGAACGGCACGGACATCGGCGAGTTCAAGGGCTCCCGGCTACCGCACGAGTTCGCGGTCGGACACCTGCTCAAGCCGAGCGGCAATGTGCTGGCCGTCCGCGTCCACCAGTGGTCGGCGGGCTCATACCTGGAGGACCAGGACCAGTGGTGGCTGCCGGGCATCTTCCGCGACGTCACCCTGCTGCACCGCCCGCCGGGCAGCGCCCTCGACTTCTTCGTGCACGCCTCCTACGACCACCTCGGCGGCGCGGGCACTCTGCGCGTCGACTCCGACGTCGACGGCCGGATCACCGTGCCCGCCCTGGACATCGATGTCGCGACCGGCGAGTCCGTCACCGTGGCGGTGCGGCCTTGGACGGCCGAAACCCCGTACCTCTACGACGGGTTGCTGACCACCGAGGGCGAACGCGTCCCGCTGCGCATCGGCTTCCGCACCGTCGAACTCTCCGACGGCCTGATCAAGGTCAACGGGAAGGCGGTCCTCTTCAAGGGCGTCAACCGCCACGAGTGGCACCCCGAGAAGGGTCGCGCCCTCGACCGGGAGACCATGCGCGAGGACGTGCTGCTGATGAAGCGGCACAACATCAACGCGGTCCGCACCTCGCACTATCCGCCGCACCCGGACTTCCTCGACCTGTGCGACGAGTACGGCCTGTGGGTCATCGACGAGTGCGACCTGGAGACCCACGGCTTCACCGAACAGGCCTGGCGCGACAACCCCGTTGACGACGACCGCTGGACCCCGGCCCTGCTGGACCGCGCCGCCCGCATGGTCGAGCGGGACAAGAACCACCCGTCGATCGTCGTCTGGTCGCTCGGCAACGAGGCCGGCACGGGCCGCGGCCTCACCGCCATGGCCGAGTGGATCCACGCCCGTGACCGCTCACGCCTCGTGCACTACGAGGGCGACATCAACTGCCGTGACACGGACGTCTATTCACGGATGTACGCCGACCACGCCGAGGTCGAGCGCATCGGCCAGGAACTCGACGGCGGCACCCACAAGCGCCGCGGGCTTCCCTTCATCCTCTGCGAGTACGGCCACGCCATGGGCAACGGCCCCGGCGGACTCGCCGACTACCAGCGCCTCTTCGAGTCGTACGAACGGCTCCAGGGCGGTTTCATCTGGGAGTGGATCGACCACGGCATCAAGGACGAGCGCTACGGCTTCGCGTACGGCGGCGACTTCGGCGAGGAGCTGCACGACGGGAACTTCGTCTGCGACGGCCTGCTCTTCCCGGACCGCGTGCCCTCCCCCGGCCTGATCGAGTACAAGAAGGTCGTCGAGCCGGTCTCCATCGACGGCTCCGACGGCTCCGTACGGGTCACCAACAAGCACGACTTCGCCGACCTGTCCGCATTCGCCTTCCAGTGGTCCTACCAAGTGGACGGCGAGACGGTCGAGTCGGGCCCGCTGACGGTGCCGCCGCTCGCGCCCGGCGAATCGGCCGACGTGAAGCTGCCCGCACCGCCGGTGGAATCCGACGGCGCCGAATCCCAGTGGACCGTAAGGGCGTTGCTGGCGGCCGACACCGCGTGGGCACCTGCGGGCCATGTGGTGGGCTGGGGCCACATCCCGGTCACAGCGCGCCCGTTGCCGTATGTCTCCGCCACCGCCGGGCCCGTCCTCGGCGAGCGGCGGATCACTCTCGGCCCGGCCTCCTTCGACGCCCGTACGGGCGAGCTGAAGTCGCTCGGCGTGGTGGACGTCACCGGTCTCCGCCTGGACGTGTGGCGGGCGACCACCGACAACGACGACGGCGCGTCCTGGCAGACGGACGTCCGCCACGGCCCGCTCTGGCGCAAGTTGGGCCTGCACCGGATGCGACACCGCCTGGACGGCGTGGAGTTGAGCGAGGACGCGCTGACCGTACGCACCCGGGTCGCGCCCGCCGCCTGGGAGATCGGGCTCGCCACGGTGTACCGCTGGACCTCGGACGGTTCGCGCTTGCGGCTGACGGTGTCCGTGGCGCCCGAGGGCGACTGGACGGTACCGCTGCCGAGGCTCGGCATCCGCTTCGGGCTCGACGCGAGCGCCGACCGTGTGAAGTGGTTCGGCGGCGGCCCCGGCGAGGGGTACCCGGACACCAAGTCGGCTTCACTGCCGGCCCGTTGGGAGTCGACGGTCGACGGCCTTCAGACCCCCTACGTCCGGCCGCAGGAGAACGGCGCCCGCGCGGACGTCCGTTGGGCGGAGCTGGGCGGGCTGCGGATCGACGGCGACCCGGAGTTCTGGTTCACGGCCCGCCGCTGGACGACGGAACAGCTGGACGCCGCCGCCCACCGCACGGACCTGACGCCCGGCGACACTGTGTGGGTGAACCTCGACCACGGGCAGCACGGCATCGGCTCGCAGTCCTGCGGTCCGGGCCCGCTCCCGCAGTACTTCCTCGACGCCGAACCCGCCGAATTCTCCTTCGTGTTCTCGGAAGCCGCGTTCTCGGAAACCCCGGAGACCAGTTGACCGGCACCGTCATGAAATCGGCCGCGGCCGACCGGCTCTTCGCCCGGTCGGCCGCGGTCGCGTCCTGCGTCGGCTTCGTCCTCATCGGCATGCTCCAGTCCCTCTACGGCCCCGCGATACCGGGCCTGCGTCACGAGTTCGACCTGCCCCCTTCAGCCGCCGCCCTCGGCCTGAGCATGCACTTCGCCGGCGGGGTCGCCGGAGTCCTCGCCTTCAACGCGATCCACTCCCGGATCAGCAACAGGGCGCTGCTGGCGTGGAGTTACGGCCTGATGGCGGCGGGCGCGGCGGGTTTCGCACTGGCCCCGAACTGGCCCCTCGCACTCGCCGCCGCGTTGCTCGGCGGTCTCGGCTTCGGCGGGCTCGACTACGGCCTCAACCAGCTCTTCGCCGTCGGCTTCGGCAATCGTTCCACCGCCATGCTGAACGTCCTCAACGCGCACTTCGGCATCGGCGCGGTGCTGGGCCCGGCGGTAGTGGCCTGGCTCGGCCCGGACGACTACCCGTACGCGTTCGGAGCGTGCGCGGTGCTCGCTGCGGCGCTGGCACTGGCGGGCTCAAGTGGCGTACGTACACGTGTATCCGACGATCCGCCGGCGGATACGGGAAGCGGCGGCGCCCTGGGCCTGTCGCGGGTCCTCGTCGGCTTCCTGGTCCTCTACATCCTCAACGTGGCGGTCGAGACGAGCGTCGGCGGCTGGGAGCCCACGCATCTGGAGACGGTCGGCTACACGGCGACCGTGGCCGCGTCGGCGACCTCCGTCTACTGGCTGATGATGACCGCGGGCCGCTTCCTCGTCGTACCGGTCACCCTGCGGTACTCCCCCGAGCGCATCCTCACCGTGTGCGCGGCCGGGATGACGGTGTGTCTGCTGTTGACGCTGGTTAAAGGAGTGGCACCGGTCGCGTACGCCGGTGTTGGCTTGTTCATCGCACCGGTCTTCCCGACGGGCTTCGCCTGGCTCACCAGGGCGCTTCCCCAGGCCGAGCGGGCCGGGGCGTGGGTGATCGCGGCCTCGAACGTCGGCGGGGTGGCGGCTCCGCCGCTGCTCGGTGTCGGGATCGAGGCCTCCGGGATCCACGCGGTGCCCTGGTTGTTGACCGCGTTGTCGGGTGCGTCGCTGCTGGCGACGCTCCGGCTGATCCGACTGACGAGGAGGTCCGCATCATGAAGGCCCTGTTCCTGCTCACGCGAAGGCTGACCCAGTGAACGCGAGCAGCATCGAGGTCCGGGGGCTGTCCCGTACCTTCTACACAACTGTCCGCCGCCCGGGCTTCGTCGGCGGCCTGCGCTCTCTCGTCAACCCGGACCGCGTGCCCAAGCACGCCGTCTCCGACGTCTCGTTCGATGTCGCCCCGGGTGAACTCCTGGCCCTGCTGGGCCCGAACGGCGCCGGCAAGTCCACCACCATCAAGATCCTCACCGGGATTCTGACGCCCACGTCCGGAGAGGCCAGGGTCGCGGGCGTGGTGCCGTACCAGGAGCGGGAGCGCAACGCCCGTAACATCGGGGCGGTGTTCGGGCAGCGCACCCAGTTGTGGTGGGACCTGCCGGTGCGCGAGTCGTTCTCGATCCTGCGGGACATCTACGAGGTGCCGAAGGCCCAACACGCGTCCCGATTGCAGGAGTTCGACGACCTCCTCGAACTGTCCAGCTTCTGGGACACCCGGGTCCGTCATCTCTCGCTGGGCCAGCGCGTCCGCTGCGACCTGGCCGCCGCGCTGCTGCACGACCCACCGGTCGTCTTCCTCGACGAGCCGACCATCGGCATGGACGTGGTCGTCAAGGAGCAGGTGCGGGAGTTCCTGCGCCATCAGGTGGAGGAGCGCGGCCGTACGGTCCTGCTGACCACGCACGACATGACCGAGGTGGCCCGGCTCGCCGAGCGGGTCGTCCTCATCAACCACGGCCGGCTGGTGCTGGACGGCACCCTCGACGAGATCCGCCGCAAGTTCGGCTCGACCTGGCAGATCCGCGCGACCCTGGCCGACGCGCACGCCGAGGCCGTATCGCTTCCGGGCATCGCACTGGTGCGGCGGGACGGACCGCAGCTCGTCTTCGGCCCGGACGGCACCGGGGGGCCGACCGTCCACCAGGCACTGAAGCAGGTCATCGAGCGGTACGAGGTGACCGAGATCGCCATGGACGAGGCCGAGTTGGAGGACGTGATGCGGGCCGCGTACGTCCAGGCCGGCCCGCACGCCGAGGAGACCTGAGATGGCCGCCCTGCACGCCTGGCGCGCCGCCCGTGTCACCCCGCTCGGCGAACTCCTCGCCCCGCCCCGCATCACCGCCGCCCTGCTCCGGCTGACGGTGCAGATCGTGCTGGTGGCGTCCCTGTGGCGCGGCCTGTACTCCCAGACCGGCACCACCGCGGGACTCACCCGCGACCAGGCGGTGACGTACGCCGTACTGGCCGTACTCGCCTCCCGGCTGAGGGAGTTGGACCAGTACGCGGGCCGGGACACCGTCCTGCAGCACATGCACTTCGGCACGATCATCTACTGGTATCTGCGCCCGCTGCCGCCCCAGCGCTACTACGCGCTGCGGGCGTTCGGCGAGCAGTTGTACGGGCTGGCGTGGGCGCTGACGGGATACGTCGTCTGCCTGGCGGCCGGGGTGGTGGAGCCGCCCAGGTCGGCTGCCGTGGCAGGGGTGTTCGTGCTGAGCATGCTGCTGGGGCAGCTCGTCCTGTACTACGTCATGCTCCTCATCGACCAGTTGTGCTTCTGGACGCTGCGCAACGGGGCCGCGATGCTCATCCTGATCTTCGCGCAGAACCTGCTGTCCGGTGTGTACGCGCCGCTGTGGTTCTTCCCGGACTGGTTCATCACGATGAGCCGCTTCCTGCCGTTCCAGGCGACGCTCAGTGTGCCGCTCTCGATCTATGTGGGCCGGATCCCGCTGTCCGACGCGGGGGCCCAACTCGCCCTGCAGGCCGCCTGGGTGGCGGTCCTGTCCCTGTTCACCCGGTTCCTGTGGCGGCGAGCTGCCCGCCGGGTCGTCTCGCAAGGAGGTTGATGTCTGTGAAAGCCGTCCGGATCGTGTGGCGTATCACACGGCTCAACTTCCGTGCCCAGCTGGAATATCGCACCGAGTTCCTGCTGATGATCGCGATCGGCGCGATCTGGCAGGTGTCGGTGATCGTGTTCGCGACGGTGCTGCTCACCCGGTTCTCCGGGATGGGCGGCTGGGACAGCTCGGACGTGCTGCTGATCCCGGCGACCCGGATGATGGCGCACGGGCTGATGGTGCTGTTTCTGGGCCGCATGCACAGCCTCGGCCGGTACATCCAGGAAGGCCGCATCGACATCTACCTGGTGCGGCCGATGCCGGTCCACCGCCAGGCGCAGCTGGAGTACTTCCCCACCAACGCGATCGGCGACCTCACGGTG
>Ga0307511_10000647_pt1 | contig 37163 bp, 39 predicted proteins | sample 13_EM_MG_FD_200266 | JGI IMG/M metagenome (GOLD analysis project Ga0307511, IMG submission 200266) | Populus trichocarpa ectomycorrhiza microbial communities from riparian zone in the Pacific Northwest, United States - 13_EM | ecosystem: Host-associated > Plants > Roots > Unclassified | place... | reverse complement strand
ACACTCAAGCCGGGAGAATGAACGCGGTGCCTGAACGAGTATTTTAAATCTCCCTACTTCACACAATACGCTACACCCTACCGCCATAATCCTACCTTTTTCGAGGGATTTGGTTGAGGGGATAGGCTGCGTTGGATTGGAGGGTTGGTCGCATGTGTCAGACGAGCCTTGAGAGTTTTCGACCCGGACCCTTCTCCTAAAGATATGAACTTGTTTTGGTGGCCGAGCGAATAGCCTCCGGTGCTGTTCCTGGAGAACGTGGGGTATATTGTAGGGACTGGGCAAGGGTGTGATTGAGGGCTTTAGCACGAACGCCGCTCCGTAGATTGAATGTAAACTGGACACCGGTTGGGCGTACCATCATATCAGTACCGCTATCTCTTGTTGTATGAGGACTCACCTTTCCTCGCGAGCGCGTACCCTGTGAACACGTGAGGTCATTAAGAACTCTAGATGTTGACGTAGGGGCTCTAATATGTCGGAAACCGTCGGGTGGAAGGGGCGGGTACGTGAGTGATTCCGATCTGGTGTTCGGCGATGGCGGAAAAGAGCTGGCCACATCGATATTTTCATGTGTTAACTAGGAGGATGTCTGTCTTGGTTTCGCGAACGGCGACAGGGGGTGGTCGGTGGGGCCTGAGGAGTCAATGGGATTATCAGATAGTAAGAGTCGAGAGTGGTCGCCAGTAGCAGAGTGCGCCTCAAGCCCATGCGGTCACCAGGCTCCGGACACTCGAGGTGCACAGAAAATCAGACCTCTCCAGAGTTCGCGAGAGCCGTAGTGGACCCAAGGTCAGGAAATCTTCACGTGAGTGGCTTGTCTTGGTAGGCGCTCAGTACTCCATGATCAGCTGAGAACGAGGCTTATCCCTCTCACCCAGCCAGTGATGGTCGTCTTACTCGAAACCCCACCTGCGGATCAAAGGGAGTGGAAATTCGATGTCCCGGATCAACTTCGATTCCAGAGACACGCGGAAGAACCTGGGAGGATCTACGGCAAGCGGGTGACTTTCTCTGCAAAGGAGATCACCTTGGAACTCGGGGAGCTGCCGAATAATAGGATTCTGCAAGATGACGACCCTTCCAAGTTCATTGTGGTCTCGTTCAAGGACTTGAGGATCCCCGACGCCCACGGACGAGCCACTGGAGAGTACATCCAGAGGTTGATGGGGGCTGGGCTGTACTTAGACGGGACCCAATACCGATTCTACCACCACAGCCACAATCAACTGGTGAGTCCCGTGGACGTGTTCATTACGGCAAAATCTCACGACATCGTCGCGGAAGCAGAAAGAACGCAGTTGCTTTATGCGCGCTGCAGCTTCCGATGCGGAGTTGGACGAACGAATTTATCAGTTGGGAGATTTCAAGAGAATAAACAACGTCGCCAAACGTCCGTTGGAAAGATCGATATCCAATGTCGCTTCTCACTCACCCTCACACAGGTGCCAAGAGGATAGGCTTGTTGTTTGCCGGGGCGTCGATTGACACCAGGCTCGACCCACAAAAGACGCTGGATATCCCTGATATGACTGTTGGAGAAGAGGTCTTCTCGGACGGCTGCGGGCTTATGGCACGGAACTTTGCATCCCAGGTGGCAAAAAAGAAAGGGATCAAGTTCAGGAACAAACGGTACACGCCAACAGTCTTGCAGATAAGGTGTTCCGCATTGTACCGTTCAACCCTTACGCGACGCTAATCGCGTGGTTTAAAGGTACCTTGGGTATAAGGGTGTCTTGATGGTTCACCCTGAGCTAGATAAAGAGAGGAAACACCTCGTTCATTTCCGAAAGAGCATGAAAAAATTTACCGCCACCACCACGAGTACGTTCTCCGTCCTCGACTACTCGAAGCCTTACAAGTTCGGGAGACTGAACAACGATATCGTCGTTCTCCTCTGCAGCTTGGGCATCGCGAATGAAAAGCTTCTTGCGAAACAGGAAGAATACTTCGCTTGGATAGAAGAGGCAACGACAAACCATTTGCGGGCGGTCGATTTCCTCTCGTGTATCGGGAAGTACGAGGGGGCAGAGCGGGTCCTACTTGATGGATTGGATGATCCTAAAGTGCTCCGGATGGTTCGAAACGCTCAGAGAAGTGAGGTGGCGAGGTTTCAGAAGGATGGGAAGCCAAAAACCAGGATGATGATTCATAAATCGCGTTTTATCTTTGGTGTCTGCGATCCCTACGGGGTGCTGAAGGAAGGTCAGGTTCACGTTCGTATCACCACCGAGAATGGTGAATCGACAGCGGTCAACGCGGATGTATTGGTTGTCCGGAACCCATGCCTTCATCCAGGTTCGTCTCTCTAGAACCCTTGGCCAGGGCTCGCGAACTTACCGTTTCACAGGTGATTGCCTGAAACTCCGAGCAGTGCACCACCATAAACTGGAACATCTCGTTGACTGTGTCGTGTTTGCGGCGGTCGCTCGCCCGGGTCACGCCCCTGCACCTTCCATGAGCAGCGGTGAGGATTTAGACGGTAATGTGGGTGAAAAGTGGCTGGGCCCTCACTCACTGACATGCAGGCGACGAGTATTTTGTGTGCTGGGATCCCGACATCGTCCCATCCGCCGTGGTTCAGGTGGGCTCAATTCGGACCACTCAAGCCGAGAGCTCAAAATCCCTTGTAGTCCTACGATTACCTCTCAAACAGGGAACACATAAAGAACAACATCACACGTGAAGATCTCGTGGCGCATTTTGCAATGTTTCGCAGGTCAACAGGCCGCTTCTGTTCATTGTCGGCTTGCTATACCAACATCACTTAGTGTAGGCATCTCTAAAGTCGCCGACCTTCATCGGAAATGGGCCAAGTATAAACCTGAAGGTGTTTTGAGTGCAGAGTGCCAAGAGCTAAACGTGTTGCATTCCCAAGCTGTCGATGGAGCGAACGTCATGATTCCAGGCCGTCTATCCAATCCTCCGGAAACAAAAAAGCCTTTCATAGTGGATCTTCTCACGGCCGCAGCGATAGCGTTCTCGAAACGACTCCTTGGGTCTCTCCCCTACGAAGTGGCGAGAGACCTACCCCAAGACGACGCGATGGAATATATTCGCCAACTGTTGCGTGGGGAACGACACGCCTTCTCTGAGTTTGAGATGTTTAACATGGTCGTTGCCATCGCTAAGAAGAGGGGTATTGGCTTCCGACCCATCCTACCATACCTGGACGTTGGCGCATTGACTGCGGAGCAGAAGTACAGTGTCAGTTCTACTCTCGGGCTCACCCCCGAAGAGGATCAACGCATCTGGAACTCTCTGTTTTGGTCAGATATCTTGACGGAGCGGGATTTGGAACAACGAGAGCTGAACAAAGGGTTACCCTTTCAGAGGTTCTACTCCTCAAAATATCACGGGCTTCGAGTATTTTGGCAGTACCTGAGGAGGTGCTTACAAGACTTCACGAGGAAGGTCCTGATTCTCAAGGTCAGACACCAACGCGTACGAAACATGCAGAAGGCTGAAAATGATTGGCAAAGATCGACAATCGCTTTAGCGTTGGGATTTTCATCCGAGGAGAGGTTCCATGGGATGAAGATGCCTCGGTGAATGACAACCTGCAGATTGTTGTTTGTTCTTTCATGCCAAGCGCCTCCGGACCTATGTCGAATTATCGGACATGTTCGACTGACCACAGGCTACATGTCACGGACAACATACTCCAGCTGTTCAAGAAACAGAGGTCGGATACTTTCGTGTTTGTGGCTCGACCTCCAGCAGCCTCGGGAAACGATATCATCACGAGTGTCAATTTGCAGGGGATATCCCGTCAGGTTCAGCAGGTATGTTACTTCCGTTAAGGTCGTGCGCGGTACCTCACCGTTTCGTGGGGTTAGCAATGTGGGCGCGTGTACCGCACCCCGGTAACCATGGCCGAAATCCATGTCGTATCAAACAGGAACCAAGTCGCGCACCAATTGTTCGATCTGTACTTTGAACAGCGAGAAGACTCCGTCCCTTCGTTTACTTACGGATGCGACAATTTTTTCTTCCAGTGTTGCAACAGAGGCCTACGTCCACAGACTCGCTCAGCAAAGATCACCATATACCCTAAAAAAACTTAAGGACGACCACTGGTCACAGGAGGGTCACGTGTGGATGAAAGACCTGTTCATTCCGAAGGCGTCCCGAGAAAATTTCCAAGCCGTACTTCGGGATAGGCCCGTAAAGGATGTTGACGAGGTCCTCACGTTATGCCTCGACAACCATGTGCACGACGGGCTGTTTTGGGGGTTCTACACGATCGTCAATCCGATCCAACGAATGGATGTGAATACGATAAGAAAGTGGATCGAGAGACACCCTCCCCTTGTGTACTGCCTCTTGAAGACGCAGCCGCCGACAGAGGATCGCTTCGTATCTCCGCACATGGCTGACCTCGAGTTGGCGATCATCCAAAACATCATCAAATCAGCAAACCAATTCGGTGTCGTTGCTCTGGTCGCCCTGGAGAAAATCTCTGCAAGCATTGCGAACGCCTCCATGGACGACTACCTCCACCTCCTTTCTTTGGCCTCACTTTCGGTTCGATCTTCCGGACTCGTCCAGGAGGTTTTACTCGTGCTTCACGAATGCCGCGCAGATGTCATGTCCCAGTCGCCCATAATGGAATATGCGCACAAACACGCTCTCGGGATCGCGTTCGACCGGGTGGAAGAGGCCGCAGGCGAATGTCCGTGTGATGATCGAGGTCGGCCACAGTGGCCGAAAAAAAGGGTTCCACCTCCAGGAACCGTGCGGCTGGTCCCAGTCCCCGATGAACCTACCCAAGTTATTGCGCACGTTCGGATCGACGAACGCACACCAGTCAGGACCCATTCCCACGTCAGGCTACAGGCTGCCATGGACCCGGAGGAGGGTGAGTGGATCGGTGGGGAACCTGTTGTGGACGCTGTGGTGGTATTAGTGAGAAATGGCGAGATGAAGATGGAATTACAGTACCCGCTATGCGCAAATGCAGTGGAGGATGTATCATGCTGGAAGCGTAGGTAAGCCAGTGAGTAGTTCCCACCCGAGAACCGAGTTGACATAAATCCGGGTTCAAGCCACAGCGAAGGCCATGTTGGATGCTGTCGGAAGGCTCGTCAGAGACGGTTCAGTTTGTTGCGCTTTCAGCGACCTGATCGTAGGGAAGCGCGAGAGCGATACGAATGGTCAGGACAGCGGAGAGGACACTGATGGGAACGTCAACCATGATCTCGACGAGGATGGGTTGAACCTGAACCAAGTCCGGGCAGTGGAATCGTCTGAGAACCAACTGGCGCTGATTTGGGGTCCGCCAGGTACCGCAGGAATCCCTCTGCACGTAAATGACCTAACCCCCCATGCCTCTCAGGCACTTGGAAGACCGCCGTGGTTGTAAGAATTCTCCAAAAACTCTTCAAAACCCTTGGTGACGAGGAAAAAATGCTCGTGGCCGCCTCCACTCACAATGGTATGCCTTTGCACCAAATGCGTACTCAACACCTAATTCTCGCCTAGCTGTCGATAACACTCTCGAACGATTTATCAAACTGAATGAAGAGAAAAACATCCTCCCGAGCGACGTGATCCTACGCGTCGCCACAGACAGCGGAAAAGTCAACAAATCTCTCCAGGATTACACCATCGACGACATGAACGAGAATAGCTGGTCGGTCAAACTCGCCCAGGACCGTGTAAAGTCTGCCAAGATCGTATTCACCACTTGTGCTGGCGCCGGGCTCGGAATCCTTAGGAAAGTCAATTTCGAGATTGTGATTATCGATGAGGCATCGCAGATCACTGAGGCATGCGCCCTCATTCCCTTGGTTAAGGGATGTAAAAAGGCGATACTGGTTGGGGATCAGTACGTGTTCACTGCATGGCCAAGTCTCGCTCACGCCTCAACCTGATCCTCAACTGCCTAGTGTCCAACTCCGCCCGGTGGTTCGAAATATGGCTAAGGCGCTGTTGCATGATGTTTCTATGTTTGAGCGACTTTACACCGGCCCGAGTGCCCAAGGAATGTCCAAGACAATGCTTAACGTAAGTTTATTCCCCTGTGGAATGCTGCCTCCCCGCTTATCACGGTGCCCACCCCCAGGTCCAGTACCGTTTCCCAGGGCAACTCGCAGCCTTCCCCTCGAACGAGTTTTATCAAGGTCGGTTGACAACGGGGATAACAGATGCTCCAACTCGCCTCGCAGCCCTGAAGGGTTCCAGATTCCCGTGGCCAACTGAGCACGGGGTTGTCGTACCAATCACGTTTGTTCAATGTGGGCTGGAGGAGGACATGGGAGGGATGTCGAAGAGTAACACAGGACAGGCAGGGGTAGTGCGGAAGGTAATCGAATTGCTCACGACCAAAGGCACACAGGGGGATCCTGAGGGCAAGGGAAAATCCGTTGACAGGGAACCAAACCCACAGGGGGGCAATGGCATGTCTGGCGAGAAGGAGAGACCCAAGGTCACCGTTCTCACCCCCTACGCCAAACAAGTCTCTGAGCTCAAGAGCCGCGTACCAAATAACGTTGGTGTCTTCATGATCGACTCGTTCCAAGGTCGAGAGAGCGATATCATCATCTTCTCTACCGTTCGGTGCAACCTCGAGAGGGATATCGGTTTCGTGGAGGACGAGAGGAGGTTGAACGTGGCATGGACTCGTGCGAGGCTGGCTCTTATCATTGTTGGAGATCGAACTACCTTGACGGAGAAGAGCGGATTGTGGAAGAGGGCGTTGGATTCATGCACCTCTGTAACCCCACCCGAGGGAAGATATGGAATGTCAATGAGTACTGACTAGGACCGTTAAACGCGAATATTTTGTCCAATTTTTGTCCAATATTCGACGGAACGGTGTGGCATGGAAAAAAACAGGGCCTATTCGCAGGGGTCACTGGTGGCCCTACATTGTGGTGTCAAGAAAAAACATGCGAATTTCCCAGACTGGAACCAGAAAAGTTACCGGTGGGTTTTCAGTCTCATTCCGCGAGAAACATTCCCCCAATATACTTCCGGCGACCCACACGAAGCAGCGGGACAGGGATAGAGGGACCCGACGAGGGCTACCCTCGGAAACATACCGAGATCTCGCCCCATCCATCGCCCGGGCATGGGAACTGTCGTCGAGCTGTCATTTGTCAAGTGAACAGCCATCCGGCCCCTGGCAGCGGCATCGGGTCCGTTTTTGACGGATGAAGAATCGACACGTGCGATTGTCATTGAGGATTCGTCCGCCTTTGAGTTCTTCCCTGTCCTTAGTCAAAGTTCACCAATCGAAGTCACAAGCAGAGGGGGTCCATAAAGGCTGATAATACGACAAACTCAAATGCACCATTACACGTAAACCGAGGCCGCTGGGGCCGCGCGCAAGATCTGGGTTGTAATGCAGGAGGAAAAGTTCGGATGGGACTTCCTAACCCCTGTGTGCAGGTGGCTCAGCAAACACCCTGACCGGAGAATGATTAATGACCTGTGATCTACTGAAGACGATCAGCAGCTGTGAAAACTGGAGCAGAAGTTGGCGGAATTGAAGTTCGCGGCCACTCCAAAGCTTGACGTTCTCTGCTCTTGCCCGTACCACATTGAGGAACCGTCTCGCTTTGGCTTGTTCCCCGCTCCAGAGTTCCCCTATACGAAAGAAACCAGTCGATCAAACACCGGAGGGACCAGAGTAAACGAGAATGGAACGGCGAAAGTGCGATGAATACCATGGTCTGCTCTGTTTGGCGTGTCCCTGACGCTCATCTTGCAGCGGGAAAGAGGGTGACCGGGATTGGGCTACGGAGGATGGCTAACGCGCTCGAATATTCTACTAGTACTGTATACAATACATTATTATCTTCACAACGCCATCTCTTGACATTAGAGTCAGAACGGAGAGGCGGGGGGAGAGCGGGCCCAGAAAGTGGGCGACTATTTTGGAACAACTGGGGAATGAACAAAGAAGTTCAGACATATAATGGGAAGTTTAGAAAATCTACAACCACACCTCAATTTATATCCTTCCAAGGATGCCTTGGCAACAATAACCCCACCCAAACCGCCCCCAAACTCAGCCCCACGGCCATACAATACACCAGCCCACCGTTCATGTAACGGTCAATCGACAGTGAGTACATCGAGCTCACTAGGGCGGGTCCGACTGTGCGCACGAGGGCCACGGACAGTTGAGTGAGCCCATTCGTAGCCCCCAAAGAGGCTTTGCTGGGCGAAGCGGCGGCGATGAAGATGAAGACTGCGCCTGAAACGACCGGAGGGGGGAACAGTTCCAGAGGCAGTTTAACTTCGTTGGAATGGATGGACGTACCGCAGCACATGGAATTTAACACCACCATGACCACCTGCAACCCGACCGCAACCCATACCTCCAGTCCCAACCCACCGCTACGCTCGATAGAATTTCGTGCCAGAAGATTGAGAATGGGGAAGAGCGAGAAGCAGGGCACAGCAGCGGCCATCCCCATCAGGTACACCAGCTTCACACCAAAATAGTCTGTCATCCGTGAGAAGAAGAAGATGGTAAATGCCCCGTTCAGAGCACCAGAGAAGGCCATAATGGTCCCGATGACCGGAGGATCGAGCCCGAGACCACCCAATGCAATGGGCGTGGAGAAAAATACGGGTTGCAGGGTACGGAAAGATATGTCGATCAACGCAACGAAGGAGTAGTTTGCACAGGCGATGAGCACATCCCGCGTGAGAAGGTCACGAAGGGATACAGGTTCCTCAAGTCGGGTCTGAGAGGGAACTTCGGAGGCGAGAAGAGGGTCCTCTTCCGATCCGATTCGCTTTTTCTCTCCACGAAGGAACTTCCGAATGGGCTTCGGTGGGGGGTGAGTCTATCGGAATGTTTTGTCATCAACATCGTCGGGCCTAGGACCATGGAGAGCCACAGACCTCCTCGAGAAATAAACAGGTCACAAGCCAAGCGAAAGCAGCGAAAGTCGCAGGGACAGCGCAAGGGAGGAAGTAAGGATACTCCTTCAAAAATTTGCTGTTGCCGAACACTTTTGGGAACCGTTCCGCCGGATGCGAAAGTAGTCCTCCAATGATAGGTCTATTTGTAAAACGTGGAGTTGTGTCAAAACGGCAAACCAAACGTTTCGAACAAGCTGAGAGGATCAGGATAACTCACCCTATAGTCGTGCCGGTCGACCAAGAGATCGGTTGGTATGAGTAGGCCCGGGACAAGTTTGTATGGTCAGTCATTTCAATAATCATGCTTCTGATCACTCCGATGTTGCCATTGAGTGCGCCGTTCAAGGCGCGACTGGACACCTGTTAGTTCGGGTTTTGGGGGGGTCTAACACTGCGATTCGTACCTCAAGGCAAACCCCCAGAAGGTTTTTGATAGCGCAAAACAATACATGGAAAGCGAGAGGCCGAATAGGCCTGCCAGAATGACAGGCTTTCGGCCGATATGGTCCGAGAGCCTACTCCAGTTCAGGACTGTGCAGGCTTGTGCGGCAAAGAATAACGATTGCTACAGCCACATCACGACTTTTCAGTGCCATCGCCATGACGTGAACCAATCACTTACGATAACTCCGACGTAGTGACCGACTTCTGCCTCGTCCTTTGCGATACCTGAATTTCGGACGAGCTGCACAAGAGCACTCCCAAGGGTTAACTCGTTGACTCCACAGATGTGTGGAGTTGTTCGAACTGACCTCGGGTGCGAACTGCGAAGAAAAACGGATCGTTTAGCGCTCAATTAAATCCCGTGTTAAGCGACGTCAAAGCAAAAGGGGAGAAGAAAGACCGGCTAAGGTACTCACGGGAGAGATAACCTGGGCAGTCAAAGGTTCTGCAAGCTCCAAGACCAAGATGATGGAGAGCTGGCCCCAAGGCAGGGGTGTTTTGTTGACGACGTCTGGCCCCCCATCAACGCTCCTTCTGCCTTTGATACTTGGAGTACGACTACCGGCGAGTGTGGAGACTTCGGATTCGGGTTCTGCGACTCTCCCGACAGTCAAACGCTGTTGGGGGTCCAGCAGGGGGGTCTGTTCATTAGGCACGGTCGTCGTAGTCATGAGAATTCGTTCAGTTGAGGGGATATGCAAGACCAGCGCGAGAAGGGGGGAAGGAGAAAGCGACTAGAAATCAGCCATCGAGCTTCAAGTATAAACACTCGACCAACATCCGGCCGGGCGGCTCAAGCACGGAAAAAAGCAGAGTACTGCCGCCGAAAACTAGAACCGGGTTCATTTCATTGGTTCGCGGAACATATGGCGTAGAGATCATGAAGCGAATATGTGGACGTGATTCAGAAAGTGACATCTCCGGGGGCGTCCCGTTTCGCCTTCCCACGGTGACTACTTTTGGCCCCGTGCCCGCGGCCTTCGATCGTTCTCACGAATTGCCCGTGGGGTGGATCCTTCCCAACAGCCCCGTGGAATACGAACGTACACTTTGCAACAGCCGGGGCAAACGATCAGTACCGCGGGGCACACTTCGGGAAGGAAACCACTTCCAGTTGGGGGTATATTTTATTTATCTGTTACGCATCGGCACTCCGAAGGCCTCGATCTGTGGAAACAATCGTGGCAGTGATCATCTTCCTTAGGCTCGGTGGAATGGAAAAGGCGATCGATTCATCACCACTGACCGCATAAAGCGCAGTGTTCGTCGAGGTTCCATGCGCGTCCATGGAGGCTAGAACGTGACCAAACAACATTTGCACCGCTCACCAGCCGCAACTCCGTTAATTGAAGCCACAGACCATGGCCGCGCAACGCTGGAGTAACGTAAATCTGACGGAAAAAAATTCAGGGACCGGGGACCAGGGTAGTCACCGTAGGAACCACCCCGCGCGGGAGAGGATTGGGTGACAATAATTGAAATATTCGCCCCTTCTTTGTACACACTTAGGCCCGCGCTCCTGTGTGATCTTGAGGGAATGGTGCTCCTTCATTGCGGGAAACAAACACAAGTCGTTGAGTAATAGGAACCTTGCGGAGGAAATGATCGTTGTCGTATGACAGCTTCCCAGAGACCTAAGTGAAAACTTTCAGACAAGCGAACATTTTAATGACGAAGATAACCGAGTAGCGGGAGCGGGTTCGGATGCTCGGAGCGTTCGAGGATACTGCGGAGATGTGAGCTTCAAGCTTCAAATTCGATACCTCCAAATATCAAGTGGGCGCTAAAGTCGGCAGGAATGCCTAGCCCGCCCGACGAGATCAGAAAGGGAACCAAGTTTCGACAACGAAGCCCAAGCCCTCACTCAGGAGAACGGCACCCGCGGGGACGTGGCAGGTACCAGGGGGACCGGTTCATACCTCGACCTTGGTCACCTCTCGAGCTCCCGCCACACCCTTGGCGACTGTGGTTGGGAAACCGGAGGCGAGACCCTTTTGTGGGTCGAGTAAGGACAAATACCGAGTTCAGATGGAAAGAGCACCACACAGCCGCATCTTACACTCGATGACGTCAAGGGGGGTGGGTGATACCGCAAACCAACGACACAGGGGAATGAAAACGAGGAACTCACGATGCTCAATCCATACCGCGTAACGGTCCAACGGCCCTCCGCCCTCCATCTGAGGCGTGGGATTTTCAAAGAGTAGGTTTCATTTCGGTGGGCCGCCTTCAAGAAAACACAGTCCCAATAGTTCATTTCTTATCTTTCGTCCCTATTGAGGTTGGATCACGGCGTTAAGCGGTCCGTGTGTCGACCGCAAACAGGACAACAGCCTCGTTCATTCACCCGACTTCGGCTCTGTAGGGTCGCTGTCAAGCTTTCGGTAGTGGTCCGAGTGTGGTGTCGATTTTCGCGAGCTACGCGACGGTGCGAACAAGCCGCGTGCGGAGGATCTGGGGTCGTGCCGGGTTGCCGAGACCCAATAGGATCAAAAGATAAACCACATCCTTATCTCTTGAAAGCGGTCCACCGATAATTGTTGCTTACCATGCTTTTACACAATCTCAATGGGGGCCACAACCATACGGAGATAACAGTCAAATTGCAGTCTTAATCCCAAACCATGAGGATCGCTCCACGAGAGCAGGACAAACTTATCCTCCACCAGGTCCGTCTTCCATCTCCGTCGCGTCGTATACCTGAACGTCGACCGTGATCTAGGCCGGCTCTCTTGCCCAAAAAAGGCTCGCTCGGGGTCTTATCCTCAACCAGACGGAAGCGATCGCTCTAATCGCCTCTGTACTCCAGGAGCGCATCAGAGATGGAAGGCACTCTGTCACAGATCTCATGCAGCATGGAAAGACCCTGTTGGGACGAAGGAATGTCTATCCTGGCGTTGAGACGCTAGTTCACGAGATCCAGGTCGAGGGAACGTTCCCTGATGGGTACGTTCAAGTTACTACTGCTCGAAGGCATACTGATTTGTTTGGGTAGGGTGTTCCTCGTGACTGTCCATAGCCCCATCTGCACTGAGTCCGGTAACCTCGCAGACGCGTTATACGGCTCATTCCTTCCGGTCCCATCCAACGATCTATTCCCGGCACACGAACCATCCGCGTATGCGCACCACACTCTTCCCGGTGCTGTTGTGGTAAAAGACGAACGCATTGTAATCAACCGTGGTCGCGAGAGGGTCCGAATCAAGGTCACAAACAACGGAGATCGACCAATCCAGGTGAGTACGACCTACCTACATGGTACATCCGATACGAAACAAGGGGCCACAGGTTGGATCCCACTATCATTTCGTCGAAACCAACCCTCGCCTGTGCTTCGATCGCGCCAGATCCTACGGAAAGCGCCTCGACATCCCCGCAGGTACGGCGGTCAGGTTCGAACCGGGTGACACCAAGACTGTTACCCTTTGCGCTATCGCTGGCAATAAGATCATCACCGGGGGGAATAATCTCGCGACGGGTGTCGCGAACACATGGAGGACCGAGGAGATCATCACTAGTCTTGTTCAGAAAGGCTTCGGACATACCCCGGAACCCGGGACTTTGGAGATCAACGAGGATACTACAATTGGGCGAGACGCGTACGTATCGATGTTTGGGCCTACCGTGGGCGACAAGGTCAGGTTAGGAGATACCCTCCTCTGGATCGAAGTCGAACGCGACGAAACAGTGTACGGCGACGAAGTCAAATTTGGTGGAGGTTCGTTCATAGCTCTTCGGCTGGTTGGTACACCGTTGACCGGAAACCCAGGAAAAACCATTCGTGAGGGTATGGGTCAAGCCACAAACAGATCCTCCACAGATACGTTGGATCTTGTCATCACGAACGCGCTCATTATCGACTGGTCAGGAATCTACAAGGTATCCCATCCCGCACTCTCTTCCCTGCCAAATCGTCCGCTAAGGGGTTTTACAGGCAGATATTGGTGTCAAAAATGGTTACATTGCTGGCATAGGAAAAGCGGGAAATCCAGACGTCATGGCCAGAGTTCACCCCTCTCTCGTCATCGGCTCCTCAACCGAAGTCATCGCGGGCGAGAAACTCATCGTCACCGCTGGTGCCCTCGACGTTCACGTCCACTACATCTGCCCTCAACAAGTCTACGAGGCCCTCGCTTCTGGTACCACTACCATGATTGGAGGAGGGACTGGACCGAGCTCAGGAACCAACGCGACAACTTGCACGTCGAGTCAATTCTATATGCGACATATGCTCGCTGCTACCGATGGGTTGCCATTAAACTTTGGTTTCACCGGCAAGGGTAATGATGCTGGGGGAACAGCGTTGGAGGAGATTGTTAAGGCCGGTGCGTGCGGATTGAAATTACACGAAGATTGGGGATCGACTCCGGCGACCATCGTGAACGCACTGGATGTTGGAGACAAGTACGATGTCCAGGTTCGTACTATACCTCGAACCACATCCGGGCGACCAGTAATCCAGCTCTATACATCCCATAGGTGAACATTCATACGGATACTTTGAACGAGAGCGGTTTCGTCGAAAGTACGTCCGTTTGTGCGTTGTTCTAACATTCGGGACTGATAACGCTCTAGGCACGATCGCTGCGTTTGGCGGAAGGACTATTCACACGTACCACACTGAGGGTGCAGGTATGGGTCAATCCTTTCATAGTCACAAGTGGAAGGCTCAGCCTTTTATAACAAGGTGGAGGACATGCTCCCGATATCATCGTTGTTTGTGGTCAACAAAACGTCCTCCCGTCCTCGACGAACCCCACTCGACCTTACACGCGGAATACTTTGGAAGAGCATCTGGACGTGAGTCTCTTCTTCGCATGCGCAACCCTCAGTATAATCGAGTATCTCACACATCGGTGCTAGATGCTCATGGTCTGCCACCATCTCGACAGCTCCATTCCTGAGGATCTTGCCTTCGCCGAATCTCGTATCCGCGCCGAAACTGTGGCAGCAGAGGACGTGTTGCACGATATCGGCGCGATCTCGATGATCAGCTCCGACTCCCAGGCCATGGGCCGTGTTGGTGAGGTAATCAGCAGGACCTGGAGGACCGCGAGCAAGATGAAGGAATTCAGAGGGCCTCTGGAGGAACTCGGGGATAAGGACGGAGTGGACAATGGAAGGGTCAAGAGATACATTGCGAAGTATACAGTCAATCCGTGAGTTTCTCTCTCGTGATGTCGTGGATAAGGATGTGTTGACCGATGATCAATCCTGGTAGGGCTATTACACACGGGATAAGCCATCTCGTCGGTCAAGTTATTCCAGGGGCTCTGGCGGACCTCGTCCTTTGGAAGACAGAAAACTTTGGTTCCAAACCCGAACTCGTCCTCAAATCCGGTGTGATAGTGTGGGGCCAAATGGGGGACGCGAACGCTTCGATCCCTACCGTTCAACCGGTCATCTCTCGTCCAATGTGGGGTACGTACCCCGGTTCGGCCGCACTCAATTCCATCTCGTTCGTTTCGAGACTTTCGATCGAATCCGGGACCGTTGGATCGTATGGGTTGGCGAAGAGGTTCGAGGCCGTCAAGGGGTGTAGGACGATAGGGAAGAAGGATATGAAGTGGAACGATCATACGCCTAAGATGACGGTAGACCCGGAGAAGTACGAAGTCAGAGCGGATGGGGTGCTCATGGATGTCGCACCGGCGGAGCGGTTGCCTTTGACGAGGTTGTATAATATTTTCTGATCCCTTCTTTGTCTCTTTTTTGGAGTGTCTGATCCCGTCCTCCGATGTTGCGTTTGGCGTTCATTGTTGGCGAAGAGGGATGAAAGGGAGCTTGGACTTATGGAATCTGGAGCGTGGAACACTGAACACGAGAATGCTTGAACAACGCACCTGGATACAGTATGTAGTATAAATAGCCCGTTCTGTACAATATTCCGTTCTAGCCAAATCGAATGTCAAAGGAAAATCTGTAAGGAGTTCGGTGTACATTAGGCAATACCCTCACGAGAAGGTTGAGGAAGGGTGCAGCGGGTGAGGATTGCATGATACAGGGTACCAGGATCTGGACGTCCCTCAGGCGGGAAGGTGGGGTTGTTGTTTGTCGACCCATCTCGACCCGCGGCTCTTCCTATGGGCACGCTTCTCGCCAAGGCCCAGAGTCTGGGTAGCCCCCTTCGGCGTTTGTCTCCGTGGACGATACTTAGGCTCGCGCCATCTGTGCCGGCAGAGATCGGGGAAGGCCTTTACAATCTCCAAACTGAGCTGGCGAACGCCTTGTGGGCGAGGTCGACTTCATGTGGTCCTATTCACTTGCATAGGCATAGGCCGATGCTGATAGGGGCTATGTCTTAGACGTTGCAGGGTGGAGTGGATCCAATACATACCGTACGCATTATTGCATCCGTGCCTGGCCCTGAGCTTGACCAGATGCGGGACATAGGCCACCTGAGGCTTTCTCGTGGGAGAAGTATCAGATCAAAGGTTACGGTCCATCCGGCCGCCGCAGATCGTTGGGGCAAGACACGCTCGTTTGGGGAAAGACCGAGGCGCCAGGTCAGGCCTTCAGGTTTCGAAGTTCGGCAGCTAATGGCTCCTCCATGTCATAGTCAGGGACTAGCCCGGCGATGTAACGCGAGGTACCTCCTGGTTAGCGTCGCAGATCCCGAGTTGGGAATGCAGGGAGGCTGGCCTCCGGTGTTGCGAGAGTTGTTGCGGTGGGATAGGGTCCTCGGCGTGCGTCTGCCACGCGGTTAAACCAGAGAGGGAATTGGGGGACGAGGTTGTGAACGGTGGATCTCCGGAGAGGATATAACAGCCTCTCCGTCCAAACGGGTGCACCGGGTGATTCTCCCAGCAGGTAACGAGGCCGAAGGCGATGAGCCTATTCCGGTGGATTTTGCTGGTGCTCCGTAGAGAAGATGTACTTCTGGGGCGTGTCGTACGAATCGAACTCCATTCCGTAATCTCTCTCCCTCCAGAGGTGTCGCGCGAAATGAATCGCGCCTTGTTTCATCCCTCAACTTGGCGAACAGCTCTGAGTCCTGAGAAAGAGTCGCTGAAGATGCGTCGTCGGGACTCCGTAATGAAAGTGCTCCGAGGTCGTTGTTGGTGGGGAAGTGTATTGGGGTTTCGAGGAAGTACGAGAGCTAATTCAACCAACGGAGATTTTGTGGCCAGGTGTATGCCCGACTTATTCGCGACGTCCAACTGTGTAGTCGGGGAGCGTCAGGAGGGCATCCCATCGCTGGGAAGACGAAGATAAAGGGGTGAGGTACAAATGAACCGTACGTGACACCTTCGTTGGTCGATTCGGAGGAAAGGAGGGTGGGGGAAGTTTGCGTGCATGAACTGCTCCAGAGTCACAAGCTCAACGGGGCCTGGGAGTCAGAGGAGATACTCAGGTGTTGGGATTTGTGCAGGATGACTTCCTCCAATCGGTTTTTGGTTGGAACTCCAAGGGGGAGGAGTCGTAGGGATTCAGGAAGAACGGGTACTCTGAGCCATAACACGTCTATGGCGACCATTCTCGGAGAATTGAGTAAATGAACATCGCGAGGCCTTCCAATCACGAGATGTGGCGGTCGTATACAAAAGCGTTCCCTCACCTCATCCATTTGGGGGTGCCTGGGACCTTCCATCGGGGGAAACGCGAGTAGACCGCGGACGAGTCAAACCCTTCCCCGTATAGCACCATGACAGGGTAGGGCTCGCGCCTGGGATGACAACTTTGCCGCGCGGGACCCCAGATCCACATGGTGTCGCGGTAGTAGGGTCATCCCCAGAATGGGAAGAACAATAGGATACCCGTTGACAGGTCGTGAGCGCGGACCTGACCGCAGTTTGGGTGGTATCAAAGAAGCTCCCCCGTCAGAAATCCACTCGTTGGGAAGATGAGAGGGTCTGGCCCGCCTTCTAGCTCCTGATCGTCCCGCCCCAATGTGTCGCCCATCCGCACCTGAAGCCTGATGGATTGATGAGCGGCGGTGTTCAGGGTTTGCTGTCCAGCGGGCTTGGTTTCAATGACCATACAATTACTTCGAGAGAATTCGCCCCACTGATAGAAGGAATCAGAAAAGGTACGGTGATGCTACAAGAATTCTTACAGAAAAAAATCGGGAGACGAAAAATGGGGGATTTAGTATCGATAGTAATGTGAGGGGGGGAGGGTTGAACGAATCGTGGAAACACCAGCTGAAACAGAGAGATAGCCCTACATGCGACGATATTGACAGGAGGAACGAGGTATTGGGATCGTGCCAAACAAAACACCAAGAAAAGCGAGGATGTGTGGGGAGGATAGCCGGACAACGGAAATGAAGGGGGCGACGAAACAAATGCCTTTTTGATGTTGTATGCAAGTCAAGTCCAACCCAAGACAGAGAACAAGAAACAAGAGAAAGCGAATGAGGTTATGATAGGATAAGGGTCGGCCGAAGGCAAAGAACCATCATTATACAAACTGTACAGGGCGAACGAAACCAGGAGAACAAAGCAAATATACGACGGATGATTTTTTGGAAGAAGGGGGTCGCTTTGGAAGAAGGGGGTCGCGAAATGGTCCTTTGTGCGATATCTATAAGCCCCGGCCCCCGTTTATGTGGTTCGGTAACCGTGTATAACGTTATACGATGGATGGGGGTTATGAAAACGGGAGACGACGAAGGAGTGTTACAAGTGGGTCGGCGGTAACGAGCGTGGTGATTGATAGATATTGATGACGGTTCTGTGGTCAGGTGGTTCAGGCCATCAGTTCCACGGTGGCAGGGAGAGTAATAGCGCCTTCGTCGCCAGTGATGGTGTCGACGCCAGCCACGATTATGCTAGCCTTCAATTCGAAGCCCTTGCCCAGGGTAGCGATGGAGTCGACATGGGTATTGAGGATTTCATCCTCCTCATCAGACGACAAGGCACCCTCGGAAGAGATCGGGGAGGTCGAGGTGGATCGAAGCATCTCTCGAGCGCGCTGGGCGAGGAGTCGCTTGCAGAGAGAATCCTGACGGCAGCGGTAGCAATGATCCGAGATGTCCAGACCGGGCATGAACTCTTCACATTCCCTGTGGCCGAAAGGCACGCATCAACATCATTTGATGAGTTTGGGAACAAAACAAAGGAAAGGATTGAACTTACGTTCTGGAACGACGATCGCCGGTGCGTCGGGCAAAGGCAGAGGTATCCAAGGATGTCATGATCCTGCGTCTGCGAATTTCACGCTCCTCTTTTATCCACCTTGCGTCCGTAGGAACGAGAGATTCGGGGTTCCTGATCGGGTTGAGCGGAGAGGGTATCCTGGAGGCATTGGGGGTGCGTTTCAGCCGATTATACAACTTCTCCAATTCGGATGGACTGGTGGGCAGCTGCTGAACATCAAACTGGGATGCTCTGGCGAGGTGGTTCGGTCGGGGACTTTGGAGAAGCGGGTCGTAAGAGTAGGTGTTCGGGAGAGAATGGCGGCAATTATGAGGGGTACAGTTATTAGAGCCACAAAACCTGGGGTTGGACGCCAAAAGTTGAGCGCGTTCGGCACCAATGGGAGCCAGAGTCTTGGCCTTGGAAGATACATCTATACGTTTGGGTTGTTGAACACGTCTGGTATCGATGGTTTGCTGGGGACGATATGATACATTTGATTGCTGGAAGGGAGAGAGGTGCTGAGGTTGGGAGAGTTGAACCGGAAGATGAGATAAGACTGGGACGTTATTGGGGACATCTACCCTCGAAAGGTATGCATGAGGCGGGCGATTCCAGGGCGGGTTGTGGGGAGGTGAGGGGACACGTGGACTGGGGGAGGGTTGGAAAGGACGAAAGCGGGGCGGGAGTGAGTCGGCATCGTTGGAACGCCAGTTCCTAGACCGGGATTGCCTCTGGTTCACCTTGAGCCTGGGGGGAAGGGGGTTCTGAGTAGACACGGGACGAGGGGAGGACCGGCTCTGGTTCGGAATGGAGGACAGGACGTGCTTCAGGACGAGCTGATCGCGAGGGGAGAACTCGGCGATTACCTCGTCGTGGCCCCATGGAACGGAACGTTGAGAGGACGCAGGGCCGATATCTCCGTGGTGGGGGGATCGGAAGGTGTTCTGTGAGGGGGCCGTGGAGATGGATGAGGGGTGCCTGACGGGGACGCTCATCGCCTTCCTGGAACGTTCGGACCTGGACATGTGGTGCTGGAAGCTGCCGGCCACGTCGTTGGGGTGAGGTGGGAGGTTACCGTAGAGGGAGATGGGCGGCGTCGGGCGGCGGTCAAAGGGGCTGGGATGGTAGATATTCTGGACGTCCTGGAACAACAGCTGGTCTTGTCTACTGCGGGCGGGGAAGGTAGAGGGAGGGGTAGGGTGGGATGGATGGAGTCGAGGGAGGGTAGAGTCGTAAATTAAAGAGCCAGGCATAACTCAAATATTTTGCTGGGAATTACTGAGGATATTTAGAGGACGGTGAGGACGACGAGGAAGGCTGGGATGAGAAGAAGGGGAGGAAAGCGCTTGGCGGCAAGGGCCAGAAACGAGATTTATAAAACGAGACGTGGCTGGGCAGGCCACTTCCTGAAAAGGGAAGGTATTCGGTAAACCACGTGTGAATTTGATGACACCACGGTGGTGGTGATGGAGATCTCGATGATCAATCTCTCACCTTCTCACCCACCCACTCTTCTGGTTGGGTTGGTGGCCCTCGCCTGGATCATGTCTGTCCCGGGCCCTGGGGTCCTCGTCATGTCATGCACGACTGCGTGCTCGCTCCCCCACCCGTGCGCTCCCTCTCCGACTCGCGACGTTTGTCGGATCATCTATAACTATTAGCCCTACTACACATGCTGTACAATAACTTAATACGAGCGGTCCCTTTGTATATGTGTGTGGAGAATATGAATGGCAAACACAGAGTGCATCACTTGTCAAGATGCACAGATGCAGCCAAGCGCCGCCTCGTGTGTATTATTGATAACGTGAACAGGCCAACTCAATCCGAGACATCCCCGTTTGGGTCGGTCTGTGCACCTCCCGGAGTAATTGGCCAATCCACAGCACAACGGCAGAAAGGTCGGTTGGAACGATTAGACCCCTTTTCCGAGCACATCATCGCCCCCTGTCTTGCTGCGAAGCTCTTCCTTCGTTCCGACCAGCATTATAGCCTCGGACGAACTCGACGGATCTTGATCCGGATCTAGAACAAGGTACAAGGTCGGTCGTCGGTCCCCTTCCTCTTCCGGTTTCAGACCCCTGTCGGACATATCGCCCATATCCCGGTGGGGACTGTCCGGGAAGAACTGTCCGTTCTGCTCGCCCGGCGTCCTGTAAACACAGGTGTGCGAGCAAATCAAGTTAGATTGACGTTGTTCGGTTGGATGTTCGTGTCCCCACATCCGGAAAGGAACAGAAAACGGTGGCGTGACTCACGGTGTCAAACAGAACGCCCACCGTTTGGATCGCCCCCCGGACGAAACGATTGCCGCAAGTTCGGGTGAATAGGACAGGGAGTGTGTAAAGTCCGAATCTGTGAGTTGGTCGATGTCATCAGGGACCCTATTCGCCCTATCGATCTAGATAAAGAACCAAGCCGGTATGAAATCCGGGAATGATCTGGGGTGTGAGTGACAATGCGCGCCATATACAGTTGCGGGTCCGGCAGGATCACAGGCAAATGAACGTCCGACTTACATTGATCGCGAGCGGCGTCTGACGCAATGGTGGGCTCGACTGTTTCTTCGAGTCGAACATCCTCGTGAGACTTTTCCACTTTTTGAGCCCGACCGCCCTGTCCTTCGGAACTTCTAACAGGGTTGAACTGGATCCCCGGGCGTCGACGCTCTCATCATCGAACGCAGTTTGACTTTGATTTGGCCTGAGCGCACCGATTGGAGACATCACAGGGCGCTGTCAGTCCTGGTGGGGTTACCTCTGGATAGTTGGCGTGGAGAAGGGGGAAAGACGTGACGAAAACCCATTTTGTATGGCCTAGGTGGCCATGGGTGCTTTCGAACCATTGGGCCTTTTTGTGAGCCGGTCGTAAAAAACGAGCGTGCGGCCACCGTGCAGGCCACAACGGACAAAGTCCACGGCCACTGAGCGCCGCTTTGTCGAGCAAATTCACAAACGCGAAACCATGGAACGGATCAGGGATGCTGAGTAATCAGAGACAATCCAGTCAGATGCGGCCGTAGTCGGGCACTGTGCAGAGTGGCAGGTGGAGTCACCTACCAGCATGGATACAGCCGTTTGTAATATTTCGGACCGGCGAATGGTTCCCAGGCTGTCCAGGAAATGGTGACGTGGTCACGCAGCACTGCAGCAGCTACGGTTCTCGTCGACATCAAACGGATACCACAAAAAGACGTCGGTCATTCCTTACCGACGCCGAGACACCCAGAGGATAAACTCGAGGCAAGCTTCACCGGAGGCGCGGGTATTTCATCATGGGATAACGGTCTGATATGGCCGAAAAGCCGATATGAACCGAAATCTGTTCCGTCCCGGACGGCTCTTCTGTGGCGCCCGCTGCCGACGGGTCGGACGGTCGGACGCGAACCACACTTGGCCTGGAGCTTGACCGCAGCCGCCACACCTCGTCAAGGTGACGAGGCTGTCTGATGTCTCAAGACTGCAAGGCGTACCGTTTCGACTCGGAGGCGAGATGACTGCGACTGGCTACGATGGGTTTCGTTTGCTCTGCCGAAGCTGGGATCGCCATTGCGGTGGTGAGGAGGATCAGTCGTGAGTGGGTCTACTAATGAGAAGCCCGTAACGAGCGTTTCTCCTGACTTTATTACGAATCCCGCCTCGCATGTTAGCGGGACAAGTCATCCACCTGATCCAAATTGCGGATGGAGTATACATACTTAGAATATTATCCGACATCTTCCCTGACGCCACTCTCTTTCTCCCCCCCTTCTCGTGTTCCTCTTGTGACTCCCCCAACTTGACGAATCTCCATGACCACGACCGCCGTCCCAGATGAAGAAACTCCTCTGCTGAGAGATCAACGCGTTTCGGCTATAGAGAGGGTCACGGATCCCGAGCCCGAAGCTGTCACGCTGGCCGGTCTCGCAAATCAGAGCAACCCTACCCCAAGCGTTAAGGGTGGAAGAAATGGAAGGCCAGACCTGGTCAAGAAAACACCCCTGCCTTGGGCTCAGTTCTCCTTAACCTTATTCCTGCTGCTCCCAGAGCCCTTGACTGCGCAAGTTATCTCTCCCGTGAGTTTCTCAGTTATTTCTTATCTTTTGTTTCGGCCTCGTTTAACACCGAATGGAGAGATTTATTGAGCGCTGAACGCCCTTTTTCGTAGTTTGCACCAGAGGTCAGTTCGGATAACTCCTCTCGTTTGTGGAATCGACCGGTTAACCCTTGAGATCACCTTCGCACAGCTCATTCGAAGTTTGGGTGTCGCAAAGAGCGAGGCAGAGGTCGGTTTCTACGTTGGGATCATCGTAAGCTAATCGTGCATCCTAACTCCGATCGTGGAGCTGATAACGCATACTTTTGCTCTCAGCAATCCCTATTCTTCGCCACCCAAGCATGCACAGTCCTGCACTGGAGTAGGCTCTCGGACCATATCGGCCGGAAACCCGTTATTCTGATTGGCCTGTTCGGTCTCTCGCTCTCCATGTACTGCTTCGCATTATCGAAGACCTTTTGGGGATTCGTCTTCAGGTACGACTCACAGGACAGCCCCTGAAAACTTCCCAGCTAACAGACTCGCAGCCGCGCCTTGAATGGTGCACTCAATGGCAATATTGGAGTGATCAGAAGCATAATTGCTGAGATAACTGATCATACAAACATCTCCCTGGCTTATTCATACCAGCCGATTGCTTGGTCCACCGGCTCGGCTCTAGGGTGAGTTCCCCTGATCCCCTTTGTTTGCGCGAAGGGTTGGGTTTGCCTCTTTGACACAACATTGCCTATTTGGAATAGACCCCTCATCGGAGGAGCACTTTCGCGCCCGGCCGAACGGTTCCCCAACGTTTTCGGCAATAGCAAGTTTTTGAAGGAGTATCCTTACTTCCTCCCATGTGCTGTCCCTGCCACTTTCACCGTTGTTTGTTGGTTCCTGGGGTTTTTCTTCCTCAAGGAGGTTCGTGACCCTTCAGTCGCTTGCATCCCACGATATTGATGGAACATTCCGGTAGACCCACCCCTCGCCGAAGCCAATTCGAGAATTCCTTTGTGGAGAGAAAAAGCGAGTTGGATCGGAGGAAGACCCTCTTTTCGCCTCCGATGCCTCCCCTCGGAACAAACTCGAGGAACCCGTATCGCTGCGTAACCTTCTCACACGAAATGTTATCGTCGCCTCTGCGAACTACGCCTTTCTTGGGTTGGTCGACATGTCTTTCCGTACTCTACAGCCCGTGTTCCTTTCCACACCCATTGCACTCGGTGGCGTCGGTCTCGACCCTCCAGCGATTGGAACCATCATGTCCTCGTTCGGTATTCTGAACGGCTTTTTCACTGTGTGCTTCTTTTCGCGGATGGCGGACTATTTTGGTGTGAAAGGGGTGTACTTGATTGGGGTGACCGCTGCTGTGCCCTGTTTCTCTCTGTTTCCCGTCATCAATTTTCTGGCACGGAACTCCATCGAACGCAGCGGTCAGCTGGGGCTAGAGGTATGGGTTGCTATCGGTTTGCAGATTGTCATGGTGGTGCTTATTTGCTTGTCCTATGGTACGTCCGCTCCAACGAACTCGAGCTATCTACGGATCTGTTTACCTCGCTTGCCCGTCTCAGGCGCAATCTTCATCTTTATCGCCGCCGCCGCGCCCAACAAGGCCTCTTTGGGGGCTACGAATGGGTTCGCTCAGCTCTCTGTAGCCAGCGTGCGTGCGATCGGACCCGCCCTGGCAAGCTCAATATACTCGTTGTCGATCGATGAAACCCATCACTATATGAACGGAGGGTTGGTGTATTATGTGACTGTTGCACTGAGTTTGGGTGCGATTTGGATGGGATCACTGTTGCCGAAGTACCCTTGGAAGGGTAAGAACTGAGGTGCGGCTGTGGATCTCCACAATTTACCATCGTGCGCTTGCGCTCTTACTTTTTCGTCCTCTGGCTGCTCCAGGGCGTTTACCCTTTTCCTTGCCCACTTACCCCCACGCTTCTCCTTTACGAGCCATACGACATTCATACGCTAGAGATTCTTGCATCCGTGACATCGCATGTTGCATATAGACGCACCCGAAACTGTATGTAGAATTTTGGAAGAAGGAAGACTTACTGTTTTGCGTTTGTCGGCGCAGAAACCAACATATGTCGTTGTGATACGCGAAGAAGAGGGCGTTCATAGGGAGGGCTAAGGGCTTCACCCCCCAACGCACTAGCCTCACCTGGGCCCCATCTTGATTGACGGTCGTCTCCTGGGGGGGCAATATGGGGGAAGTGAGGAAGTGAGACACGATCGGCAGGCAGTCATAAGAGTGGAGTGACGTTATGTTGGCGGATGTGTCTTTGACACTCAAACAACACGCACCCCACTGGTGTATCCCTGGCAGAGCGGCTGGAGTGCTTGAGTCACTTTAGTCTGGTGTGGCCACCCCGTTTGTTTGTTTTCCTCAAAAGCGCGGGAATGACGTGTGGGTCGATAATCGATAATCAGAATCGTTCGGCGTATCACTGCCGCATCTTGGGGAGTCAGATGGCCACCATGAGACTCCTGCCCCTGTACTGCAGGTACTTAGCTGGTTCGCGTGCAGGCGAGCATGCGTATACATAGCCCAGCGCAGTCCTATATCCGTTGGGCATGCGTCCCGAACCGTAATTGGGATTCCGCCTTTTGGCATTCCCGTTGCCAGGGTGGGTCGGTGGTAAACAAGACCAAACAGCTCGGGTTGGGCCACGTTCCCAGTGGCGGGTTGACTCCAAATATATTTTCCTTCTCAGTCAAAGTGAGTGTGTTGCGGTGCGGCGCGGACAGGGAAGAGCGTTTCACTTTCGGTCTTTTCTCTCAACTACCACCCCCTGTTCGGTCTCGCCCGCCTCGCGGTTCTTTGGATTCCACACGTCTCTCGTGCGGGATAAGTGGTCAGGCGGATATCGGGTCTACCCTCTCCTCCGAACCAAGCGAAAGAGCCCTTCATTGACCACCCTTTTGTTCACTGTCCACGCTCTCTCCACGGCTCCTTGCTTTCATCTGCTCTCTCACTGTCATCTTTTTGCGCCGGCGTACCACCTTCCGTGATCCCACTACCCATTCCCCGCTCATCTGTCAACCATCGCCACTACTACGCATACGACCACATAACCCACCCGGCCCCACCCAGAAACGAGTAAGGGCTGAGATAACCGATAAACCATGACCTCGACATTCGCCACCCTCATGGCGATCAGCGCCTCGAACACGCAGGCCTCACAACGAGCCGCTCAACAAGCCCTAGCGGAGAAGAAGCGGAAGGAGGAGGAGGAGATCCGGAAACGAGCCGAACGGGAGCGGAAGGAGAAGGAGCTCGAGAACCGTATTCGGCTCAAACACTTCGAGGACGAGAAACGGGAGAGAGAGAAGAAGGAACGAGAGGAGAAGTTGAATCAGGAGAAGGAGAGGTTGAGGGAGAAGAAGGAGGCGATGGCTCGGGATAAGCTCCTTGGGAACCTCAAGAAGTCGAGTCGCTCGAGGAGCCCCTCATACCCCAGTGTTACCTCGGGTTCGAGAGACGAGCTGCGGAAGAAGAGGCTCCCTTCCGACGAAGAGGAGGACGGTGGAACCTTCTTGACCCGAGAGGAGAAACGAGAGCGGAGGAGAATCGCGGACCTCAAGTTTGGTGTTGGTCGAACGAAGAAAGTCACCGTTGGAACCGGTCCGTTCCAAAAATCCAGGAAGGTCCTTCCGGGAGGTGGCGTCGACATGGGTGGCGCCGACTCCAGCCGGGACTCAGGCGGCTCATCCACTCAATCAGTCAAAGCCCGGCTGGCGGCCATGCCGAATACCCTTCAGAAACTGAACGTCAACAAGCGGGATACGAGGACCATCGATGAGATCATCCGAGATCGTGAAAGGACCAAGGAGGGTCGCGTGCTCAACGGCGAACAGGCCAAGGACTTCAACGATTGGTTTGGCAAGAAGAAGGATACAACTAGTCTGGCCAAGGAGACCGCCGCTTTAGATCTTTCGGCCAACGATTCTCGTTCCGATACACCCACTTCGTCGACCAAGCCCGCTCCCAACAAGAAGCCATCCATGTCGAGCAAGGACCTAGCGAAGCCGAGCCCATCGAGGCCTGGGCCGACTTCCAGACCCGGTCCGTCATCCAAACTTCCTGGCTCTGGTATTTCTAAACCCCGCCCGTCGTCAGCGCACATTCCGTCTTCATCCGCGGGAAAGAGACATCGTCGATCTGCCTCGTTCTCCGAGGACGAGGACGAATATGATTCTCCTCCCTCTAAAAAGCGGTACGCTCCACCCCCGCAGGATGATTATCGATCAGAGATCTGGAAGCTGTTTGGGAAGAATCGGTCGTCATACGTGAATAACGCGGTGGATAGTGACGAGGATGATATGGAAGCGGACGCTATGGACCTCGAGAAGGAGGAATTGAGAAGGTTCGTATCGTCGAGGGCCATCAGTCTTTTTCCCCTGGTTCACCGTTCCCTGCCTGTTTGTTCAGCGCCCGCCTTGCTCGGAAGGAGGATGAGCAAGCTCTCCGTGAGGAGAAGATGCACGAGTACGAGAAGAGGAAGAAGAAAATGGAAAGGGAGAAAGAGCGGCTGTGAGTTTTTGGGATTCTCCCTCACAAACCTCCAGGTCGTCGCTCCCAAGCCTTCCATTCGTGCGCTCGCTCAAGAAATTCCATTGGTTTCACCCACTCGTTGACCCGTGCTTTCCTTCCTCTTCGCCACTTTCATTGTTTCATCACTGTCTCCCCCTTTTTTCTCTATCTATGCGTTCCGCCCGACTTCATCGTTATCCTCCATATTTTCCACGTCTCTCTCCACATCCCATAAACCCACACAAATCACGGGACCTGCTCCCTCCCATCACACATACAACTTGTATAACGCATCATTTCCAAATGTGTCACCGCAAAGCTTTCTTTCCTCTCGCCTAATATCTCACGTGTTTCCTCCTTCTCATACTTCTAGAGTTTTGGTCGCTGTTATGCTCCGATTTCCATTGTCGAAATACGAGCGTGCCGATGTAGATGCTTGGGCATTGGTCTTCATGTTGTTGCCTGTTGTTAACTTGTATATACTTACTCCCTGTGCTTCCTTCAGCCGAGATGCACCTCACCCCTACTCACTTGGAGAAGGGGTATGTGTGGTGGCCATTTGTAATTCTACTCGGTTCCGCCAGCAAGCGGAACATTTCCTTGAAAACGTCATAACCGCAACTTCGGTCCGGAGAGCTTCATGTTTCTCGGTACCGTCATCTCCCCTGTCAGACAAGAATACTACGCGTGGGCGTAGAGTCTCGCCCCCAAACTCAGGGGTGGAAGTCCCCCTTCCCTCCATCGCGAACGTACCCCTGGAGTGATGGGATCTGACACACCCGGAGCCCCTCAGAATCAGATCCTCGCCCAGCCGTGGCCCAGCTTGTGTCGTCTCCGGGGATCCCGATTTCGCAATAGGGCACCCCTGGGCTGGGTTGGGGTGCCGTGATGCTGATGCTTATCGAATTCGAAGCGGATGAGGTTATTTCAGCGTCGATGCAATCACGGGAGTGCGTGATTACTCACTGCACTTATCGATCCTTCCCTCACCCCACAGTTTGGAAAAGCTGACGCTGATCGTTTTCGTAATTTGTTATGCGTGTGTATACATAGGTCAATTGAGCTTCGAAAGGGGGGGATTATCTTGAGATACGGAAGCCTGACCTCTTTTTTTTTTTGTATACATTCATCATCGATCATCGCAACGCTAAGTTATTATAACGTTGCCGATGTTCGTGCTCACCGTTTTACCGTTCTGGGTCACCGCGGGTGCTGTTCCAAAACCCCTAAATGGCGCTGCGGCACATGTACAGGGGGTCACCGGGGTGCTTCGGGTATCAGGCGCCGCTGGGGAGTGTTTGATCTCTGGGCGATAATGAATGCTAACCGAGGCCGGGTAAGTATGTATCTCGCTTTGGCTCGATCTTCACGCATCACGAGCGCGGCGGGAGGTGAAAAAGCAGTGCTGGTGGGCTTTCGTCAGCGGGTCGTCATGGTTGGCTTGGAGATTACTGCTGTGGTCTATAAATCGTGCAACTTCATTTCGTTTGGGTTCGGCGATCACGATGATCCCTTTCATAAGTACTGCTTTGTAGGGTTCAGGCGAAAGGATCGATTGTAATCAGATCTATCGGGGCTACGTAGCAATCCCAGGTAAAACTCGTCACAGTCCCTGGATTTTATGGGGTTGTTGGACTCTACAGCGGGACGTCCCGAAGATCACGATGACGGCTCTGATCGCTCTAGATCTCACCTCCGGAGGCGTCTCCTTATCGAGACGTAGTTGCATACCGGGGTAGCGTTCTGTCAAGTGACAAGTGATTAGTGGAGAGTGCGTTGGAGGGTGGAGCTTCTAGCTCCCAACGTTAACGCCTCCGCGCTTCACAACCACAGAACATACCTTATCCGTGCACTTCCGTGCCACCGGGCGCGTATTAGGGATTGGGCACGAAACCGTAATGTTCTAGTTCATCCATAATCCTACATACATTTTTTGGGGCGCCCACATGTAATATGCAACACCACAATTCAAAGAATCTCTCATATAGTCCAAAAAAGGTCGTACAAGGTGCGGTGGGGGTAAGTGGGGTAGGAAACAGGAAAACGAGCGAGGGGGGCTGTGGGGGCCTAAGCATACAACAAGGGCTTTGCGAGACCCACAACCGCACCTTATCTCTTATCTTTCCAAGGGTTCCTCGGTAATAACGATCCCACCCAAATTGCACCCAAACTCACCGCCACAGTCATATAGTATACAAGCCCACCGTTCATATAATGGTGGTTCTCGTCGATCGACAACGAGTATATAGAGCTCACCAGGGCAGGGCCGATCGCGCGCACTATGGCGACTGAGAGCTGAGCGAGTCCATTCGTAGCCCCTAAAGAGGCTTTGTTTGGTGCGGCGGTGGCGATGAAGATGGACACCGCGCCTGCGAGAAGGCAATTACAGAGACAGCGCAACTTCTTTCAAGAAGACGTACCGTAACACACGCAGTTCAACACCACCATGAGGACCTGCAACCCGACCACAGCCCACACCTCTAGCCCCAACCCACCGCTGCGCTCGACAGAATTTCGCGCCAGGTAATTTATGATGGGGAAGAGAGCGAAACAGGGTACAGCAGCGGAAACCCCCATCATGTACACCCGTTTCACACCAAAATAGTCCGTCATCCGTGAGAAGAAGAAGACGGTAAAAACCCCGTTCAGAATACCCGAGAAAGATAGGATGGTTCCGATCGCTGGGGGGTCGAGTCCGAGACCACCGAGTGCGACGGGTGTTGAGAGGAATACGGGTTGCAGGGCACGGAAAGATATATCAACCAGGGCGATGAGGGCCCAGTTTGCGGTGGCGATGATCACGTCTCGCGTGAGAAGGTTACGCAGCGGCACAGGTTCCTCGAGTTGGTTCTGGGGCGGGGCATCAGAAGGGAGAAGAGCGTCTTCCTCCGATCCGACTCGTCTTTTCTCTCCACGAAGGAGCTCCCGAATGGGCTTTGGCGAGGGATGAGTCTATCGGAGCGTTCTATCATCAACCCCGAACGCAAAAGGTTGGAGAGTCACCGACCTCCTTGAGGAAGAAGAATGCCACGAGCCAAGCGACAACCGTGAAGGTTGCAGGGACAGCACAAGGGAGGAAATAAGGATATTCCTTCAAGAACTCGTTGTTGCCGAACAGGTTGGGGAACCGTTCGGCCGGACGCGAAAGCGCTCCTCCAATCACCGGTCTGTTCCAAATACGCAAAGTTGCGTCAAAGAGCCAAACTCAATGTTTCGAACACGGTGGGAGAGTCAGGGGGACTCACCCTAGAGTCGCGCCGGCTGACCATACAATCGGCTGGTACGAATAGGCCAGGCACAGGTTTGTGTGGTCAGTCATCTCAACGAGAATGCTTCTGATCACTCCGACGTTGCCGTTGAGTGCGCCATTCAAAGCACGACTGGAAACCTGTTAGTTCAGAGGTTTTCAAAGTCCAACACACGAGTCGTACCTCAGGATGAACCCCGAAAAGGTCTTCGATAACGCGAAACAATACATGGAGAGTGCGAGACCGAACAGACCAGTCAGAATGACAGGCTTTCGGCCGATACGGTCCGAAAGCCCACCCCAGTGCATAACTGTGCACGCTTGGGTGGCATAGAATAAGGATTGCTAGAAGCGAAAATATGCATTCTCAACACCACAATCGGAGTCCTGAAACCGCTATCACTTACGATAATTCCAACGTAGTAACCGACTTCTGCCTCGTTCTTTACAATGCCCAACCTTCGAATGAGCTACACGAAAGCGTCCCCCAATGGTTAACTCGTGGATTCCACAACTGTGGAGAGCCGTCCAAACCGACCTCGGGTGTAAACTGCGGGAAAAAAAGAAGTAAAGGCGGAACGTTTAGCGCTCTGTCGGGACGATTCGGGCCGGTGGCAATCAACGCCGAAGCGAAAGATAAGTGGAACTCACCGGAGAGATGACCTGAGCTGTCAAAGGTTCGGCGAGCTGCAAGAACAGGACGACGGATAGCTGACCCCACGGCAGGGGTGTTTTCTTGGTCACGTCCGACCCTCCATTGGTACTCCCACCCTCGGCACTTTGGATACGACTGCTCTGGTTTGAGGGACCGGCCAGCGGGGCGGGTTCGGGTTCGGGTTCCGTGACGCTTCTTATGGTCGGAACTTGTTGACCACACAGTAACGGGGTACGATCATCTGGCGTGGTCGTCGTCATCACAGAGAATCGTTGAGGGAAATTAAGTTATGACAGAAACCCGGGAAGGGGGAAGGGAGGAAGGGAGATACGGGGGGAAGGGGGTCGGCAGTTGACACTGATTGTCAAACGTGAAGGTGCCGACCAACATTCGATGGAGTAGTGCGGCACGTAAAAACGTAGGACATGGTCACAGGGCACAGAGTGGTTTCCCCCGCACTACGGGAAGGACCGCTACCCGTCAGAAACCGATAAACCTTGTCGGATTGGCGTCGGAGCCGCCGCCAGTGAATGATAATCCAACCCCTAGATACCTCCGGCAATCCACACGGACGAGAGGGATAAGAGGAGACGGGACTCAGTGGACTAACCTCGGGAGCATATCATGGTCCCGCTCCAGCCATCACCCGGATATGGAAGCCGCCATCCAACTGCCACTTGTCAAGAATGCGAGTCTCATCAAGTATTCCGAAGCGGAAGGATCATGGAGGTTTCGGTGAACGCCGCACTTGTCGATCCTTCCACCTGTCATTAGCACACTAAGAAAGAGAGCACACTAAGAAAGAGACGCGATGCGTATAATGAAATCTAGAGCTCACGCATTCATTGTATTAGCTGGTCTTGTTAGAGCGCCGCTCTTCGTGTCAGAAAACCCATCAGATTTTCGCCCAAATACCAATCCTTCGTTAGACGTACACTTTACTACACCATGTAATAAGTATATGCACTCGCTACACCTACACAAGGGGGAAGCAAGAGGCAAAAACTGGCAAGTGATAGCCGCATACCGGGGTAGCGTTCAAGCGAGGCGACTGGCAGCTGGTCCATTGGAGGGTGGAGCCTTTAACTCTTTTCTCGCTCCTCGTAACCACATATCTGGGTGTCAATATATATGGGGTACCCTACACTACGAATGGAGGAACATCTAGTACAGAAGGTGGGGGCTCAAGTACACAATCGTAGGAGATCCACAACCCCACCTCAGTCAACATCCCTCCAGGGATGCTTCGGCAACAACGACCCCACCCAAACCGCACCTAAGCTCAACGCCACGGCCACATAATACGCCAACCGTCCATTCATGTAATGGTGATCCTCATCGATCGACAGCGAATATATCGAGCTCGCGAGGGCGGGCCCGACCGCACGTACGATAGACACGGACAGTTGAGCGAGTCCGCTTGTAGCTCCCAAAGATGCCTTGTTGGGTGCGGAGGTGGCGATGAAGATGGACACTGCGCCTGAAACGAACGAAAGACGAAAACAGTTCCACAGGCGGTTCAACTGCGATGAAGCGGACGTACCGAAAGACAGAACAAACGAGGCCCCCAGGAAAACCTGCAACCCGGCCGCAATCCATACCTCTAGTCCCAGCCTACCGCTGCGCTCGATGGAACCCCGTGCCAGGTGGTTCATAACGGGGAAGAGAGCGAAAGAGGGGACAGCAGCGATCACCCCAATCAGGTACACCCATTTTACGCCGAAAGAGTCCGTCATCCTCGAAAAAAGAAACAGGGAGAAGGCCCCGTTCAGGATACCGTAGAAGGACATGATGGTTCCGATCGCTGGGGGATCGAGCCCAAGACCGCCGAGTGCTACGGGTGTGGAGAGGAATACGGGCAGTATGATACGAAAAGATATGTCGACCATCGCAACGAAGCAGTAATTCACAGAGGTGACAATCACGTCTCGTGTGAGAAGGTTCCAGAGTGACGTAGGTTCCTCGAGATCATTCCTTGGCTCGGAAATGAGGAGAGGACCTTCCTCCGGTCCAATTCGCTTTTTCTCTCCACGAATAAACCTCCAAATAGACTTCGGTGAGGGGTGTGTCTATCCGAACATTTCATCATTAGCCTCGAGTGTAAGAGACGCAAGAGCCACGGACCTCCTTGAGGAAGAAAAATGCCACGAGCCAAGCAACAGCCGTGAAAGTCGCGGGGATGGCACAAGGGAGGAAGTAAGGATACTCCTTCAAAAACTTGCTGTTGCCGAACAAGTTGGGGAAGCGTTCCGCCGGACGTGCAAGCCCTCCTCCAATGACGGGCCTGTTTCACGCACGTCAAAAGGTAAATTCGATGCTTCGGAGGATAAGGTGAACTCACCCTAGGGTCGTGCCAACCGACCAAGAGATCGGCTGGTATGAATACGCCCGGGCCAGGTTCGTATGGTCAGTCATTTCGACAACGACGCTTCTCATCACTCCGATATTGCCATTGAGTGCGCCATTTAAGGCGCGGCTGGAAACCGATTAACTCTCGCGCCATCAGGGTCCACCGGTGGGTCGTACCTCAAGACGAATCCCCAATAGGTTTTCGATACCGCAAAGCAATACATGGAGAGGGAGAGGCCGAACAGGCCGGTCAAAATAACAGGTTTTCGACCGATGTGGTCCGAGAGCCTACTCCAGTGTAGGACTGTGCACGCTTGGGTGGCAAAGAATAAGGATTGCTGGAAGCCGAATCACGACTTTTCAGGACTATGACCGTGGACCAAGTGAACCAGTCACTTACGATAATTCCTACGTAGTAACCGACTTCCGCCTCGCCCTTTGCGACATTCAAGCTTCGGATGAGCTGCATGGAAGCGTCCCCAACGGTCAACTATCCAACCTTTTTGGAAGGTTTCCGAACTGACCTCGGGTGCGAACTACGAAAGAAGGGACAGTCAGCGGTCAATTGAATCCCTCCGTCTGGCGTCAAACGATGCCGAAGCAGAAAATGAGAACGAAAGCCGGTTGGTGAACTCACGGGAGAGATGACCTGCGAAGTCAATGGTTCTGCCAGTTCCAAGAACAGGACGATAGATAACTGAGCCCAAGGCAGGGGAGTTTTCTCGACCACGTCTGGCCCCGTGTTGCTTCTGTCTTTAACGCTCGGGGCGCGACTACCGGCCAGCGTGGTGACCTCTGATTCGGGACAGGCGACTTCCCCCACAGCCCGGGCTTGTTGGCCACCCAGCAGGGGGGTCTCTTCGTTTGGAACGTTCGCCATGGCGTTGGGTGAGGGGGATATGCAAGACGAAGCTGGGAGGGGACGGAGAGGGCCCGGAGAGACGTATGGCACGGTCGCTGATAATGCGTTGGGCGTGATGTTAATTAATATTCCCAAGGGAGGAGTTCTTCATGCCGAAACGAGTACTCCCCGCGACCCGTGAGTTTATGGTGCCGCCTCGTGGTTCATTTCGGGTGCTCCTATTTCCTCAAGCGGAGACGCCGGTGTGGTTCAACTTTGATTCGGTGCTGGCAAGCGACACCGCTCCGACTTCCCGGTCCTCCTTCTCGCGGCTAGCATGCCACCCACGTCAATTAAACATTCAAGATGGACAATGGCCGCCTGTGGCGGTGCACGATGACGCAAGTCCTACTGCCAGCCCATGGTTCCCTCCGTCTCTCCCACGCCTGCAATGGATCCCATTTTGTGGGGGTTGGGATCCGTAATTTTCCTGGTGTTTATTTGGTGCGGTTGTCCCAGCCAGGGGGGATCACAGGACGAGCGGAGGGAGGGGAGAAAGAGGTTTGAAATAGACATGGATGACATGAGCATGGAAAAAGGTAGGGTGCGGTCGCTGGGAACGTGTCATTTCCCGCAATACGGGGAGGACCACTACGTATTCGGTAAGACGTGGTGAAATTTTGGACGGAAACCGAGAAAGCTGAGTGCTAACCGGATACACCCACCACGCTGCTCCACGGTACATTTGGGATACTCCTCCTGCATGCATACCCAAAGGAAAGCGCGCGCGTCATCATACGCAGACGTTATCTTGTTCTTCGGACGGGAAGGGGTTCCGCGTCCACCAGTTGATCCTCAGTCTCCCTTTCCCATTTTTCCGGATGTTGGCAGCTTTATCTGCCATCGCCTATGGGTATGATGCCGAGGTGGTCAAGGGTCCGTTCAGGGATATGCTGGTCCCCCACTTCCTCAAGAAATCCCCGTTGCGCATCCATGCCTTGGCGTCGCGTTGGGGTTTTGAGGAAGAAGCGAGGATTGTGTCCAGGACAACCTTGAGGATCGTGGGTATCCTCGCAAAATTCCCTCGAAGGAACGCGGAGCTTATGGGTGGTGCTTCATCGCCTTCATTCGAATCGATGAGAAGCAACCAAGCTTTGGTCGACAGTAACCTCCGTTCTTCCCCAAATCATTCGTCCTGTAGATCCCCCCCGCCGACTTATGCCAACTTCAGACCAGCTCTGTGTTAGAATATGGCCACGAGACCCTGGTCGGCTCCAGAAGAGGTGTACAAGGTTGGTGCCAGATTTGATTATCCAAAAAGGTGTATGGCTCGCTCGTATTGTCGCCATTCAGCGAGGGTATTTTTGTTCACTTGCCCGGAAGGGATCCGAACTACCTCAGACGGTTTGAGTGAGAAGCCTCTAGTTCAGATGATAAATTACTCAGAGATTCCCCAGCCGCTCTACAATCAGACGCCTACTCGGCGCGTTCAGCGCCCCCTAGGCTGGGTCGTCCACTGTGTCAACGGGTGTCGTTTCCTCGCGATCCACTAGTATATCCTTGTATCTGTGTCCTGTGGTGCTAAATTCACAACGTCAGCTGCTGAGAACAACCGTGGGGTTCCCACATCGGTGCTAGATCGAAACCGATATTTCGATTGACTCCGACTGGGACACTGAGGGCGCTCGAAGGTGGCCCAGAGTCCACTTCCAGGAGGTTGCAGATTCCAGAAATTCCCACGGCGTGGTGATCCCTTGACACGTTGGGGGAGGCATCGACCGCGAGGCGAGGGCTGGAATATTTTGCTAGACCAAACGTATCGATCGGGCGCCTCTTTTGAAGCTCCACCACGACCATCATGCTTTCAAGAGGCTAGGCTGGCTTGTGATCGATCACAAGCCAGCCTCTTCTACACCCTCATCCTCGACGACAAGTTGTAGCAACGTTGGCTCGACACGTTCTCTCCTTCGGACCAACGGATCCACTCCCTCGGTAAAGTCCTGACATTGTTCTCCGCCCATCGATCCTGATTGCCTCGCGGAGTACGCCCCGACTTTGTGGAATCTTGAGCACCAGGATACCTTACGTGGACGATCTTGACGAGGGTGGCGACATCCCAGAATCAGGCTTTCACGGGGTTTTTAAAGGTTCCTTTGAATTCAACGTCTGGTCTTGTGACTCCACTCCCACCGGTGAGTATCAGTAATTTATTCGTTTCTATACTGGAGACATATTTATCTTGCGTGGGCAACTTTAGCCCTCAGCGAGCACCGGTGACACGTCCACTTAATAGAGGTTGTCAGACCAGCTCTCATGCTTCGTGATATCCGCCTCGACATCCTTCAGCTTCTGTTTTATGCCGCTATTGGAGTCCAACCCAACGCCAACCCTCAGCGAGGGTTCAGGATCGTTTGCGAGGTTGTGGAAAAGCATCGTGGTGGCTTTGTCGGTGTCCCCGCTTGGGTACGCCCCTTCGGTCGCGAAGTTGCGCAGGATGTGTCCTGTCAGGGTAGGATCGGTGTAGGCGGGGTGGACCGGGTAAACAGGTGTGGATTCCGGTTCCAGAATCCTGGTCTTGAAACCACCGAATTCAAGAAGGGTGATCTTTCCGAATGTTAGATCGTTTACGACGGAACCTAATTTGCACAAACCTTCACGTTCCACTTTGGGTCGAGCTCGGAGGCAAGAGCCTCAGTGGCACCTTCCAGAGCTGACGGGGAGAAGATGGGTCAATCAGTGTTCGCCGAGGACAATGCCAGGGACATTACCATGCTTCGATGCGCTGTAGTATCCCAGAGCAGCGGATGGGATGATACCAGCCATTGAGGAGACGTTCCACAACTTTCCCCCCTGAGGCTTATTGACCTCACGGAAGAACCGGATGGTCTCCTTGGAAACGTTCATAGCTCCCCAGAAGTTGACGTCGAACATCTTCCTTGCTACCTCGTGGGAGGTTCCTTCGACTTCCGCTATTATGCCGTGGCCTGCATTGTTGAAGACAATGTCGATGCGACCGAGCTCCTCTTCGGCGTACTTGAAGGCTGCGATGATATCGTCTTCGTTGGTAACGTCGAGCTTGAGGATGTGGAGTTTGTCGGAGGGGT
>Ga0307511_10000646_pt1 | contig 37180 bp, 51 predicted proteins | sample 13_EM_MG_FD_200266 | JGI IMG/M metagenome (GOLD analysis project Ga0307511, IMG submission 200266) | Populus trichocarpa ectomycorrhiza microbial communities from riparian zone in the Pacific Northwest, United States - 13_EM | ecosystem: Host-associated > Plants > Roots > Unclassified | place... | reverse complement strand
ACCAGTGGTTGCTCACTACGATGGTGTATTACTAATAGTATTACAACGCTCTCAATCACAAACCGGTCTACGCTGTCGACATTCAACACCTATGTTCCTCCTAGGAAGGAAACCATCGGGGTTTCGTGGAGGAAATGAACAACAGGCAGAGGCGAATGGCAGTTGGCGTCGTACTCACGCATGTAATAACTTGGCGAGTTTGGTTGTGTGGTCTTCCTTGAAGGGCTGTAGAAGGTATGATGGGTAGCCTGGCCTAGGTTGCAATCTAACCTCACGTTCAGAAAACAAATTCAACGCCGCAATGAATGGTAGCGTGAGCCACGTGATCGGGGTGATCGTGCTCCGACCTCGACATCGCAGCCAAAGACAAATGGCGCGGATTGACTCTGAGGACAAGGATTCGCACCCACAAGCCTCTTCGTCCAAATCGAAGATTACCGATGGTCTGTTGTATCTGCCGAATGCTCGGGAGGGTGGTCCACTGAACGTTTGGTTGACAGGCAACAAGAACCCTCTCGCAGATTTCGAGTTCGACAAACTTCCGACGGAACTCCTCGTCGAGATCTTCCGCCACACACGCCCTGGTTCCGTAAACGATGCCCTCAGTGAGAAGCACCGTTATCCGGTCGCTCTATCGCAAGTGTGTCGCCACTGGAGGGCAGTGGCAATAGGCGCGCCCACGCTGTGGTCGGACATTCGTGTCTTGGGATACCACACAGAAGAAGCAAAAGAGGCCACTCACATCTACCTCGAACGCTCCAAAGCGTGTCCCATCTTCCTCACCTGGTTTACGGACGAGGAGCAGTTCCTCACAGACGTTCCTGCAGTTGTCGAGCGCCTGATCGCACCCGCAGCGGAGCGTTGGCAGAGGATCACTTTGATCGCTGGAACCAAGACAGCCCCATCCGCTCTGCTCACCGCGATGGAATCCCTTGACTTCCAGATTCTCCGGGACATCGAGATCTCCTGCACACCATGGATGGCGCCGTTTTCACCGAAATCCATACGGTGTCGTAGTGCCCCGCTTCTACGCCGATGCAGACTCCACGACATCTTTTCCCTCCCATCGCCGCCATCGAACCTGGTGGTTCTCGATTGCGTGTCCATGACACTCGGGCTAGCGAAGTTCGACCTCGACCCATTACTCGAGTTCCTTCCTCATGTAGCCCATTCCTTGGAACACCTACGATTCGGGCCGCCTCCCGCTTCCAGAGTCCATTTCACGCCCGGCACACCCAAAATCCCTCTTGAAAACCTCAAGTCCTTGCTCGTAACGAACTCGCACGTCATCATGGACCACATACTTGCACCGAATTTGACCCACTTCGTCGCTTTCCATCCTCCAGAAATAGGGGCAGCCCAGATGTTTCATGGTTTCTCCGCTCCAAAGTTGCAGTCCATCCAATTTTACAAAACCCCACTGTTACCGCTCCTCACCACCCATAACCTCCCCTCAATGTTCCCCCAACTCGAATCGGTCTTGTTGTTCAGTTGTGCGGATGAATCGGCCCTTATTTCCCTGCTTGAGCCACCCAAGCCGAAGAAACCGTCGTCGTCGAAAAAGGCTTCCAAGCGTCAACAGAAGCATAGGAAGGCTGAGAACCCTTTCCCTCACCTGAAAGAACTCACGATTTCGGACATGACGATTTGGACTTCTCTCCAGGCAGCGATCGAAGAACGTCTCAAGAACGGCGACAAGACCCTCCGAAAGATCCGATTACCGAAAGGAGACGCGAAAGTAACCACCATTCCACATCTTCGCAAGCGGCTCCGTGTACAAGGTATCGAGCTCGTCTTGTACGAACCCGGAGAGTTGCAGAGGTCCCCACCGGAGTTCCAAGACGAATCCTGCGACGAAGAAGATCGTCTTTTCCTCGAGATCACTATGAGAGGGAGTGAATGGAGCGATGACGAGGGTCATGAAGTCGATGGCGAAGATTATTTTGGCGAGAATTATAATGAAGATCTTGATTACGACTTTTGGGAGGGGAGGTTCATGTCCTTTGACGGTGAAGTCCCTTCGTACGAGGGCGATGACTGGGATAGATATTACGATGATGATGAAAGGGGATACGAGTGGTGACTCCGTTCAGATTCTTCTTGTTTTTATTTCTTACATTACCTTCGAATTGAGTTTGCTTTACCCCTGCTCCTCGATCTCTCCCTCCTCCCGTTACAGTGGACGGTTGATCTTGAGTGGACGGAGGAAAGATTGGACAACTGGGGAACAGGCGAACCCAAACTGAGATTGAACAAACGGCTCAGATGCATCCGCACTCACAAAGGTTCCATACCGAGATGGTTGAGGGGTGGTTAAACTTGCCTGGGGCAGGATCCACATGCCATTGGCAGGCCAGGTGTTCCATCCAGTTTCTCGAAAATATCAAAACCTCTTGAGAACGACCCGAAACCCACGTTTGTTGTCTGGTGCTCGAGAGATATCAGCTCGTTCCGCGTACATGTAAACCGGTGATTGTTCACTGATGGTATATTAGGCAACACTCTCGATCACACAGCGGAGATCTATGCCCGACATTCAACTCCTTCCTTTCAGGAAGGAAAACATTGGGGTTTCGTGGAAGGAATTAACGGCAGGCAGGAGATTTACTTGGCGACTGGAGGGCTGCGGAAGTCATGATGCATGATGGGGTATAGCCTAGCCCAGGCAATGAAATGATGAAAGACAGTGCGGGCCACTCCTCGATCGTGATGATCGTGCTTACTCTTCGACACCAAAGTCAAATGGCGCGGATTGACTCTGAGGACGAGGATCCACACCCACAAGCTTCTTCATCCAAATCGAAGATTACCAATGGTCTGTCGTATGCTCGGGAGGGTGATTCATTTAACGTTTCATTGACAGACAACAAGAACCCTCTCGCAGATTTCGAGTTCGACAAACTTCCGACGGAACTCCTCGTCGAGATCTTCCGCCACACACGCTCCGATTCCGTAAATGACGTCCACAGTGAAAAGCATTGTTATCCGGTCGCGCTGTCGCAAGTGTGTCGCCACTGGAGGGCAGTGGCAATAGGCGCGCCCACGCTGTGGTCGGACATTCGGGTCTTGGGATACCACACGGAAGAAGCCAAAGAGGCCACTCGCATCTACCTCGAACGTTCCAAAACGTGTCCTATCTTCCTCACCTGGTTTACGGACGAGGACCAGTTCCGCGCCGACGTTCCTGCAGTTGTCGAGCGCCTGATCGCACCCGCAGCGGAGCGTTGGCAGAGGATCACTTTGATCGCTGGAACCAAGACAGCCTCATCCGCTCTGCTCACCGCGATGGAGTCCCTCGACTTCCCGATTCTCCGGGACATCGAGATCTCCTGCGCACCGTGGGTGACGACGCCCGCGCCCACACCTACCTTGTGCCGCAGCGCCCCGCTTTTACGCCGATGCAGACTCCACGACATCTTTTCCCTCCCATCACTCCCATCGAACCTGGTGGTCCTCGATTGCGTGTTCCTGGCATTCGGATTAACGGTATTCGACCTCGACCCATTACTCGAGTTCCTTCCTCATGTGGCCCATTCCTTGGAACACCTACGATTCGGGCCACCTCCCGCTTCCAGGGTTCATTTCACGCCCGGCACATCCAAGGTCCCTCTCGAGAATCTCAAGTCCTTACTTATAACGAACTCGCACGCCATCATGAACCACATACTTGCGCCAAATTTGATCTACTTCGTCGCTTTCCATCCTCCAGAAACAGACGCAATGGGGGCAGCTGAAATGTTTGAGGGTTTCTCCGCTCCCAAGTTGCAGTCCATCCAATTCCACAAGACCCCAATGTTACCGCTCCTTGCCGCACATAACCTCCCTTCAATGTTCCCCCAACTCGAATCGGTCTTGTTGTCCGGTTGTGTGGACGAATCAGCCTTCCTCTCCCTGCTTGAGCCACCCAAGCCAAAGAAACCCTCGTCGTTGAAACAGGCGTCCAAGGACCCACAGAAGCATAGGAATGTGGAGAACCCGTTCCCTCACCTGAAAGACCTCACGATATCGGACATGACGATCTGGACTTCTTTCCTGACAGCGATTGTGAAGCGTCTCACGAACGGCGACAAGACCCTCCGAAAGATCCAGTTGCCGAAAGGAGGCGCGATAGAATCCATCGTTCAACGTCTTCGCGAGTGGCCCCATGTGCAGGGTATCGAGTTCGTCTTGTACGAGCCTGGAGGCTTGCCGAGGTCCACGCCAGAGTTCCAGGACAAACCCTGTGACGAAGAATATCATCTCTTCTTCGAGACCACTATGAGAGAATTTGAATTTGGCGATGAAGAAGATTATGAAGATTATGGTGAAGATTACGAAGATTACGAAGATTATGGTGGAGAGTACGAGGAAGATTATGGCGAAGATTATGGCTACAACTTCTACCCTGCCTATGAACCTCCCTCCGAGTCGTACCTGGACCCTTACCGGCATGGACTTAGCGTTAATAACGCAGCGGGATACGAGGAGTTCCTTGGGATTAATTTCGGTTGACTTCGTTTAGAATCTTTTCTCTTGTTTCTTTTGTTACCTTCGAAACTGAGTTTTACTGGCCGTCGTTTCGAATTGAAGTTTGGTTGGCCGATCGCCCGGTCCGTCTGATGTGGTGACATCATCGATCATGTCAGTATAATCCTCGCAACCAACTTACCCCTGCTCCTCAATCTCTCTTTCCTCCCGTTACCAGAGAGTAACTTTCCATGATGGAAGATCTCCCTCTCGACACGAATAACCCTGCCATTAGGGATTATCTGGCTCTTATAAGGCACGTCGGGAACTCTCCCTGGGGATGCGACAGACCGAGCTAACCCGTCAACCCTCCACCCGCGGGGTACCGTGGTACACAGGTTGCAGGTCTTGACACCCCTCAGTCTGTTGGTGAACATCACGGCGGTGATGGTTTGTAGTATCGCCGTAACCCCGGGGATTCGTGCGTGAGGTGCTTGGATATCCGCAGACGAAATTGACTCCACGTTTCACAATACAGAGGATATCGAGAAGATGTACCCATCCTCAATATCCCCCAAACCTCTTTTGATCGCCACCTATCTCTTGCTTGTCTACGTCGGGCAGGTTGGCTACTGTATCTTGCTGGTGTTGGCCAGAAAGTCAGAAACTAAAGTGCGTAATCGAAGTTCGGACCCCTGAGGTTTTAATTGATGTCCGCGACAGAAAACAATAACAAAAGGGGTAGGAATCGCCTTGGTACTCGCCAACTGGATTATGGGGTTCTGGGCCGTCGCTTGGGTACGATATCATTTTGGCGCGCCAATTTTACCCGTACCTTCTCTGAGAACCCGGGTTTCTAGATCATGCAGTGGTTCTTGGTGTCCACCGTCCTCCTTGGTACATTGGTGTTGGTTCTGATATACTGCAACATCGTCATTTTGATCTACCACCCTCCTGAAATCAAGAAACGGCCGCTCGACGTTGCGTTCATCCACGCTCCCTTGAGGTTCTTCTTGGTCCTCCCGCTTCAGGTCATGTTCCCGTACTCACTCTTGTGAGTGCCATGATTCTCGTGCCATTGTCCTAGGTTCTGACACCGGCCCATTAACTAGCGTTAAACTTGGTTACACTTGGGAACCAGGAAAGCCAAATCAATACGCAGACCACCAATGGGCTGGATTTGGCGTCCTCCTTCTCGTGAACCTCATTGGGCTCGCCGTAATCGTCCTCCGGAAAGACATCGTCTGGTGTGTCGCTGCCGTATGGATAGACATCGCCATCTGGTCAGCGAAGCCGAAACCGAGCACTGTATTCTTTGTGGCCATCGCGTTTACGGCGATACATCCTATCGCGTTGGTCTTTGCGGCGACCTGGAAAAAGTTGAAGAAGAAGGACGAAGGACGGATTATGTTACCGCCGGACGATGGTGCTGTGGGTGGTGACCATGGTGACCACCCCCGTCGACAGCAACAGGTTGCCACCCGGGCCCCGAGGGAGGTCGACACAGAGGCTCTTTGGGGCTAATCTTCGTCGTGTTGTGGGGGGCGTGGGTTAAGGACGATGGGTTTAGACACCATATTCACGCACTTGAATCTAAATCCGAATGCGCCTGTGCCACCGCCCTGTCTCGTTATTTAATGACCACTAGCTGTAGCCTTCGAAGGATGTATCCGTGCCTTGGTGTAGTAATATAATTGTATGTGTAAGGCGTACGGCCCACGCACGAGCGCGGCACAATACATGCAACAGATTTGTTGGTCCCAGGCATCCCACGAAAGTCTGTCAGCATAAAAGTCACTCCGATCTGTAAGGTTTCTATGTGTCGTTCGTTATAATAAGTGCGTATGCGTGCCCAAACCGATTGGTATCTTTATCTAAGTGAGCGGTCGTGGCCGCGAAACAGAAATGGTGTCCTAACGCGAGGGTAGAGGGGGATGGGAGGGAGAACGTTACGTTCCGCTTAATCACAACCTCTCACCCCTTCCAATGACGGTAACCTTGAAGCCGATCTCCCGCAACTTCTCCGCATCCAAAAGCATCCTTCCGTCAAACACGAAAGCGGGCTTCTTCATGCTATCGTAAACCGCCTGCCAGTCAATGTCACGGAACTCCTTCCACTCTGTCGCGATCACAATAGCCTCCGCATTTGTGCAGGCTGAGAGGGCGTCGTCGTAGATCGTCACATTCTTCTTGACTGAGAAAGAAAGCAAATCAGGTCGGGTTTACTATGGGGGCATTTCCAGAAGAAAGCAAACACACTGTTCTCAAGGGGGGTTCCAGGAACGGCCTCGGTAAGATCTTGCCAGATTTGGGCCTCCTCGACTTTGGGGTCGTAGACGTTTACGTGTGCCCTCTCGGATAGGAAGTCACGGATGAGGGTGATGGAGGCAGATTCACGAGTGTCACCTGTATCGGCCTTGAAGGCAAACCCGAGAACAGCGATACGCTACGAAACAACAGAAGTCTCAGTGATCCAGCGCACATATGGGGTCACCGGAACGAGGACTGACCTTGCCAGTGATGGTGTTGAACAAGGTATCAACGACATTCTTCGCGAACCTCCTCTTCTGGTACTCGTTCATCTCCACCACCTGCCTCCAGTAGGCAGCGACCTCAGGCAGATGTAGACTCTCACTCAGGTACACCAAGTTCAAGATGTCCTTCTGGAAACACGAACCACCGAAACCAACGGAGGCCTTCAAGAATTTAGGACCGACACGAGAATCGTAACCGACTGCGTGAGCAACTTCGTCGATGTTCGCACCGGTGGCTTCACAGATGGCGGAGAGAGCGTTGATGGAGGAGATACGTTGGGCAAGCATGGCGTTGGCAGCGAGCTTGGACAGTTCCGATGACCACAGGCCGACAGTTAAGATGCGTTCCCTCCTGGTTACCCACAAGCCCGCGTTAAATCCTGGAAACTGCATAGGGAACGTGGACTCACGGGACCCAGTTGGCATAGACCGCAGCTAGGGAGGCACAAGCATCAATGCCCTCCTGGGTTTGCAACGAACCGATCAACACTCGATCCGGTCCGAAGAGGTCATCAATAGCCGTGCCCTCAGCTAGGAATTCTGGATTGGACAAAATATCGAATCGGGTGTTCGGCTTGGAGTTAGCTTCTAGGATCTTCCTCATGGATTCGGCCGTACGACACGGCACAGTGGACTTCTCGACGACGATCTTGGACGAAGTGGCAACGGCCGCGATTCGGCGGGTTGCGAGCTCGACGTAACTGTTACGAGAGAAAGGGCACGGAAAGTGTCAACGTGCAACTCATGACATTCGCTTAGCCAACCGTTTCGGGAAAACGAGGTTGCCGACAGCGGAATATGTGGAGGGAAGGATAGAGAATAGGGGGAGAATATCAAGAAGGTGATGGGATGGAAACGCTCACTTGAGGTCTGCGGCGAAACCAGCACCAACACCCGTCTTCTTGGTTGGTGTGTTGACCGACACGAAGATTAGATCCGCCTCAAGGATGCCCTTGTCGACATCGGTCGAGAAAAACAGGTTCCTTCCCCTCGCCTGGCGAACGACGTCCTCCAACCCAGGCTCATAGATCGGCAATTTGAAGTCGGGGCTGTTCCAAGCGTCGACGCGGGCCTGGTTTAGATCGACGATGGTAACTTGGATGTGAGGGCATTTAAGGGCGATAACGGCGCACGTCGGACCACCTAGAAATGTTTATTCCAGTCAGCGGGTTGCGTGGCGTTCAGTGAGTGAGGTTGCGCGGTCGTGCGTAGCTCAGTATCAACGGAAATTACGCGTTTGTTGATTGATGATAGGCACCAGCGGGCCCAGAGAGCACCGTCGATAGCATACATCGACGGATTGTGGGCTGGCGAGAGCGAAGGGGATAGACAGGTCACTGACCGACGTAACCAGCACCGACTGATGAACGATACGAGCGTTAGTGACGAGTGTAATCGGCAGATAACTGGGGCGGGGTACGCACTGCAGCAGATTTTCTTAACTACTGGGGCCATTAGAAGGTTAGGGGGTAACGAAGAAGGAAGATGGGGGAATGCGGAGGAGGGAGTGAGCGGTTGAAATAATAACTATCGATGGGACGTCCCGAAAAGAACCCACGGCAACCGCTAGACGTCACAGTTACAAGCGGGCGTTTGTCAAGGAGTGGGAAATGCATTCAATCAATGTATCCGTCAGTCGCCATCCGGTCGTAGTCGTGTGCAATGTAAGTATAAGCTGAATAAACAAGAGGTCGGCTCAAGAGGGTATCATGGGCGCAAATGAAACGGAACGAAATCCTAAGCCGAGATCAATCTCAATCCATATCCATGTGCACCAGATCAACCGCCCTGTCCATAACCTCCTGCAGCGACCACCTCTCTCCATTCCCTTGCTTCAAGTCTAGCCAGTCTCCAATCTCGTCGCATGCCTTCAGGATCAGGTCGATATCATCCTTTGTGTGCGCCGCACTCAAGCAGAACCTAACCCGGGAGGTAACCAGCGGCGTTGCAGGGTAGGCAACAACGACAGTGAAGATCGGTGTCGCCCGTTGTCTCATCATCCTGCTGAATACACACATCTTGCCAGGGTTGAATAACATCAAAGGAACGATGGGTGAGTCGTCGCTACCGTAGGTGATGAACCCAAGCTTTTTCAATCCCCTGGTAAGGTAGCGAGAGTTGAACGCGAGACGACGCAAACGAATTCGTCCCTCCGTTCCGTCCTTGAGTGATGGGGGGAGATCCAACCAGCTGGGCAACATGTTCGCGGGGGCGGGACCGGGATGAGGGATGAGTGCAGTTGACGTCGCCGATTTTGGAGGTTCAGGAGCGACACCCATAATGCTGGCCATGCTAGCGATGACCTGGGTCAAAACCGGAGGGGCCATAGCTTCGGCGTATGGCCCAGAGTGGTTCCGAACGCGAATGTGGTCAATTAGGCTCTTCTTGCCGGCGACGTAGCCACCAGCGGCACCAAAAGACTTGGTGAACGTTCCCATAAAGATGTCGATAGACCGGGGGTTGACACCGTAGTACTCGGCGACACCACGCCCGTGGGCCCCCAAAGCACCAATGGAGTGAGCCTCATCGACGAAGAGGTAGAACTAGAATCGGGGTCAATAACCTGCCAAAGCGCATCAACAAATAATCACCGTACCTTGTACTTCTCCCTGAGTTCAATGACCTTGGGCAAGTTAACCATCGATCCCTCCATGCTGTAAAGACCCTCTACAATAACCAATATCTTCTTCCACGGTCGGTGCGTTTTGGGTTGACCCTGACTAATGACCTCCCTCAACAGGTTCTCGAACGACTTCATGTTGTTATGTTTGAACATCCTGACGCTCGCCCCGCTCAAGCGAACACCAAACCTAATTGACGCGTGGTTGAACTCGTCCGAAATAACCAGGCAGCCTTTTCCGACCAAGGCGGGAATGATGGTCGAGTTTGTTGCGAAACCCATGGAGGAAATGATCGCGTCTTCGTGACCAATGAACTGGGCAACGAGGCGTTCAGCAGTCTGGTGGAGGTCCAGGGAACCGCCTTCGAGACGAGCTCCACAGCAGGAGAGTCCGTATCGTGAGATGGACTCCACGACGGCATCAGCACATCCCCCACGGGCTTGAGCAAAACCGAGGTAGTTGTAGGAGGAGATATTGAGACCACGGGTGCGACGGCCAGTGGTGTGTAGGTTGACATTGTAGTCGTTGCTTTCGCGGTCGTAACAGATAATCGTGCGGCCAGGAACGCCGGTAACGGGCGTGGAGAAACAGTCATCAAGTCGGACTTTAAGTCGTCGGGTATAGAATGAGTCGAAATCCGAGTTCAGGGGAGCGTAACCCTGCAAAATCCGAGCGAGTGCAAAGAGTTAGCTCTAGTCATGGCGAAACGATGGGTAGGGAAAGGAGGTATCGGGAGATCGACATACGTTGTGTGGTAAGAGGTGTGTGTAAGCAGATGGCTTGAGTCGTTTACCGATGAAATCTCTCAAATGCCCGAGGCAGATGAGGATCATGTAACTGATGTAGGTCGAGAGCAGAATGTAATAAGGTGGGTCCTGTTCTTCGTGGTGCGGGACGGGCTTGCCGACGGGGTGCTGGGAGGTGAAACGATAATCCTCGTTCGCGCAATGGCCAAACTCCGAATGAACGGTATTGAAGACCTGCTCGGATGTCGGAGGAGTGGGTGGGTAGGAAAGTCCGTCGTCATTGTCGTACATCTTGGCCACGCCTTCACGGAGGATGCTGTCCTCTGACGAGACGGTCACGGAGGAGGATGTGGAGAGGGCAGGAGTGGAAGTAGGGGTGACGACGTTGACGAGCGACCGCGCTCTCGCGTGCGCGTCGGCCTGGGAAACCGCAGAGAGGTACGAAGCGGCACTTGCGGGTAGGTTGGACGGCGACTTGGACATCTTCTTAAATATTGAGTGCGAGGGCGACGCCGGATTAATCGCTATAGGCGACGGCATGGTGGGGGGGAAAGGGGAGAGAAATGCAAAACTGCAGGTCTAAATACACTCTGGAGGGGAAAGCGTGCTAGCGGGTTCGTCACCGTCGTTGTGTCGTCGTCGTTGAGGGGAGACCAGGGAAGCCCGCGGGGGACGGAATGTCCGAAACTTGTCCGACGTCAAACCGATCCCCAAACGAACAGCGCCTACGGATACGCGTCGTTTGGTGACATCAACTGCGCCGGGGGGATTCCGCCGAGCGTCGTAAAAGCATCCTAACAGTATATAGAGTAAAGACAGATGTGATCACAAGATACTCCAAAGCAAACACCTAGTCATCATCGTCATCTCCGTCCTCATCGTAGTCGTAGCTTGGCTTGAATAAATCCATGAGCTCATCCATGCCCAACGTCCCAACCTTGCTCCTAGCTTCCCCAGACAAGGCTGACTCCGCCAGCTCGCGCTTTTGCTCCTGAAGCTGTCCGGGGTGTGAGCCCTAGGATTACATAGATGGAATTCGCAAAACACGTACATGTAAGATCCTTTCCTCCACTGTGCCCTCGATCGTCAGCTTCCATATATTCACCGGCTTTTTCTGCCCGATGCGGTGCGCCCGCCCGAACGCTTGATCCTAATAAGGTCGTAAGGTGGTGTTAGGACGGAGGTGGCGAAACGACGTGACGAACTTCAAGAGCAGGGTTCCACCACAAATCAACCAAAATCACATTGTTACAGGCAGTTAAATTAAGGCCTATCGTCGCGTCAGGACCACGATCAGAGCGCCCCAGGAGACAGAAACTCACCAACACCACCCGCTTTAAACGACATTAGGATAATCCTTACTTCCTTGTCGCTCTTGATCCTGTCGACGACCTTCTGGCGCTCCTTCTGGTTCATCGAGCCATCGTCTGTAACGATTGCTTAGCGGGCGCCGTTACGACCACGAAAGGGCTACTTACATTGCACGAACTTGAGGCCCCGTTCGTTCAGGACCTCCTGAATAAGACGTAGCATCATCGTGAACTGCGAGAAGATAATGATCTTCTCGGTCTTGTTGCCCCGTTCCTCGATGTCGTCCACAAGTTCAATTATTTTGCGAATCTTCGCGGAATCGCTCTCCGAGGTATCAACATTCTTGGCGACGACAACCTGGCAAGAGCTGCAGTGTGTATCCTTTGGATCTTCCAGCCTAGGTGTGGTGTCAGTCATGACTTTGAGAGCCGGCAACCCCACCCACTCGGCGAAGCAGAGTTGGCAGCTTGACGAGGCACCAAGGTTCAAGCTGCCGAGGGCCTTAGCTAAGTCCTTTCCATCATCATCTTCCTCCTGGGTAGGATTCTCCGGCTGGTTGATGATCGCGCCTTCGTCTGCCTTCCAGTCGCCGTTGACCAGCGAAGGGTGATTACACGCTAAACCCTCGCGGTCAACACCAAACCATAGCGGGTAAACCAAAGTTACTCACCTTGACGAAGGCGGAGGAGCATTGTAAGCATATGGATATATGCCCGATTGTCGTTCGTGCTTTGAATCTTCGCCATCACATCCATCATCTTGTGTTCGAGAGAGCCGTAGAACCTCCGCTCCTGCTTGCTGAAGTCACACTTGACGACGGTGATGGTCTTTGGTGGGAGGTCGAGAATCTTGACCCCGTTAATGGTATCATCCTTTGACCTTCTCAGCATGATGAACGTCAGAACGGCCTAGAAGATGGAGGTTTAGCGTGAAAGTCCATTGAAGGTGCATGGGGACAGAGGACGTACGTGGAGACGCTTCATGGGCGCCTTGGCTCGTCCCTTCTTCAAGGGATCGACGATCCGTTGTTTAAACGTGCCCCAGTCGTTGAGGGGTTTTATCCTGAGGAAGTGGACCAGGGAGAAGAATTCCTCGACCTTGTTCTGACTGCAGTCAAAGTCAGCAACGCGGGGACACCAAATTCAATGGAGACTGACATCGGAGTGCCGGTGAGACACCAGCGATGGTTGCCTTCAAGCTCGAAGCAAGCCTTCGCACTCTTGGTCAACCTGTTCTTGATCGTGTGCGCTTCGTCTAATGAGGGATGTTAAGGACTCGGTCGACGGGAGTTGAAAAGAAGGAGTACCGAGAACGATCCTCCACCACTTTACCGCAAACAATGCCTTCATGGCACGTTTCTTTCCCGGATCCGCATTGAATTCAGATTGGACCGTGCCATAAGTCGTTATAACGACATGGTATTGCTCGAACTTTTCGGGATCTGTGACCCATGTAAGACATTGAAGAAGAAAAAAAACTAGACCAGACTGACCTCTGTTACGACTGGGACCGGTGTGGAGGAGTACACGGAGTGAAGGGACCAGTCGTTGAATCTCTTCCTCCCACTGAGTCGCCAGCGACGTGGGAGCGATCACCCTAGTTGGCCGTCAGACCTGGAAACGCAGTGATACAAGTCGAGACCTACAGGGTTGATGGGATGTATCCCCTGGTTCTATCGCTTTTGTGAGGTTTCCCCTCGACGATGCGAACCAGGGTCTGAATCGTTTTCCCGAGCCTGGGAAGAGTTCAACCCCGAAACAACAACAATTGGGAGAATATTACTAACCCCATATCGTCAGCCAAGATCCCGCCGCGCGAACCTCCGGTCTCACGGGCCTTCATCCATTCCCTTGCCTGAATTTGGTGGCGAAGGAGCCTGAAGCCCTCGGCGAATTTCTCTACCACGTCGCTGCCCTCCTTGATGTCGACCTCGTGGTTGACGATCGTTCCCTTGAATAACTCCTTCACGTCATCTTCGACCTGGGTGGCAGATTTCCCGCCGTACTCGTACTCGTCCTGAGCAGTGACATTGGCTTCGACGTTGAGGGCTTCTTCCCCGTCGTTACCCTCGACGACGACGGGTACGGTAGTGGGTTTCGGTAGTGAGGGGAGTTTGGAGGTCCTTTGGTCCAGAGGTTTGGCTACAGTGGGTTTGGATATCTTCGTGGACGTTGCCACTGCTTGAGTGGGCCCAGACTACAGTATCTGGTCAACTCTCCTTCATAAATGCCCCGGCGTAATAACTACGCACCACGATTTCAATATCATCGTCGCTATCTGAGTTGATGACGTGGACGGGTAGACGGATCTTTGGTGCTTGCGTGGGGTCCACCCGTTTCACCGGTTTGCGAGGGGGTGGGATATCGTCGGAGCTGGACGACCCAGCACTCTGAGGTTGAAGCAGCTTCGATTAGTTCTAGCTCTGAAAGGAAAACCCAGACACGTACTATCGTCTGGGGGTATAGGTTCTTGTCCGCCATGAGCTTCTGACGTCTGACCAGAGTCCGTTTAACCATGATGATCGACTTGAACGAAGTGGGGGGACGTACAAGTTTTCCATTATAAGTACGGAACCGTTGGGAATAGTGGCCGCGAATGGTGAAAGAAGTGTGGCAGGTGGACGGTTGTGGAAGGGGTTGACAACGCGTCCGTTCTTATTACCTCTTTCATCACGTGCCCGGGTATCATTACGCAGCGCGCTTATCGTGACGCGACGCGACGCGACGTGCTTTAGAGGCGGAACCAATAATCCTAGATCGCAGAACTATGATACAAATATACGCTATCGCTCCTTGGGCTGAGAGCTGGGGGCACTGGAGGGTTTGTCCTGGGCGCGTTTGCGCATATCGAGCTTGTGAATCCACCAACCATGACGCGACCACGACCCGATCTCCTGCTGAACCAATTCTTTCAAATCCTGCAAGTCAAAGGTTAACGTATCGTCCGTTTGCAAGGCTTTAATAATGTATGATCTAATGTTCCAAGTCAACACTCCACAACAGCGGATGACACGACACCAACTCACATGACCGTGGTCTCCTTCAGAGGGTTGTCTTTTGACCGGAGAGCGACACACATCTCTGGAAGAGATAGTCCCTGTGTGTGCCATAGAGTATATGCCTTGAGTTCTTGGGGAGTGGGCTCTACCGCGACGAAATACGGGAGGTCCCCGTCTTTGAACAAGACGGTGGCCGACGTCGTGATCATACCTAGTCTCCGGGCCTCATACTCCTTTTGCAAATCCGTAGTATATTTGGAGAGGACGAGGGTCTTTCCGTTTTTTCCGGCAATTCCACAGATCTTCCTGTACATTCGTACAGCACAATCAGCATCGTTTGCAGCATCTGGGGAACGGCCAGGTCAGGGATGAAACGTATCACGAGGAACACGTCAGACGAACACTCAATCTGCTCTGCATCCAGGGGGTCCCTTTCCCAATCACTTGTGCGGACGCTCCCTTTGGGGAGAAACTTCCGTTCGTACCATTCCACCATTTTTGCCAAAGCAACCATTGGCCGTCGGTACCTCGCCGCAAAGACGGCATCTGCATCCCGGGCAGCACCAGCGAGCTCGACCAAACCACGGGCCAGGATCCCATAGTCGTGATAAAGCTTCTCGCCATCGCCTGTCGATGAAGTTCAAAGAATAAAGAGATACCGCACGGGAAACTGACTCACCCCGGATGTTTACCCCAAGCTTCACAATGTCCGGCGACTCAATCACTCTCTTGGCACCACATTAAGTGATCTGATACCACAAGATACACTCGAAAGCCTACCTTGAGTTCCGACGGAAAACCTGGGGGATGGTAAATCACGGATCATTGAACTCTGATCATGACACAACACGTCCGACTCACGAGTCATTGCACTCAGTTGAATCAATAGAATGATCCTGTCATCGCCAATCTGTACCACCGCGGTCCTTCTCGATATCGTTGTCCCGCTCGACCAGTAGAATCTCCATTCCATGTCGAATCCTAACGGGCTGGATCCACGTCAATAGGACCCCACGGTCAACAAAGACAAGATCACAGAGGCTCACCCATGCAAACACCCGATCAAATCGTTTGCTTCCCCTTCATTCTTCGTGTATACCACAAACGCGGGGTGCTCGTAGTCCTTGTACGAATACACGGGCAAGGCTTCCGATGGTCCTTTGCCACTCGCATCGCTCGCGGTCTTCACAAGGGATTTGGTGACCTGGGATCGCTGAATACCTTGGTATCCAGGTATCGTGGACTCAGTTCTCGATCGTTGCAACCTGTGAATGAGTCAGCCTGCCTGACGCGGCCGCGGAGGGAAAGATAGGGGTGAGTACACTTTCGGTGCTTTCCCCGTCTCAGCTACGGGGGGACCTGCCGTCTCATGTGCCCCACCATCCAAACTTTCCAGCGCCTGCAGAATTTTCGATGTCTGTTTGGGAGACATCCCTGTGCGACTGTCCCGCTAACCCTTTAATGAGGTCGCAGGCGGGGGTTGAACTTGTGACGTTACGCGTTTGTCACGTGTGATCGACCATCCCGCTCAAGAATTTTCTCCGAGCCTTCCACGCGTTTTTTGGCGCTCGCGTCTATCGTTTTCAATCATTTTCCCAGCAAAAGTATGGCTACCGTCCATCTCCCGGTTGTGCCTCCCCCTTTGCCACAGAACTGGTCAGCGCCGTCAGATTCTGGTAAACCGATCTCTCGTGAGTTGCCCTCTATCTTTGTGGTTAGTTTAAAGACTGAAGAAGTTCGCCTTGGGGATTTTTCTCAATCGGAAAGCCTTTGTGGAACGGAAGTTATTTCCTGTGGGGCCAGCTTACCTCGCACACGTCCGCCGAAAAGTCCACGATCTCACGTTCGAAGCTCACGATAAGCACGAAGAAGAGCGTAATCGGTTGGCCGGCGGTTCCTCGTCCGACGAAATAATTGATGATCTGGGCGTCGGCGATGAGGAGGAGGATGAAGATCTCTTATCTCTAGACCCAAAGGAGTGGAAGGTAAGTCCCTCCCGGCCTTCAATGGAACGTGGGACCTCATTCTTACTTGTAACATGAAACAAAGAAACAAGACCACTATGCAGTCCTCGGACTCTCTCACCTGCGGTACACAGCTACCAATGAACAGATCAAAATTGCTCGTGCGTGACCTACCCCGCCAATTCTTCGGTTCTGTTGATTTTTAACCGCCTCCCACCCCTCACTTACCACATCAAAACACTTCCGTTGTCGGTCTACCTCTCCGTATAGACCGGAAGAAGGTGCTTAAACATCACCCCGATAAAAAGGCGACCATCGCTGGTGAGACCAACGACGACGCGTTTTTCAAATGCATTCAAAAGGCCATGGATGTTCTCACGAATCCTGAGCGGCGGCGGCAATTCGATTCAGTTGATCCTCACTACCAGTCTCTCGAGGACGACGTTCCAACCGCTGCCCAGCTGAAAAACAAAGATTACAACGCGTTCTTCAAGGCTTTCGCCCCCGTATTCGAACGCGAGGCCCGATTTAGCAAAGAACAGCCGGTTCCACTCCTGGGTGCCTACGATGCTCCCAGGCAAGATGTCGAGGGATTCTATGATTTCTGGTACAACTTTGATAGTTGGAGAAGTTTTGAATACTTGGACAAAGAGATCAACGAAGGGAGCGACAAGTGCGTACCTGCCTACTACTGTTTCCTAAGCCACAGAGATTGACGCTTGGACCCTCAGCCGAGACGACAAGCGGTACACAGAAAAGAAGAACAAAACAGAGCGGGCTCGCCGAAAGAAGGAGGACACAGCCCGGCTACGTAGCATTGTGGACGTTTGTCTCGGCGTTGACCCTCGCATCAAGCGGATTAAACAAGAGGAAAAGGAAGCCAGGGATGCAAAAAAGAGGGGCAAGGCTGGAACACCTCAAAACCTAAAAGCGAAGGAAGAGGAGGAGAAGAAGAAGGCCGAGGAGGAAGCCAAGAAGAATGAGGAAGAAGAGATGGTTCGTGGGGTCACATCTCCTCTGTTCAGCAAACATCTGACGACGCCGTAGGCTGCTCGGGAGCAAGCGAAGAAGGATAAAGCTGCAGCTGCTAACGCGGCAAAGAAGGCTCGCAGGGCTGCGCGAGCCGCGGCAGAGCAGCAAGCCACTTCGTGACGGCGAATTTGGTTGTGCGGTTCATCCGGTAGTCATCATACCACGCTTGGTGCTCAGTATATCACTGCTGGGAATGGTTACGGGTTATGTTTCCCACGGTTTCCTTCTGATCTGTCCGGTATTGTCGTTTGGTGGAGCGTCCTAGAGCACCCTAGGCTTAGAGCGGGGTCGACAGATTCCCGGGGGAATAATGAGAGTGAATAGGGGTACTTACGTTGAGGACGTTGGGGATCAGTTTGTTATTTGGAATACCCTCAGTTTTCCCCTGCTCGATTAGTGCTTTGAGCTCAGCGAATGACAGGGTGTGAACATCCTCTGCGACCGCTTGTTGTTGTTGTTCTGGTTCGGCTCGACGGTTGCTATCGACGAGGCGAGTAGAGGACTCGAAGCTCGATGCATCCTCCAAGGTGATCGAGTTCCCAGTGACCCTAGGAGGTTTCGGGAAGTGAGAAATTGATCGTGAGGCGAATCCAGAACGAAGGCCAAGAGCGAAGAGGCGCGTAATGGTGAAACAAACGCGGGGTAAAATGAAAAGGACGGCCAAAGGTGACAGCGTCAGGCATCTCCACATACTTGTTGAAATAGAACACACGAGACAACCTCAGCGTGATCTCCTTCTCTTCATCGGACTTGTTACTGAAGGCGCCACCCTCCAGGATACTCTGCAGACCAGTCTATAAATAATCAAAGGGTCGAGACTGTCAGCGATCTCCAGGGAAAGGCGCTGCGCATAACGACCTGGGAATGCAGGAGTCGCTTACTTGGTATTCCTGATCCGTGGCAAACGGAAAGGTATTGAACATTTCTGCAATGTCTTCATTGACTGGACTCGTGGTAGCCATTCTGCCGGACTATCAAGAACGAAGCTCGAAAGGTACAGGTCCCCTTTAGCCCCGGCTGCCAGTAGGTTTCGGTGTGTTGGATCCGAGACGGATGCCAGGTGTTTCGGGTGTAGGATGTGGAATCTCCAAGACTGCTGGTTGACCGGAATCACCAGTGGTGAAGGGACGCTCGACAGGAGAGAGAGAGACAGGAGACGCAATCGAGAATGGCTTCATTTCTCCCGCACGCGCCAATCAACTGCGCCGCATTTGCCCAGGTTCCCCTCGCCCAGATGTCCGCCTCCAACCCAGATAACACCTCAGATCCCTGGGGACAACCAACACCAGTATCTGTATGAAGCAGTCATTTTGTTGTTTCGCATTTTTTCGACCGTTACGTGTTCTTTGGCCTTGGATGGGCCATAGGCTCACGATGACGCTCCGTCGAGCGCAAGTAACCTTGCTAAGACGAAGTCGAAGTCGGCGCATGTCCCAGATGATTGGGATGACGACGACGATGAGGAAGAGACGGACAGTCAGAAAATTTGGGAAACTGCGTACGCTACCCATCTTTCTCTTCCCGCTTCAGTGTGAGGATCCCCGAGAGCTGACTGAGATATCGGGTTAGGAACGCAAAGTCTCCAATGCCACAACTTGTCATCTCGAGGCCATCGACATCAACGACAGTCGTTTCACCACCCCCACCAACAATCATCCAAGCCCCGCTGAGAATACTCAAACGACAAACACCAACGACCACTCCCTCTAATACCTCTTCTGCCTCCCCCTCACCAACCCCCCAAACCTTGGCCGACAGGGAGGCGAAATATCAGGAAGCCAGGGAGCGCATCTTCGGGTCATCTAAACCTTCGGAACAGGATGGCCCAAAGACCAAGACACCACCACCTAGACCCATTCCCAATGTGATCCGCAACCCTGCTGGGCCAGACACCAATACTTCGGGGTCTAATTCTAATGTGTCGCAGGGGTTCGGTGGTAGACGCGGCGGGAGGTCTTGAGCGACGAAGGCAGGTCCATGTCATCACTTTGTTCATGCGAAATCACGATTTTGGTAGGATACTGGGGCATTTCGTGTAGACTTCGGACTGTTGTACATGGGGGACTATGCAGAAGATCGAGCGACACATGCCATCGAAGAATGAAAGAAAAGTTGTGCTAGAGACGGATGATTCTATCCAAGGCAGCCCCAACTAATGAGAAAAATCCGAATCCCAATGGTCCACCGCCGCCCTGAGAGCGATCTCTCATCCTGGAGAGCTGGTCAATCTGCTCGCGCATCTGAGCTTTCTCCCTTTCTGAGGCTGCGGCGTTGGTTTGGAGGGCGTCCCTCATTTCGTCGATCTGTCGCTGGTACTGCATTGTGACGCGATTCGTTTCTTCTCTCGCCTCCTCTTCCATGGTCGTGAGACGTGTTTCGAGCCTCTCCTTCTCGCTCTTGTAGTCGGATTCCAGCCTCTTGGCGTCGTTCTCGAACCTCGCGATCTCCTTCTGCATCCTCTTGGTTTCAATTTCAAGTTCCCTCCTCGTCTCTTCATCCTTGTCCCTTATCGCCTGCTGCATCTCCTCCTTGAGCACGCGCATATCTTCCTTGTGTTTCTTGATTTGTGCGGCCAGTTCCCGGTTTAGCTCCTCGCCGGCACCGGTCTCGGAGATGTCCTTGTGCTCGGTGACGAGTTCCGTCTGGATGCGCAGCGGTAGGGGGTGGTTATTGAGCACGAGGCGGATAATGTCTTCAGCCGAGGGAGTGGTGTTTGTATGACGAGCCATCTGAGCGCCCTTGTCCAGGACGGGTTTGAAGAAGATATCCTCTCTTATCAGCTCTGCCTCGCGTGCGTCACCGACCTCGGGGTCGACCTCTCCCCACATGTTTGTCACGATAACGACGTTCTGGAGTGTGCTGTCACCACAGAGCTTTCGGAACATTTTGAAGTTCCTCGTCGAAATCCCACCCATCCTGAAATCGGAGATCCGGTGAAAGTAGAGGACACCGGCGAGCGTGTCGCCTCGTTCATATCTGCATGTGCCATGTTCGCGTAAGGACGTCGTAATGTGTTTTGGAACTCGTGCTTTACTTACGAGGTTGCGAGGAAGGCGGCGATCATCTTGAGAACATCTGTGTCGCTCCGCGTGGTATCGTCGAATCCGGGTGTATCAATTAAAACGACACGACGCCCGTCCAGGTCGAAGGCACCCGCGAGTTGTACCTCGTTTGTGCAAGATCGTAACCCTTTCCCAATGCCGAGGTTGGATCCACTGACGAGATTGATGAACTATGTAGATCATAACCAGCCGGGGAGAGATGCATCATGAGCTTCCTCGGTAATCTGCCACTGACCCAGCAAAGAAAGGTCACGATGGGAACGTACACTGGATTTGCCACTTCCAGTCGCACCCATGACGCTGTCAGATCAAGCGAATCGACGGGTCGTCGCGAATCGGGGTGGATGGGTCGAATGCACATAAGACGTGAATAAGGGAAGCGAACAAAGGAAAGTAAGGGAGAACCTACGCGATGGCTACTTCTGGGACATCCGAATCCTGCGGAGGGACATGTGAGTATCATTTCCCCTCCTGGATAAACGGAGGTGAAATACCGCGAGTGGGTGCCCTGTTACACCATTAGCCGAGGTGTGCGCCGACGCCCGTGTCGGTCCCGGCTGAGGATATGTTGGTGGGGACGAGCCGTTCGCATCAATATCCATCAAAGTCCATGTACCGTCGAAAGCGGTTCCTGGACCGTTGATAGCCCCAGAAGTATCCTTCTTCGATGTCTTCTGTGTTTTGTTTGGGTTTCCCTTCCAGTGGGACAGGTATGACATTGTGGCGGAGAGCGGTGGGAGTGGACGGAGAGGTTGTTTTGAAAGGCCGGGCAATTATTCTGTTATTATACTTACGCTCCAGCCACACTTTTGCTTATAGGCAAGATGCCGATTGTGCGCATGGCAAAGGTAAGGCTAAGGCTTATCGATATCATTTAACGCGCTGAGAATCTCCCAACGTGCAGACGACCGCTTGAAAGGGAACTTCCTCAACCAGAGCATTCATCTCCGCTTGAGTGTATTGTCTTGATGACGCCGGAATGAAGTTCTCCACCCATGGGGTACAGATAACACAATAATCTGGGCCGCTGCTCACGGCTTTCATGTCTGGTCGCGTGGACTCGTCCATACCAGGACAGCTGATCAAACCCTCGTGACTGCCAAGATTCTCGCCTCCCCCCAGATACATACGCACTCCACAGACGGCGGTCCAGCCATCACGATATGGAGGTATGTGATGTTTCGAAATAGGAATTTGTCACGGGTGTATTCACAACCTTGTGTGGCGAGGATGCAGGGTGTTGAACGGTGATCGCCTCCCTTCCAGACCAGAGAATGGCCACACAAATGACGCATTCTATGAGGCTGTTTGAAATTTGGTTCTTCCCGTTGCCATCTTGTCATCTCCGCTATCTTGTCCCACAACTACGCCTCCATCACCTCGGATGGCGCCCTCCAGAGTACGTAATGGACCCTTGACACTTTGCGCACCTTTCCTTTCAAAGTGACGTCCGGTTTCGATACCACAGCGCCCCGCCGGTTCGTGGGGTGGGATTGACTTCCCTTTTCAGGAACGTCGTCGATGGGACAGGCACGAGCACCCACGCTGAGGTGGAGACAAACTCTACCAAAAGCTACCGCTCCACTAGTGGCTTGACTCCGTCCGCTGTCTACACCATCGGCCCAAGGCCATCACAACCAAGCGAGGTCGGGTAACGGCCGTTGCATACTTGTTGTTAAACAGGGATCGGCCATCATCCGATTGCTACCTTCTCCTCCCATTCGAGGCCCTCAACTCAAGATCCTGCACCCAAATTTCAAATATTCAGGCAAACTAACGGAAGCCAGTAGGGACCCTCGCGACGTGTGGCTGCTAGCCTAAGTCCTGGGTGAAACACGTCCTCGATATATTTAACGCAATTGAGAAAAACGTGGGATGAGCCTTATTCGAGATACAAACGAAAACCCAGAAGGGGATAATGCTTCTAAATAACCGAGCGCACTAAGGAAAACGGGATAGCAAATAATATTAATATGATTATGGTCGGATGCATGAAGGGGAGGCGGGATGGCGGCTCCTGGTGGCTTATTATGTATGTTCTAAACACGATAGCAAGGGGAAATCGAGCAGGGGATTGGACACCAACGAACGACCGTTGCGCGCATTAACCGTTCCACTCGGCGAGGGAGCTGTAACTCGTCCTGGGTGGTTGTGAGCCCCCGTTTTGCGCGAAGCCAAGGTTAGGCTGTTGGCTAGGCGAGGTACAAGCCCATCAGTCTCCCAGATCCGAAAGCGATCCATACTTGCGAGAGGGTGCTTACCCATCGTTCTTGAGTTCCCCGACTAAAACGGGTCCGCATGGAGTGGGGAACCCTTGTGGAGGGACAGTCGGGGAATAATCCTGGCACAGCGAAACGTCCATGATTGGTCGTTCAGAGCTATGGCCCTGATACCCAACATCCCCAGGGTAATCGCCGATCCACGAGAGGCAGTCGTACTCATCAGTCTGTGAAGACTCCCCGTCCTCGCTGCAGCTGACAGGCGTCGTAGAGTTCCTCCGCGAAATGCCCTCGATGTCCGTAGCGGACATAACCCTCCACGTGGGCTCATAAATGCAATCCTTTTCCGTGTCCGTGCTTCTGCAGAGTTTGCAGCTCGGTCGCTCGGCAGTGCACTTCTGTGAATTCAGAAGAAAAGGACGCATTAGGTCAGTGCATCTGTTTCCATATGGCGCAAACTAGTCCTCCGACGAACCTTCTTCTTCCGTCTGGTCGGCAAAGAATTTCGATGAAAACAGAAATGGGTATCATGGGTCAGCGCTGATGAGGGCTCCGGCACGATTGAGGGTAATCACCTCACCTGCAAGGTGCACATGCCTCTCCCTTTGGTAAAGATTTGGGCCGTGGCTGAGGTATGACATGCCCGGCTTCGAAGTTACATTCCAGTCCACGGCGCGACTTCTGGCACGCCGTACATTGTGGGAACTTCCTATCGCATTTCTGTGAAACAAGGTCGTCAGCAAACAGCCCCAATTAGCAAGGGACGCGTGCCACACTCACGATTTTCCTGATGCTAATAGAGCATCAGACGGGAGGGGGAGATCAGTACTCTCGCTTCTGTGGTATCCGTGCGGCAACGGCAGCGAGGAGGGGAGCAAGACTCACCGACACTGGGAGCACGACTTTGGCATCGTCGAGTATGAGGAGAGGGCGAGGTAGAGATGTGTCGAGCAGGGAATGGAGGAGGAATGGGATCCTTCAGGGTGACCGAGTTTGTTGAAATACTCTCGGTGCAGTTCAACATCTTGAGTGGCTGAGTCCACATCCTTCGCATTCGCCCACTTCACGTAAAAATGTAAAAGAAAATGGCTGGGAGCAAATACGGATCAAGGTAACATTGGTCAGTTTGGGTCCGCGTCAACGACCCTATGATGGGGAGGAAGAAGCACACAGTCCCCCTTGCCCGGGGAAAGGGAATCCAACTCCGTGGATCTTTGCAAATACCAAACGCAAGCGACGAGCGACCCTGGAGGTACGTTCCCACGTGTGGATTGCGGATCGTCGGTATGTCGATCGGGTGTGCGACACTCCCGCCGGTCCCCCTCATTCGAATTTGTCGCTGTCAACGAGCAATTGTATCCCCATGAAACATTTGACGGATCCTCGTTCTGAATCGCCCTCCAAAAGTCCACGCCAATTCAATTGCGCCCCTATCGTTACGGAGCGCGTTGGTGCGAGCAGATGGGAATCCTGCATTCTCCAGATGCGAATAGCCCCAGTCACGCCTTCCCGGTGTTTGGTGTTTTGGTCGACTGCGTGGGCGATCGTCTCGCGCACCTTTCGGCACGTGGGGAAGGAACAGGAGAGTCACCATTTCAAAGGCAGAACTCGAACCCGAGGGCCGAAAAGCCCAGAAGGTAATCTTATAACCTTGGTTCAGCGGTGTTGGCACACCCTCATGTTGGAAAGCATTCGCAAACTGTCCTCGGTCCTTGTTGAACACAACGGAGTATGACAGGCGTACCGCATTGCAATTCGGTAGAAAACATGGTGGGATAAGCGGATGTCAGAGGTGATGGATGCTCTACTAATACAAATGAACGAAGACCCAACGGATCCCATGACAGGGTCTACGTTCCGGGGTTCGGGTTCCTAAACAACAGAGGGTCAGTACCGATAAGGTGAGCGGGGATACGGGGGAAGCGTGGGGGATCAGATAGGAGCGAAAGACGTGATGAATATGTGTCAACACTGCAGGTTCAGTGTGAACTATGCATGATTTTCTTGATTCATCATTGAACCAGGGGAACGGAGGAACACAAAATGAGGTCAAGGCACGAGAAGTCGCACTCACATTCGTCGCTTTCCGCCCTGTTGTAGGGTGGTGACATTGACAAATCTAGAGCACAAAAATAAACCAACTGGGCGCAGGGAAACGGGAAGCGACAGGACGTACCGTCTGTTGTATAGCATCCTCTTCTTTGCACGGCCCTTAGGAGTCTTCTTCTTCTCCTGGGCCTCAACCTTTGGCGTTTGAGACTTGACTTTGCCGGCACGGGCGAGAGAACCGTGAACTAATCGTAGGAAAGGCGCATAAGCGTCACCACTGTTGAGCAGAGGGGCGGCATACCTTTTCCCATGGTTGGATACGATGAGGGCGACTCCGTCGTTCTGTGACTCAAGCCGGGTGGAAGGCCAGCTGTATAGCTCTTGCCAAAAACAGCAGCAAGTTCACACGGTTGTGGCGTGGAAATTCCGTCCAAGTGGAAGAGCCGCCGGTGGTGCTTCGCATCACGGGAGAGAGAAAAAAACAGGGACAAGGCGGTATCGGGGCCGTCGTTGTTCGGATTCTTGGCGGAGATCCGGCGCAGAGCAGGCGCGGAGAATGAGATCCTTCCGATTCTTGGAGGGAGTGGGATTCACGGGGATCGGCCGGGGTGGGAACGGAACGGAGTCAGCCGCAACTCCTCCGCTGCGGACGTCTAACCCAGCGGTCATGTCATCACCGGTACCTCCGTCGAGGAAGACTCTCCTCCACCTCTACGCTGCGTCGCTGAGAGCGTCGCGGGGGTTCAGTTCGTACAACTTCAGAAATTATTTCTTGGCTAGGACCAAAGACGCGTTCAGGGGAATCCAGGTTCGTGACTCTTGACAAGGGCCTTCAATCTCACGCGTTGACGTCCCGCCGGACCTAACAGAATGAACCAGACCCGGCTAAACTCTCATCGTTCTACCACACGGCCGTAGAGGACCTCACGGTGCTCAAGCGAAGTGCGATCGTGAATTCGCTTTACGGGGGCTGGAAACTCGTGGTCGAGAAAGACAAGGTTGAGAGGATTCGGGGTGTTAATTAGAGTTTGCGACCTCGTGTGGTCTATCTTCCTATGCTTCGCCGAGCACTCCGTTGTGTGTTCGCGTGATGGCTTTCCCCGCATCACCATCTTGCACCATGACCACCACCAAATCTGTCCAAGTCGAGTTTAGCGGTGGCCTCGAGCTTCTCTTTTCGAATCAAAAGTCTCAAAAGGTCGAGATCCCAGCGATGGCCAATGACAAGCCTACCGATGTGAATTATCTGATACATTGGCTAAAAGACAATCTGCTCAAAGAACGGGGCGAGCTTTTCGTCGACAACGACACAGTGTGGGTCATGCATCATTTTTCGCGAGTTTCATGTCCTTTCGACACGGACTCAATGCACATTCCAGGCGACCGGGCATTCTCGTCCTGATCAATGACACCGATTGGGAGTTGGAAGGAGAGGGCGATTACGTCCTGCAGGACAACGACGAGATCGTCTTCATCTCCACCCTGCATGGAGGGTAATCCAAAAGTCGGTTCTTCCGATCTACGGACGAAGAAACCCACCCTGTCAGTAACATATGACCATCCTGTAATCCATAGTGTTTACCGGCGGGGCGCGACCGGCTGTGAACGCTCCCTGTGTTCATTCATAACTACAGCCGAACCTGCGCGTAAACGTGGTGATGCGCTCCGAAGATCCTATACACTCAATGGCGGGCGGAGTGCCATGAGAGCGGTTCGCATTGGGAATTGTCGTGTCATTTTCAATTCATTCTGCGGTGGTTTTTCCCCTTCAAGTACAACTTGTTTTGAGATCTGTGCGTACGCGACAACCCTGTGCACTGATTCAGCCCTATTGCACCCACATTTATGTATCGAGAAACACAGCAACCGCGTTGCGTCCCAATATGCTGAGGTGTACCCTCAGTGGCACCCACGAAAACCTCATCCTGGAGGAGCGATAGGCTCGCTTGACCCGCCCCGATCTGGGCGTCGGGACGATTGGTGCGGAAATGGTGAGATGAGAGGAAGTCTTAGATTACGTGCAAATACGTTATGCAGCCATACACCGAATGGGACCGTAGTATTGACCGGGTAAGTGGGGATGTGTGGGATCGTCAAGGTCGCATACATACCACAGGCGCGCCACGCTGGGTTCCATAGAGCCGATGTCAGGAGAACGTGCAGGCGCGCGGTGGTAACGCTGGCAACAGTACAGCTTTTGAGCATGGGCTCTTCAAACGCTTGGTCACGCACCCACAAAGGAGAACTTCGAACAGGCACTCACGGCGCACGAATCTGATCCGCGAGAAGGATCACCCGAGTCTACTTCGAGTTTGACCCCTTGAACCAGCTGAGTGGGCTCCATGTGGAGGGGCCCTGAGTGGGTTGTGGAGGTTGCGCGTTAGTGTCGCGGGTTACGGGGGCCCTTGTTGGTTCCGAGGGAGGGGCGTTGAGGATCTCCTGTTCGAGTCTGTGATTCTCCTCCGCGTTCTTCAACCTCTCCTCAAACTCCTCTCGACGTCTCTGCAACCCAGCCAGCATCTCGTCTTGTTCATGCGCGGACTTGTCGATCTGGGGTTTTGTCTTGCCCATCATCCAGGCACCAGCCACAACCGCAGCGATGGTGAGTCCCTGTGCGATCACGCGAGCCCGTAGCCAATAGTTCATGTCCTTGGACTGACGCTTCCTCAATTTGTTCGCAGCCATCAACAGCGTGAACGTCGTGGCCACGGCACCTATCGTGAAAACCGGTTATGCAGGCCCTTCCACGTGGAGTTCGACGAACCTAGAGGTACCAGCGGTTGTTGCTTGAACTTCCTCATTGCCTTCTCCCGGTACGTCTCGCCGTTGGGTACGCGGAGCAGTTCGGTGCCCATGATGGTTTCGGATGCCCGTTGCGGAGATCGGTAGGGTTGCCTTAATCGGAAGCTTTGTTTGGCAACAGCTTCCGATCCAAACAAACACCTCGTTGACCAATTGAGAACCTCAGCGAAGGGAGGGGTGGTCTGGCAAAGAGAGCAACGCATTTGTGAACGAAAGGTGGTCGATACGTGCCTCGCTCTTGAGGACATCACTTGTTTTATTTCCTCGCCCACCACTCCTTTACCGATGATATCAAAACATGACTGGCGGAAACGAGAAGGGGGTGGCTTTCCGGGTCAGCTCGTGGACCCCATCCGGCCACACACCTATATATTTGCGCGCCCGTGTTTATTTCCTTTATTCCGGGGGGTTTCCGCCCAGCATGACTTCCCTCGACAACGCGAGTACAAAGCCTGACGCTCATGAAACGAAAGCCGTTTTCATTCTCTTCATAGTCTAGGTGATTCAAACGTAGCCGCGAGGACTGCACCCCACAAAACCAACCACCACAACCACACGCACCGCCCTCACTCCATGCAGAGGCTACATGATGATCACGAATAATTATGGGCGTGGACATGTTCCTCGGAGTGATGGCGCCGACAAGTTCACCCCCCTCAGGAACTACTTGATGAGGTGGTGGCGACCATACGGAATGTGGCTGCGGAGTGCCGAGGACTCCTAGGTTGCTCAGTATTCCCATCTCAGGCGACAGACGTCGAAGAAACTTCGGGCCGCCTGTTCCAACGCCCGGATACCCCTACCGCTGCGTACGTTGGGAAGACGGCACTGCGTTCCTTTTCCTGCCCTTGGAGGTCCTGCAGCGGGATCCACTCTGTGGGCGTTTCCTCTCGTATAACATGTGAGCTGGGGTAGGAGAACATCACAGTTCTCTGCCAAAAAGGTTACAGCGCCTCTTCCCTTCCCTCTTCGGCGAGGTATTATCGCGTGCAAACCAACTGCGAGAGACAGAAACAATGCGCCTCGCGAGAATTTTCTATTCGTATTCATCGCAACTAGGATTGGATTCCAGGAACTCAAAGGTCGTGAACGCCATCCCTCCGTAATCTCCAGCTCGCCGGATGTGAGTGGACTACTGGGAAGGCATGGACCGGGTTCTCTCTGCGGACCCAGGAGAAGGAGGTCACCTCGATCGGTGGTCGGTAAAGCGGAGAGAAGGCGGCCTTGGCGACAGATTCGGTCTTCATTCAACCCCGGCGACTGCCGTCCTTCTGATCGCCCCATGTCCTCCAACCTTCCTCTTCGACGTAGAGTACGACGTCACGCCGGCAGAATAGATGCCTGCCAACACAACACCTGCGACGTGTTCCCCGCCGCTGTTCCGCTGACTACATAACACGCGGAAGGCCGAAGTCATTGCTTCCCGGAGTCTGCTTTACCCCTTCGTGATGTCCCCCTCACGCGCCCTTGCGCTGGCTACCTTTTTCGCGGCAAGCTCTCTCGCAGCCTCAGTCGCTGATTGGCAAGGTCGGTCGATCTACCAGGTATGTGCGTGAAGTCGATTCTTTGGCCTAAGTTGATTCTTTCTAGGTCTTGACAGACAGGTTTGCCCTCAAGGGCGCGGGTACCGCTCGGTGCATAACCGATGACCGCAAATACTGCGGTGGAACCTATCGAGGCATCATCGATAAACTCGACTATATTCAACATCTAGGCTTCGATGCAATCTGGATCTCACCGGTCGTCGCCAATGTTGAAGGCTTTACCGCTTACGGAGAAGCTTACCACGGTTATTGGGCGCAGGACATCTACAAGCTCAATCCACATTTTGGCTCTCCGGGTGACTTGATCGCGCTTTCCAACGCCTTGCATGCGCGGAATATGTACCTTATGGTTGACATCGTGGTCAACCACTTCGGACCCGCAAACTCATCGGCTTCCTACGCCTCTTTCAACCCGCTCAATCGGCCCGGCTACTTCCATCCTGAATGTTTAATCACCAATTACAACAACCAGACTGACGTCGAGCAGTGTTGGTTGGGCGACGACAAGCTCGCCTTAGCGGATGTCGATACAGAGAACCCATGGATAGTTGAGATGTTCAACCACTGGATTAGATTCCTGGTGAAGGGATACGGTATTGATGGTATCCGTATCGACACCGCCAAGCACGTCAGGAAAGACTTCTGGCCAGATTTTGCCGCTTCCTCCGGCGTTTACACCGTCGGCGAGGTGTGGCACGACGACACCAACTACGTGGCAGATTACACGCGTTCGTGCCTCGTTCCCTCTCCGCTGCTGTTCGTTTTTAATCAAGCACGCTTCTAGATGTTCTCGACGGCGTTCTGGACTATCCAACCTGGACCCGGCTGGTACCTGCATTCCAGACGTCAGCCGGAAACTTGAGCGCTCTCGCTGAGGTCGTCCAGAAGGCTCAAGGTGCATATAAGATTGGGTTGTTTGGAACTGGAGCGTTCTCGGAGAATCACGATCAGCCAAGGTTCCCTTCATTAACCAACGATACCGCAGTGAGTGGCATTTGTAACTTGTTCTCGGCCTGTGCTCACTCGAACCCAAGAGGATCAAAAATTTCATTGCATTCCCCTTCATCCATGATGGCATCCCTATCCTCTATTACGGTACGCCATTATTAGCAGCTGCTCTTGACCAACAATTAATAAAGTGTTTCCAGGCCAGGAACAAGGTTACACCGGCGGTAATGACCCCGCCAATCGTGAAGCGTAAGCCTAACTTCCTCGTGGCGTGTATTTCGGATTTTGACCTCCCGCGACAGTTTGTGGCTCTCAGGTTACGTTGAAGAAAAGGAGCTTGTCAACCACGTCAAAGCCCTCAATGGTGCACGCAAGGCCGCCATTGCCACTTGCCCGGAATACCTCATTTCCCCTATGACGTTCCCCGAAATCACCGCCACCACCCTGGCCGTTTACAAGCATCCGCTGTTGGCTCTGTTCACCAATGTTGGATCAAATGGCACCGCATCCTGGAAGGTCCAGGACACTGACTACCCTCCGGGCATGGAACTCCTCGAGGTTTTCTCCTGTACCAGAGTCACCGTGGACAGCACCGGTGGTGTTGTAGCCTCCTCGGCTGGTGGGCAACCCCACTTGTACATTCCCGCCTCTGCGCCGTACAAACATTGCTAGTCGGATGTCACAGGCCATCACACACGCCTTTCGTTTCGCTTACTTTGTTTTCCGATTCGCTCTGTCGACCGAGAGCTGGATTCGCAGTCAACCCGCCGGGCTCTATACTTATACCCACCGTGCTGGTGTTCGCCCATGCAATCCTCCGCGTCGGGTAATATATACCCTACGAGCTTGCGTTATCTGTCCCTGGAATGTTATGTGTATAGAGAGAGCGGAGGAGCGTTTTGCACAATCCCGCCCACTCGGCGTGAGTGCGAAAGAGGAGGATTTCGACGATGGAAGCAAGAAAATCCCACAAACGACAAGTATAAGAGAAGATACGACCGGCCGGTGGTCCCACCGCTTCGAGGGGCCCAAGCGGACACTCGGGTCCACGTTGGGCAACGCACTCCCCTTCCCCCGGGCGTGTGAAGTACCAGGGATAGTGGCTGGAAGCAAGGAGTACTTGTACGGGGATGATGCCGGTGATGCGGCGGAAGGAATAGTGACAGCCATCGAACCAGATCGCCGAGACTGACGCGGGGGTGCGGCGATGAGGGTTGGACGCCCTAAGGTCAAAATGGCACCCCCTTGCCACGCCGTATGCACTTTTCACCACGTGGGGGGGCGTTTGGGCAAAGAACCCTGATTACGAATAGAGATTTTTGCTTCTCGTGCTGTAGGAGGGACCGAGAGCCCACCTCAGCCCTTTAGTCACAGTTGGGACTCGGGGACTCCATCCCATGGCCGCAGAGGGTGGTACCCCAGGGATTGATGGAGACTTTGGTCAGCTTTGCATGAAAGTCTGGGGAGTGGTGGTCGAGGCGTCTCCAGAAATGGACCTCAGGCTCGCCTGCGCCCATCGGCCGCTCGATCCCCCCGCCGCGAGCTGCTCAGCGTTCCAACTTCCACCGCTACCACATCCTTTCTCGATTCCGGCCAATGTGTAACCGGCATCACCCTGCCATCCTCGTGCCAGAGTTAAGCTGTGGCGGTGCTTTGATGTTTGAAACCGGCGGCCTCATGTCGTCCGCCCATTCTGCGCGTGGCGGTGGGACATTAACTGTGTGCCACAGAGACACATCCCCGCATACCCCTTCATGACCTTCGCCCATCCCCGTCCTCTTATACAATGACTTCCTTGGCTCCCACCTGTACGTTTCTACCCGTACTGTTATACCCGCCCTGCTGACGGGGACCAGCGTCAGAAATGACATCCTGGCAAACCCTATTAGCATTAGATCACCAATCCGATGATTTCACGCGTTTGGCGAGAAGACTTTTGAGCGACCAGAGACATCGTAAAGCCGAGGTTCCCCAGTTCACCGAAGAGGAAGCTTCTAAGCTTATCGAGCTGATGGATGTGACTGTTGGTTTCGCCGCTTGTCCGTCGATCCATGACTTTTACTCAAGCGAGATTAATCCCGCAGATCCTTCGGCGTGTGGACGTCCCTAGCGATCTCAAAGGCACTGCGTTTGTCATACTTCGGGGATTATGCAGTGCATTCGGGAGGTTGCCAAGGTCTTGCCTGACCGGCGACGGTCTCGGTACACAAGAAGGGATACCCTTCGCGACACACGGATATGCCGATCTGTGGAAACTGGAATGGGGTGGAAGGAGAGTCGCGGTCAAGACGTTGAGGTTCACTTCAGGGGATGATAGGAGCAAAATGACGAAGGTATCGATATTCTTGGTCTCCCGTTCAATCGGAACTTTGAGTGGAACTCACTATCCTGTAGATGTTTTGTAAAGAAACCCTTTTGTGGAAACGCTTGAACAACCCCAATATCCTCCCATTCTATGGAGTTTCGATGAACCCCAATGAGCTCTGTATGGTTTCTCCGTGGATGGAGAACGGCAACATCATCAATTACACGAGGAAGAACCCTGAGGTTAACAGGGTTCGATTGGCGAGTACCACTGAACAATGGACGAGGGTCAATCCAATGACAGTCGCCTTGTAGCTGATCGACGCGGCAAGTGGTTTGAAGTTCCTTCACCGGATGAGTTTAACAGGCGCGAACATCCGAGGGGTATGTCTGGCTGTCATTGCCATAAAGATCACCCCTTGTTGAATGCCTCTACAGTCGAACATCCTAATAAGCGACAGTCACCCTCCGCGTGCGCTTCTCGGAGACTTCGGCATGAATGCAATCATCCCCGATCCACTCTCGTTGACGAGATCATCCGTCAATTGGACCGCGCCGGAATTTTTGACCCCCGATGGCGCCCCATATCAGCCCTCCGTTGCGGGTGACGTATATGCATTTGGTATGGTCATCTACGAGGTAATAAGTGATGGCCCCCCCCCCCACCACGTTGACGTGTTCTGACGTGATTAGGTGCTTACGGGAGCGCCTCCGTTTGCGGGAGGGGGGATGGTGGAGCTGGCTTGTAGGATCGTCCTCGAAGGCGAGCGGCCGCCTAGACCAATGTTTTCGGAGAAGTTGGGATTTACTGACGAGGTCTGGGGAAATCTACGGAGGTGTTGGGAAAAGAAGCCCTTTGCACGGCCATCGGTTGATGCGGTTTCCGTTTGCCTAGAACAGGCGGCGGAAACTTGGGTGGTAGATGTTCCTGCATTTATGCTCGCAAGCGAGGCTGGGGTGGAACAGGTGATGGGTTTGAAGGAGGACCAAGCCAAGGACTTTGTAAATTGGCTCGATAAGGTGAGTTCCAGTGAGATTCGACCATACTCTCCCATCGGATTTCTGGTTTTGACTTTCTGTTCAAGACACTCGACCAGATAGGTATCGGTCAGAACGTGGGGAGGACATACTTGAAGTATCTCCAGAGGCTATGCGACGCATCCGGTGTTTTACCTGCCTCATTTATGCTGACAGAGGGGTTCGATGACATTGAGGTGCGACCGTTTACAAAAGGTGGATTCGCGGAGGTGTATAGGGCAAGGTACAAGGGGCAGTCAGTGGTAGTGAAAGTCCTCAAAACCACGCCCATGGACACCCTTGAGAACATCTACCAAGTCTGTGGCCTAATTTCTCTACGACCATGCGACCTGCTGACGCTACATTCTCAGCGTTTTGTAAAGGAAGTTGTACGATGGAAATGGCTCCGACACGAAAACATCCTACCGTTCGTTGGGGTCACCTCGGTGCCGACACCCTTTTCGATGGTCTCGGTCTGGATGGAGAATGGAGATATCACGAGTTTCATGAAGACCTCCCCAGATCAGAACCCGTTCAGCCTCGTGGGTGTATCGCGCTTCGCACTCACATACGGTAATGCTCATTCGCGGCGTAGCTTGTGGACGTAACTAATGGTTTGCAATACTTGCACAATCGTGGCGTCGTCCACGGCGATCTCAAAGGGGTAAGAAAGCCACCGTGGCCTAGAGTTAGGCCGCGTTAACCGGTTCCATTGATGTACAGGCCAATGTTCTCATCAGTTCTGAACGTCGCGCTTGCTTGGGGGATTTCGGGCTCGCCGAGATCGTAGAATGTGTGACACGTGCTGAAGGTCCTAGCGACCATAAAGCAGGGGGCACGACTCGATGGATGGCACCAGAGATCCTAGACCGGGACAGATATGGATATGCCAGAAGTCCTTGGAAATTGCCGTCGAAGAGCACGGACATATATGCCCTCGGGATGACTATCCTGGAGGTGTGTATCAACTTGTCGCTACTGCTCCTTCTACTCAGGGCCCTTACTTCCCTCTGTAGGTGATAAGCGGCCGTCGACCCTTCGAGTATGTCGAGCGAGACGCTGCAGTGATACAGAAAGTCCTACTAGGACAACGGCCCGACCGACCCATAGTTGGGTTCTCAGACCCGTTGTGGGCATTGTTATCCCGGATGTGGCTTGAGGAACATGAATCCTCATCACCCGCGCGCCCGAATATCACCGACATTCTCCAACAGCTGGAGTATGAGGTGCAAACTTGGAGCCCAACGCGTAGGTTACTGGCCCCGCCAATGCAGATGGATCAACGAGTGAGCTGTATGTCCCCGCTCACTCAAAACTCGCTTGTGTGTAGCTTACCAGGAAATCACAGTGGCAAGTTCCGTTGGATCTTTCGTGTTCTCAAAAGGCGTCGTGTGCTTTACAGGTGCGTTTTCATCGTTATCTTGCGAAGGAACGCGTGCTCATTACTAATTCCAAAAGGTGATTTTGAAGAGGTTATGCCTCCTGATGTTGGGGGATTCAACTCTGGGTCTAATGATATTCTGAGAAACATCGACGAGATCATCGACCCTGAGCCATCTCACTGTGACTTCGACGATCGGGATATCTCTACTCAGGATAGCAAAACATCACCTGCTGTGTCACCGATCGTTGGGTCTGGCGGGAGGGTGGGGCAAACCGCAACGCAACCGCAAGCCACTTCATCATCCATCCCACCCACTTCCCTTCCTCGAGGCCACCCAGTGCTCTCACGGACGAAGGAGAAGAGCGGCGTAAGGAAGACGTGGAGCGAGTTCAAGAAGTTGTTGGTGAAGGAATTTTGGAGAGGAGACCCACCACCCCAAAAACTCTCGGATAGGCTTGTTTCCAAGCACGATGGCGAGGTTAGATGGTATGAAGCGCTGTTCTCCAAGTCCCCGCAGCCCACTAGGATTAGGAAGTAGTGGGATGACTCGCGATCCCCGTGCTTGTGTCTTCGTTGGTGCCGCACTTATGGCTGTGATATTCACCTCAGCGCGACTACATATATAGTTGGCGTCTTGAACCGCATCAGCACATGTTTGAAGGAGTCGGGGCAATGATCGGTAACAGTCTTGCAGTGAGCCAAACCTACATAACGCAAGATCCATGTACAGAATCCCCGCTGAGTCGGAGTGGTGGAGCCTGTGCTCCGTATGCAACCTGTTTCCCCTGAGGTCAGATTATATTTTGGCGTGCATTCGCATCTTTTGGTCCCGTCAGATCGAACCCTAGCTCTTGTTCGACAGGTCGGTCCGGTCCGGACTCGTTTCCTCGAGGCGGGCGTAAATTCGGTATTCTGTAAAAAAAAAAAAAAGTATTTTCGTCCGACCAAGCTAGCGCTCTACCAAGTCGTTGAACCACGTTCTGATCCCGTCTTGCGGCTTCATAATAATTCAGAACTGCCTCCCTCTGAACTTGAGGTCGAATTCTGGCGTACTCGTAGTGACGTCGGACTACACTCGCCACAATGGCTCCAGCTAAACCGAAATCGACCGCGCGAAAGAGCAAACTTTCAAAGAGAAGTCAGACATCACAGATTCTGTCACCTAGTCGCTGCCTGACGCCGACCGTGCGGTTCAGGATTCTCAAACAATGTGCCGCCGGGGTTGCATTACCTTCCACCACTCAACCCAAAGTCGGAAGAGTTTGGAGAGCTGTTCCAGTCGTTCCTGTCATCGAAGGGTGAACGCGAATGTGTCCTGGCGCTATATGAGGAAGATGCAGAGCTTTTCATCGAGGTCGCCGACAGGGTACGTCTCTCTGGAACCTTCTTCAGCACCCCTCCATTAATTATATATCTGGGTGTAAAGGCACTCCGAGCTGCGCGATTGGAGTCAGAAGTTCGCCAGATCACCGTTGGTGTCCTCAGGGGCTTATGTGGGAAAGTAGGATACCTCCCAGGATCCTACCTGTTATCCCACAGGTTCGATCTCTCTGGGTTGCCTCGCGCTTCTGGCGAATTTGCTGATGTTCGGGTGGGGGTGTTCAACGGGAAGGACGTTGCCGTCAAGTCCTTGAGAGTCTCAGAAATGGACGACGCGGTGAGGATTCGCAAGGTCGGAAAACAAGCTACACTCTCTCACTTCGGCTCGCTCACACCCCGTACAGTATTTCTGTGAGGGAGTTTCCATCTGGAAGAACTTGTCCCATCCAAACGTCCTCGACCTTATCGGTGTTCCTGGCACCCTCGAGGATGGAAGATTCTCTGTGGTCACCGAATGGATGGCCAACGGCAACATCGCAGAGTACGTCCGTAATAACGCCGGAAACCATCTGAAACTCGTGTGTTATGATCGCGTATACTTTCTATTGTCCCCCCTGATTGCCTTTCAGCTAGCGGACGCTATTGAGGGGCTGAAGTACCTTCACAACGCGAATATTGCGCATGGCAACTTGAGCGGTGTGAGCCTCCTGTTACTATTCCGTGAACACCGCTCATGTTGTTCAGGCAAATATCCTAATTACGAATGCCACCCCCGCCGCAGCGTGCCTCGCGGGCTCCAGGTTCATGACCATTTTGCATGACCCAAACCTCGGGATGGAGTCATCATCCAAAGCGGAATGGGGGACCATCCCCTTCATG
>Ga0307511_10000645_pt1 | contig 37289 bp, 46 predicted proteins | sample 13_EM_MG_FD_200266 | JGI IMG/M metagenome (GOLD analysis project Ga0307511, IMG submission 200266) | Populus trichocarpa ectomycorrhiza microbial communities from riparian zone in the Pacific Northwest, United States - 13_EM | ecosystem: Host-associated > Plants > Roots > Unclassified | place... | reverse complement strand
TAGTGTGTAAACCTTGCTAACTCCGACGAGGGAGTGGATGACGGGATGGAACAAGGTCAAGAAAGTAAGAACATGGTGGCAAAGGGGGGAGGGTGAAGCAAGGGAATACAATACGACTACTGTAGATCGGTGTGCGAAGTAGTATACAAACGGTTGCGAAGCGAATGAGAGCATGGGGGAAAGGAGAGAATGACCAACAAGGCATGTGGTGTCGTGATCCTATAGAATACAAGGTAAAAATCGAGAGCAAGTGCGAAGACAAAGTAAATGGTGTGGTGGATGGGAACAGAAATCAATTTCGTTCATCTTGTTGGGTGGATGCTGGTGGGTAGGTTGGGTCGTAGTACATCTGGTGTTCGTGACGGAAACTGCTTCCCCTCCCTCGGGTGGCAAACCTTAGGTATCTTGAGAAGCGTCCTCTGCCAGAAGTAGAGAGTGGACGATGTCCGTGGTCGTAGTCATTTTCTAGAACTCCGTGTTGGTCTTCCGACCTCCCGGAGATCATGTTCTCCAGCGCGACGAAATCTGTGTATAGGAGGTTAATTCGAAACAGCGGTGGCTGCACATTACATACCTTCGCGGCACAGTGGACACGAGCTCGATAGCTCCAATAGCCACGGGTCGACACAGGCTTGGTGGAACCTGTGTTTACCTTCACAAGGTAGCACCCGTAAGTCATCCCCCTCCTCGAAATCCACGATGCAAATGGGACATGTCTCCCGGCCAATGGTTTGGGGGGTAACATCTGGATTTTGGCGGCTGGCTTGTGTCCCACTTCTTTTAAGAACCCCCCTCTGTATCTGACCGTCTGCGCTACTCTCTGCCCTGGTCTCCTGGCTGGATTTTCTGGGGGGTAAATTTTCGCCAGCTGCCCTCCATCTGGAACCATCGGAGTCGCCTGATGGCCTTGGTGTATCCACTACCTCCCAATTCGACAGTTCCACACCCCGGGTTTCCACATCCTTCGTGGGTCGAACCTCGACTTCTGGTTGGCTGAACTTGACGATAGGGAATGTGTCCAGGACAGCTCTGGCCAGACCCTTGGCACGACTTTGAGGGTACTCGTCAGGATTGGTTGGATCAACGCCCCGAGGTCCGTATCGTTCGGGGTGCCGGAACGCTCGGATGGCCTGACCGACATTGTGAGCCAAGAAGTTACAAAACCTGGCGTGCAACGTACCCCGGAGACTATGACAATGATGAACAGCGCAGAAACACACCCCGTGATGACATAGAGGATGATCCTGGATCGCAGAATCAGTTTGTGGCGTACGCAGAAAGAGAATGGAACACACATAGCAAGACTCGTCCTCTTTCCTCTTTGCTGGTCGTTCCCACTGCTGCTAGTGTTTGTTGGTGAGGTGTTGGGTGTCACGTTCGGCTCGCTCGCGTTGTACGAGCGCAACGTTGCAAACATGTACCCTGCGCCGGTGGAGTTGCCATTGTTGAGCGTGCTATTGATCATATAGAACGACTCGTTGAGGCGCTGGGCATTGAAGCTCCCGTAGGTATTCCGGTTAATGTGATCAAAGCGTTCCTCGATTAACCTGTCTGGGGGTAAATTCGTGGGTGCAGAAAGGATTATCCAAAACTGACCGAGCAGTGGTCAGCGACTGCGTTGAAAAGATGTCGAAAACCTGGTCAAAGTGGGCAGGGTCGGCATACTCCGAATTGATGATGCATGCAGAGGAGTAAGCGGAATACAGGAGCTACATCAGGTAGAGGTGAGCAATGGGCGGGACAGGCGGCGATCGTTGTGGAACCCACTGCGGAGACGGCACCCCTATCCCTCGCCAGCGTAAAGATGTCATCGATGTTGGAAGCGTCTGTCGAGTTGCTGTCGCACGAAACGAGGGCTATCCATGGTGTGATTGCTGGTGATGGGTGCGATGAGAAAGGAGGTTCGAGCCATTGGGCGGGAAGTTGATCCACGTACTGGTATCATTCGTAAGGCCCTTCTCACTGAAATGCACGAGTGCACCCTGTGGATCCATCTCAGTGAAGGGGTAAGTTGACTAAGCACATCGCGACGCACCCGGCTAATGCCACTGCTCCCGTTCCCCACTAACTCATAGGCGACGTTAATGCTATACGGGCTGGTCCCACTGTACAACCGCGGGTCCAAAATTGAGAATTCTGACAACGGACAAGAACTAAGAAGTGAAGGACGCACCCATTTTCATACCAAAGCAAACTGAGCATGGAGACATCGGTAACGTTCAAACCACTCTGGATCGCGCTCTCCGTGTCGTTTGTAGGTATTGCTGGAATGTACGCGCGCACGACCGCTGATACCCAAAGGATGTAGAATAGAATAATAGGGGAGAATGCTGAGGAGCGAGGACTCATGGTCGTTTGAACGGAGACGGGCCTGCCTTCCCTAGGCTTATCGAGTGCTTAATATCTTCTTGGCAGAGCCTTTAAGTAAAAGGAGGGGTCTGGGTGGTGGGGAGGCGTGTTCGACGCCCCGAGTCGTGCTGGTGAACACGGTGGTCGTCGAGAATTAGGCTGGAGCAAGCGGCATAAGAGAGCCCCAAGTGAGACTAGTGCCACGTGGGAAAACATCCGCTGCCTCGCCTGCACCGCGAGGAAAACGCGACTTCCGCATGTCAAATGGGATTCATACAGCGCCTGGTCACTGATATAGAAAATTCAAAGGCGCCACCAACAACGTTACAGCAGCTGTATTGAGGACGAAGAGGGGGAATACCATTCCCAAGCTTATTCTAGCCTTCCCTAATTACCTCCTCCACCGCCTGGGTGAATATTTCGATTCCCCTAGCCATCTCTTCTGCAGAAATATTCAAGGGAGGGATGAACCGAATAACCTCGTAGACGGAGGTCGTGAGGATCAGCATGCCTTTCTCCAAACAACGTTTCGCAACCCGACTGGCTAGGTTCTTCGGAGCGCCAGCGACCGTATTGGGGTCGTGAATAGAGACGGACGATGGTGAAGCGAACTCGAGCCCAATCATTAAACCAAGTCCCCGCACGTCAAGGATATGAGGGCCGATGTCTGCCCTCGATCTCAATTCGTTGAGCGATGCCATAAGCTCCTTCGATCTGCCCCCAATAATTCAATCAACGTTCACCTTGATCAAAGACTAAAGAGCTTAACATACCGCTGCTGGACGTTCTCGAGCACCCTCTCCTCCTTCATCACATCAACGCAGGCAATCGCAGCTGCACATGCGACCGCATTCCCTGCATATGTTCCGCCCTGAGACAGTCGCGATTAGAATTCTCACGAACGGGAGGTTTTGATAACGGCTAGATTACCATAATCCCCGGCTTCAGCTTTTCAGTGATCTCCCTCCGGCTGATGATTCCACTCAAGGGGAACCCATTGGCAAGCCCCTACAATAAGTCGATAAGTGAGCGAGTTCGGCCGTCTGCTTGTGGGCCGTACATACTTTGGCAATTGTCATTATGTCGGGACAGACGCCACTGTGCTCGGAAGCAAAGTACTTTCCAGTCCTCCCGAAACCCGTTTGAACTTCGTCAAGGATTAGGAGAATCCCATGCTTATCGCACATTTCGCGAACGCTCCTCAGGTAAGCAGGGGGTGCGGGAACATATCCACCTTCCCCGAGGACCGGTTCAATCAAAATGGCAGCAACCTCTTTGGGGCTTATCTGTTGGGAAAAGAGTAGGTCGAGCTGGTAGAGCGCTTTCTTGACTACCTCCTCCTCGGGCACTGACGGGGACAAAGACAGCTGATGCCAAAACGGGAATGGGGTGACATACACCGATGGCTGGAGGGGAGCGATCAGAAGCGCCCGGCGCTGCCGTACCAGCCTCTCACCATCAACGGATCGGAACCTTCACTGTAGATGGTCTTGCTCCTAGTCACCGCCATCGCCCCAAAGGTCCGACCATGGTAACCGCCTGTATGGTTCGTCAGCATCGGGAGTGGCCAGATCTTAAAGGCAGACCTTGCATGGCGATTATCCCCTTGCGACCAGTATAGATTCGGGCCATCTTCAACGCGCCCTCGACGGCTTCAGAACCAGAGTTCCAAAAGAAAAACGAATTTAGCGATGGGTCCGGCATAATCGGGAGCAGCTTATCGATAAGCGTGAGGTAAGGTTTGTGGAACGCGATACTGCACTGGGAGATGCGTGTACAACGTCAGCTTTGTGGAGTTGCAGTATGACTCGTCATACCTGGGCATGGACAAGGTTCAAGCATTGGTATGCGGCGGCCTGGCTGACCTTGGGGTGACAGTGGCCGAGGTTTGTGACGCCAATACCGGAAGTAAAGTCGAGGAACCGCCGGCCATCCTCGAACTCAGCCCACGATCCTTGGGCACGGACCATGACCGCATCACCAGTAATCCTCCCTAGTCCCTTCGTGACGTGCTTGGCACCGATATCTTGTAGATAGGTAGGAGTGGTCGTCGCCATGAGCCTGGTCGATCCGTTGAGGTATTTGGGACATTGGGTAAAATGAGAGCTATTTACACGAAATCGACTGAGCGGCCCGGAACCTACAAATGACGAAAGACTCACAGGCGAAAAGTGCGACAGGCAGGGTAGCAGTGCTTGGTCAAGGGGAAATTGACCCTGGCGTACATGTTGATGGTGCGAAGTCGTTGTCTCTGGCTCCGACCATGAATAGGCTGGAAATGACTTGAGTCTCCCTTTTCGATCACCGCTGTTTCGAAACCGCCGCCATCTAGGCTCACTCCCGCTCGGACCAGGAGAGCTCCAGCCACCACTTCTGACGGATTTATAGCTTGCGTTCAATACACACTGTCTTGCGAGGTGGCGCGGCAAAACGCGATTCTCTGTTCATCTCTTTCGGAAATATCGCACTGATCAGATGAAAGCTTGGTCGTCGGGTGATCGTTTGACCACGCTATCCTCTTCGCAGTCGCGATTATCCGCATACCTGACTTTGACCACAGGCATGTAATTGTGCGTGCACGGAGAGGCGTGGTTCACGGTTTACTTCCCAGTTCGACCGTCAAGAATGGTTCCCCGTTATACTCCCGACACCGTTCGTCAACATCGTCCACGAATCTCTCCCAGACGTTTGCCATGGCCTCCAACCTCCACACCTGAGCTACTGGGTCCGTGTATGGTGTTTTCCCTCTGGACAGCGAGCAAGTCTGGGAGATTGCAGCTGTTGCCGCAACGTAGAAACAACAACAGCAGTACGGAGTCGCCAACCCAGCATGAGGGTGGTTGTGTACTCGCGTCGATGGAATTGCGGGATGACCCCAAACGGGGGCTTGTCATCGGTTTGCCGTCCTTCCCTGCGCTTCTACGTTGGGTTGGGTCTCACTCGCGGCACATTCCCCTAGTATCGCCGGGTTCGAACGGGGAAGGAAGAATATTGATACAACTACCCCAGCTTTAGCCCCAACGTAATCGGGGTTGTCATCGAGGACGGCGAAGGCAGTCCTCCGGGCAAGATGGGTTCTGACTATGGTTGCATGTACTTGTACTCGTGGTATCTGAAGCAAGCATATTGTACTATTTGGATACATATCCAGTGCAAACGAGTGGTGTGGGTGGTGCTCGGGCCCATAGCCAACATTGACATTTTAAGTCGTCCAACTGTAAACCTGGAAGATCACGACGATGTCTCTACAGCACGGAAATCCTCAAGCTTCGCGACTTCGTACCTCTACCAAGCTCTGGGTGATCGCCCATTCACTAGCACTGCCCAGGGTGCGAGACTGTCGGATCCCCTATGGCATGGGCTGAAATCTAACCCTCTCTACGCGTATCACCATCAATATGTTTTCTGATATCGCCAAGACCACAGGTTGGCCATGGGCCCCCCGTTGTCTTTATTTGCTCGGGGGCGACTTTTAGGTTACTATGGATAATCCCACCGTGGGTTTCATCGAACGCTGGGCAGTCCCAAGGTCTGGGTGAACAACGCGGTGTTTGTGATGAGCGATCCCAGATGGCCGCCGGATGCGCTTGGCCAGGGAACCTGACACCGACCGTTTCCCAGAAATCTATAAAAGGGTAGAGGTGCACTCCATAGGTTCCTCAGCCGCTGTGCAGCTCACCCCAGGTCTTCTCCCCCGCCTGCCAAGCTTCAGGCCTGGTGCCGTTGTTATCTGCTCTTCCTCACGACACTCCATATCATCATGTTCCTCAAGACCGCTCTCACCTTCCTCCTCGTCGGGGCTCTCTCCGTCAACGCCTTGACCGTTCCGGTCGCCCGCTCCCCCGCTCCTGAGCCAGACTGTGAGTTTCCCCGGTTTGTTCTCTATCATATCTTACCACGATCTGACCTTGCTCTCCTTCAATAGCCCAAGAACTCGAGGCCTGGATGCTCAAGCGCGATCTTTCATACGACCTACTCTCGCGTGAGCTCCAAGCGCTGGACGAGTTATTCTCGCGCGAGCCCGAGGACTGGGCTGAGCGGGCTAAGCGTGGTCTTCCAGTCTGGGTCTCCCCGCCCCCCTCCAGGCCTGCCACCCCGCCGCCTCCACCTCCGCCACCCCCACCCGCCTCCACCCCGATGTCCCGCATTCCCCCGCTCCCGCCGGGCCACCCTCCCATTCGCCCGTGGGCCCCGCCTCGGTGATCTGTACGACCATGCTCCCATGTAGTGTCCAGGTTAAATAGATAACCACGGTTAGAACTGGTTATAAGTCTCGCCCTTCGGGGCTTGCGTGAACCATCTGAACTTGATTTAAAGGCCTTCGATACACCTGCCACAGTACTGACAGGTGTCCTTATGGTGTTCGAGCCGATGCAGGCCATCCGTGCATCAATTCCCACAATTTGAATATCGCGGAATCCGAGCTCGATCGCCGGGGAACTCCTGACCTGTGCATAGCATGGACGGTCAGCGCCTCCTCCGGTGGATACTGGTCAGATGTCGGGTTGGTAAAGGTCCCTCTTGTGCTGTTGACCTTACGCTTATCATTCACATCAGTCAGCTGCTCCTGCAAGACCTCCCGATCGTAATCGCGGAGAAGGAAGCGTGAATCAGTTTTATTATTTTTTGATAGTGCCTAAGTACGGCAGATCTCGTCAGCCGACGCGTTTGGTGGAGGAATGCTGGTGAAATTCGTCCACCAATCATTGGCTCATATCTTCCTTTACAAACCGGTTGGACCAAGCTCCGGTAACGGAGATTACGTGAATCCAAAATGAAACCGTTTCCAGGCGGTTCGAACGCTCTTGTCCCGTTCCGCATTCGGTGGGACCGCTCTCGTTGTCCCGCTCCATTTACAAGTGCCCCTGGAACCCAATACTGGACCCCAACATGTGCATAGGAGGGCTGACTTTGTCTCCTTCCAGTTACCTTCCGTGTAAGGCTTTGCCCATCAACTGTTCAACATCACACCGCTCCGTCGTTTAGACGTGAGTGGGAGAGAGTTCATCCACCTTGACATACGGTACTCACCTTCGATGAACTGTGGTTGGACCCCGCAGGCTCTCCCGCAAGTGCGGAAATTACAGGTGACTTCTCGCAGTGAATCCTGATTCCCACTGGGAGTATCTACACAAGGCAAATATCAGAATGCCGAGCCACATATCTAGTAAGCAGGCGGCGGTGCGTACCTTAAAACCGCACCGGTATCGTTCTTCGGCGTGCTCCTACCCATTGGCGCGAAAGTGTTGTTCGGGGTACTCTTCAGACCCATAGCCGGAGGTGGATTGAAAGCTTCAGCTCCGAAACCGCCAGGGACGAACTGGGACAGACTCGGTTGGGCGAAGTAAACGGTGTTGACGGTGCCATTGCTATAGACGAACTGGTGTCGGGATCAGTTGTCAAGAAAATTCCCTTGGCTTCCGCCTGATTGACGTCGTTTTCAGACGAGTCTCCGGCGATCAAGGCTTCGCGGTACCCGTTGCTTTGGTTCTGTTCGGGGATTAGAAAATAGAACTTGGAGGCAGGTCTATGGTACATACACCGACGAAAGTTTTGATCCCTATGATACGACCGAATAGGGAGGGCAATAGGGGAGCCAGGATGGGGAGGACGACGAAGAGTCCCAAGAATTTGGACCATGGTCGTTTACTACTTACAACAATATGAGAAGGCGCAGAGCTGAAGACTGTCTGGGGACGGACTCGTAAGATCTACGAAAACGCCTGGAAGTGTCTCGATTCCCAAATCGAGACCGGAATATATGGAAGGCGGGCATAAAGCTTGTTGGATCTCGGAGTTTCATTCCGTCACCTTCGTGACTCATGTGAACCACCAAGGCCCAGGCTGTTTGAAATACGGTCTTAGACAGTCTCGGTACCCGACCTACGTGAACTTACTTGCTGCCTCGAGATGGTGTGCTCCAATGCTGAGAAGGGTGTATCCGAGGGCGAATTCAACGCCCGAACACCACACGGAGATGACGAGTCGGACAATGAATACGGTCTATCTTTCCCCACCAACACGAAGATGTAGAATGCCGGGTATGTGATAAGGCATAAGACAGTGAGGTTGGCGATGCGAGAGTCTCGGTCTCTCGAATCCTCGGATCAATGGTTTTGATCGTGGTGATTCGAACCTGAGGTCGACGAGCTTGAGACGGAGTGAGTTTGGACTCGAAAACCAAGACCTCTCGTTGGAGTGCTGGGAATTCGCCGTGGATGACGATGGGGAGGGCGGGGCTGAATTCTCTGTGTCGTGCTCTTCCACATTTGGGGTCGAAAGGAGAGGACACATTTGGCCGACAGCTGGGTCTTCCGTAGCGTGAACAGTTGTTGTCCCTCATGCGAACGTGCTCTATGCTGGGGGCTGAAGGGAGAAGAAGTCGAGGGCCATCCTGCATTTGTCGCAGGCGAAATATACCTAGGCCAAGTTAGAACGGTTTACAAGTTCATAATGGGTGCCAGTCACTGGGAAACGTATTGTTCCGAGCCCCAGAGAACGGTCGGGGTCCCAACAGTCCCCTTTACCAGCAAGGATATCCGAGCTTTAGAAAATTCAAAGGGTCGCGGAAGGTCACTCAATAACCCAAACTACAAGACGGTACGTACAAAGATCGTTAAGAGGAGCGACAGTGCTAAGATCCTCACTCCTCCATCAGGCTGTCGTCGCTCTCCAACCCAGTTACGAACCGCACAAGTAACCTCTCCATCCTGTCCATCTGGAGCCGGAGTGCCAATATATCCGTTCGCACTGCAGCGAGATCCGCAGTGTTCCGGTTGACATTGACATAGAGCTCATGAATGACAGGTTCCTGAGCCTGCTTCCTCTTGGGTCGCCTGGTCGTGGGCTGCACGTTGACGTCGGTTTGTTGGGCGGGCATCACCGGCCCCGCGGGGACGGTCGGCACGGTGGGCGGGGTTGGCTTGGAGGGGGAGATTGGCCGGATGGGGGGGTCGGCGGGGTGAGGGAGGTTGACTGGGCGGGGGAGGTCTTCTGGGTGGTGATGGTCGCAGACTGGAGGGCACATTTAGCTCTGGTAGCTCGATCGTCGGGGAGGGTCGTTTCGCTGATCGCCGCGTGTTCACCAGGGGCTCAGCCGCTTTCCCGGTGCTCTGGGAAGATTCGTCCATTCGCCCCTTTGCATTCTGTGAAGTTGGCAGAGCGGGATTGGGGTGGAGCATTGGCGAGATCGGAGTGGTGGCCGTCGGGTGGAATGCTGGTAGGGGGGCTGGAGGGTGGACCGTCGGGGATGGTAGCAGTGGTACCTTCAACCTACTTCGCGGAGTCAGTATCGCAAACCCGTTTGCAATCCGGTAGCCACTCGCCTCGGTGTATTGGCCTTCTCTGCTGCCAATGCCGCATCAAGTCCCTCTTCAATCCCATTTGCAGTCTTCCCATCCTCAGCGGGCTCCTCGGTATTCATTGTGTCGTCCTTGATGTCGAGTCTTCTTACACCTGTCCCATCCGCAAGCTGCCGACGGGGGAGCCTCACCTTGGAGCCCAGGGTGTCCAGCCTTTTCGGTAAAACCTTTTGCCACTCCTGTATCTCCTTCTCGTTAACCTTTATAATCGCTTGCATCAACAACGCCTCCTCCACCCGCAGTTTCATCATCCTTGCCTCCTCCTCCTCCTGCGTAGGTCCAAGTCTCCTTCCCGGTGGACGGCGGTGGCGCGACTTCAAGACGGCCGGCTCCGTTTTGGGCTTCTTGGTGCGGGGTTCCATGGATGCGGGTGGGTATCATCAAGCGAGTCTCAATGATCTTCTCATTTCTCGCGTGGGCCTTCCCACGGTTGACCGATCAGGTCATCGGCGGGCCTACGCACGGCCCGGTTCCACGAAGACGAAGAAATTGAAGGTGACAACTCCCCGGCCACCCCAACGACGCAGTGGGATGAGGCAAGACTGAAGCCGGCCCCTCTTCCTAGTTCACAGACACCCTGCCACCACTTGTTAACCGCACTCGTAGTCTGCAAGGCGAAGTTCTTGCTCTGGGATGTGATTTCTCCACGGACACGTTCAGTTCTGCGCCCCATCTTCGCAACTATCGCCTTTTTTTTTTGGCGCCTCGTCCTCCAAACCCCCTCTCGCACTACGAGTGGTCGCTCGTGATCCCCCCTGCGGGTCTGAATCGTCAAATTTGGGGCTCGACGTACACCACGATCGTGTCCCCCTTCCCGACAGTGACGTCATTGGTGACCTGCACGACCCCTCGACAAACGGGAGGGGGATATAAATCCATTCTGACGAGCTCCTCTCTTCACCTCAGACCACCATCATGTCAAACCCAGAGCTCGATCCAGTTGCCTCCAAAACCACCAACACCGAGATAACCCCTCTCCAAAAGATAGAGGATTTTCACAAATTAATTGGCGATGCTAGCGTAGGCATGCTGGTTACTCGCAGCGAAGGCGGAGCGCTACATTCCAGAGCCATGTCACCGTGCCGCCGTGAGCCCCCTTTGAATTTGGTGGTTTGTCACACCCCTAACCAGACCACAGCTATTGCCCCAACGCAAATCAGCCTCTTCTTCATCGCAAACAACGCATCCCACAAGTTTGACGAGATCAAGCACGACTCCAGTGTTAATGTGTCTTTCTATGACCAGAAAACTACTGGATGGGCAAGCGTCTCTGGAATAGCGAAAGTCTCCCAGGACAAGGATCTCATCAAGAAGTTTTGGTCTCCGATGTTCGTCTGCGATCCTTGTGCGCTGTGTAACGCCACCGCTGACTGTTCGGGTAGGGTCTCGTCTTTCTTCGGTGATCTAAAAGACGGGACACACGACGGCTCCCTGGATGATCCCCGAGTATCCTTGATCGAGGTCGTCCCAAGCGAGATCCGTTATTGGGTTTCTTCTAGCTCTGCCATCGGTCGAACCGCTGAAATCGCCTACGGAGCCTTGACCGGTCAGGCAAGGGCCCCTGGAGAGTCGAGGACAATTTCCGATGCCGAGGTGCGTTGCTGTTAGTCATGAGGCGGCCGTGTCGCTCATCGTGGTGTTCCCCGCGATAGATCAAACTTGTCCGTGGCTTGAACGAGAAGTAAAGGTCGGCGTCATAGCGTTTCTGTGGTGGTGTAGCTTCTATTAGATACGGGGTGAAACCCGGTCGACTTGTGCCACGGAAAGAGTTCCATTATAACCCAGAATTCGTAGATCATCTGGCGCCTTTCCCAGAGATACTCGGTTGTTCGTGTCAAGACCGAGTCCCGACCGAGTACGCACGAGCAGACAAACAATGAACACTGGGGCTAGCCGTCGGCCGATTATTCGGGTGCTTGAAGGTGGCTGGGCCCTCGTAATATCTAAATGGCGATTTTGCGGAAGCGGCCGTGTAAGGCCAGGATACCGGTAAGTACTTGAGCGATACCAAAGCCCAATTGTTAAACCGTGAGGCTCCCTGATATTGTGCGCGTCCGAGGAGATCTGCATTCGACGTCAGAGATATCACATCATGACGGTGGTGCTCACCCGTGGACGCGATCGACTTGGGATCTGGTCGTCCGCAATCACCGGCCACGTCCATGACTTGCGATAAGATAAGACTGGGCATCGGTTGTGAGTAAACGATCCCTTCAGTGTGTTTTCACCCTCTCGGGATCAATCCTCCACATCGGCTAACAATCAATGATGAAAGTTCAACTCGTCACGTGCTCCCAGTCTCTCATCAGTCACGACCCGCCACATTATCCCCGCCAGTAACTCTGACTCCAGCTAGCCACATTCAGGCTCTCACCATAACCCATGGGGAGCCGATTTTGGGTGGTCACCGCTGGCCTCAAGCCTGGAATATATGAGAGTTGGTGAGTGATGATCGCCCTTCATGCGAAGCCATACCTGGCTTAGATTCAATCACCCGAGTCTGACGACCCCACCCCCCCAACTATTATAGGGAGGAGGCGTCACCCCAGGTCCTCGGTATACCTGGAGCCGCCTACAAAGAATGTGAATCGCAAGTCGAGGCGTTCGAAGAATTCGGACGAGCAACAATGGCCGGACAGAGGCGTGTCCTGGGAGCAGATGGCTCTGAGGACGTCGCGAGTCAGCCCGCCAGTCGTGTCAAGAAACCGGGAAGGGGACCCCAGGCTGTTAGCACGAGCAACGGTCCAAAAGTCGAGACCAGAAGGGACAACTCCAATGAGGAGACTTTCATCCAGTGTCCTCCCGCCTCGAGCTCACGGGTTCGCTCTACAATACATCGAACTAGCACCCTCCCACCTCAACAGTTCCAGAGCTCATCGAACAATCTAGTTCAGAGATCGAAGACCGTCCCAAATTTGGATTCCACCCCAGCACAACCAACTCCAGGGAGGAGCGCTCGGCGGCCGGCTTCGAACATTGAACGCTCGGGGGTTACCTCAGCCCCCACTGATGGTCCCATAACCGGCGATGATGATACCCTCTCTTCACCCGCCACAAATGTCTCGATCACACCGGGTCCTACCTTTGGGCCCCACCTTCCCTCCTCTCCTCCCCGCGAGACGCGACCCGTCCGTCCCCTCCCTGCTCGACGGGGGGGCTGGGGTGGTGGTAGTCAGACGAGTCCTCAACACTGTGGATCAGGTGCAGATGAAGGGCCCCGTAATCATCAGATACCGGCTGCTCCATCTGTGCGCGGGGGCGAAAGTTTGACGCACGCCATCTCCGTACCACCCCCAGAAACAGCCGCCAACGCTTCTGCAACCCCCGTTCGCAGCACAACTTGTTGCGAAACTGCCCGTCAGCGTCAGCCCACGAAGGAGGTTGTCCAAGGTTCGCCTTCATCGACAAACCCACCCCCCTCGAAACACAGAAGAATCAACAATTCCACACCGCATACCCCCCTCGGTCATGGCGGGAATCATCCGCCCCCTTCTTCCGTCGGGTCCTCACAGTTGACGTATGTGTCTGACGACGAACGTCCAGCGGGCGGCTTGGTGGATTCGACCAGCAATCCGGGTTATTACACACCGTTTTCAAGAATTTCTGATGTGTCGGACGCTGATCCAGAGCCACCTGAGGGACCCTCTTCCTCAAGTTCAAAGTGGAAGGGAAAGCGTCGTGCATCACCCCCTCCGTCATCTCCCTCGCCAAGCAAGGGTTCTTCCCCAGTTCAAGAACTGCGCCCTTCTTCCCCTTCGTTACCCACCGGCTCTTCCCCACAGAATCCAAATTACCCGTCTGGTCCAAGCCACGAGGAGTGCGGGGACGGTAATTCTTGCCCTCAGAATTCCCAGGACGATGTCAACCGTCAGCAGGTTCGTGAGCAGACCCCGGCACAGGACCCTAGTCAACCATCCGGTCAGGATTTATGCCACTGTACGGGCCCATGTCCTTCATGCCACAAGTCGAGGCTCCCTCCCTACCCTCCACAGTTCCACCCCTCGATGCTCCACCCCTACGCTGCTTATTACCCACACTTATTCCTCCCGCCACCTCACTTGCAAACCGGATACCAGCCATCACATTATGGGCCTCCCCCATATCCTTACTCATATCCGGTACCTCAGTCGGCCGATCTGCTCCCCTCTATATCCTCTTCTCAACCTATACCCCCGACATCTGGGTACCCCATGCCACCTGCACATGCGAACCATCCCATCACTCACTCACTCAGTGCACCTGTCCGTGCCTCCCCTGCCCCTACACCTTCTGCTTCGGCTCTTGCACCCTCTATTTCTGCCCCCGTGCTTCCCCGTCCCCATGTTAATACCCCCCCACCGACAGACCCTCCGGCAACTGACCGGGTGCCACCCGGACTCTCGGAGGCTTTGGACCAATTCTATCAGCCTTTGCAACGCCCTGTGGATGTCGTTGACCCATCGTTCGACCCAAGGTCACCGTATTCAAGGAGAGCGACCGTCCCTGCGCTTCCAAATAGGTAACCCAGCCCCTTGTTGATTACGTAGCTTCCACTGACCACGCCTCTCCAAAAGTACGATTGTATTCGGGCGCCCCGGAACGCCTCTGTCGCCCTTGCATGGGCTGGGGTTGGCTCTTTAGTTTTCTCTAACACCTACGAGGCTCTATCCGGATTATGCACGTTGGTATTGGCGCAGGCCGGTCCTTCCGCAAGTGATTATCGTAGGTGGTTAAGTAGATCCTGTTGTCATCACGATTGTACAGATAATTCCGAGATGATTCAATATACAACTTGAACGATACAAATCCTACTCCTTCGCCCAAAGCCTTGCGACTTTCGGGTACCAGACCTCCATCTGCCTCTGAACACCCTGCACGTCCTTCTCGAAATGTCCACTCGCGTTCAGGGTTATGGCGACCGAACGATCTGGTCGAACAATGTACAGTAACGCCAACTGGTCCGCCAGGTATAGGTTCCCCATCCCACCCAATATGTCTCCTTCCAACGGGCACTCTCCCAAATCCGGGTCGTGTTCCGGCAGGGTGAGACCGGTGAACTGGATGGTGCCAAACTTCTCCGTCACCGGAACGATGGTGTCATCCGTAGGCGACGAGGGAAGTGCGTTGTTTCCACTAGTCTTGGACCAAGAATCGATGACTGTTTGGACGGATCGCTTGAAGTCCTCTGGAGCAGTCCCGTCGGTCAAAACGTTCTGCAATGCCCACTGTAGAAAACCATAGTTGAACATATGCGGCGCTTTCCCACTACGGGAGAGGTTGATCAACTTCCGTCGCTTCTCGATGGCCTCCCCAAGGAGGCGTTTCAGTTCCTTCAACTGCGAAGCATCCGTAGGGACGTCACCAATGGACATGAAGCGGCGGACCAGAGCGGTGCTCTCCTCGGAGAGGGGCCACATCGGATCCGTCCGCCCACCGACGAAGTCCCGCTGATGAACCGGCTGATAAATCGGTTGCATGAACCCTGGGCGAGCAGCCATAAGCGCGGTCTGGAATGTGATGTTCAGGAGGGCATCGCTCGGACGGACACCCTGGTCAGGTGGAGGAGGAAGATCGAAGATAGTGGTGATGCGGCGTAAGGCTTCTTCGTATTTAGGGGGGAGTTCGGGGAGGGGATCCTTGGGGTATTTGAAAAAGAGTGCCTGCGGCGAGGCGGCCCCCACACATTCCGGGAATTTATCGGACCCAAGAATGGATCCAAGAATTGTGGCCGTTTCGATCAGGGCTGCGAAATCTGCGGGCCCATGGTCCACAGAAAACCCTACTTCGCCTAAAGGTCAAGGAGTCAGAAACTACGTGTCACTGGGTGAAACAATAATTTCACGCACCGTCTTTGTACGCAACGAGTGTGAAGGTTTGATCCGTATAGCGGTTGGCGCTGTGCACACCCTCTCGAATATCGTTCATGAACTCTGGGGCTGTAGCAGGAGATTTACCATCGAGGGCGACGGAAACGGCGGAGGTCTTCAAGAGTCCGAACAGCGAACGATTTTCATCGACTCCGAGGAGTTGTTGGTAGACGTGATACCACTCGGTCCTTCCAAGTCTCCAGGAGTATGCGGCAATCGGGAGGATGTCAGAGGGCTAGGTAGAAAATTAACACCGTAGAGAGGGCACGAGGAACGGAGCGAGTACTCACAACTTCCTGAGCCTTTATGGAGGTTAACTGTGCGCTTATTGCGTCGACAGATAGCACAACTCGAGATCTCGCGATCTGAACAAGGTGGGGGACGCCACGGTAGAAGACGGCGGCATTGATATCGTCGGGGACGGGCAAGGTATAGAACTGGTCCTTTTCCAACCCTGGTTCTCTAAACGTGTGGAGGTAACCGTCCATCTGATGCTTTAACACCTTTTGCGGAGGTGTGAGGGCCTGCTCGTCATGCAAATGAACCGCCCATATACCGATCGCTCGGAGGTACCTCGCCGCGGAGTAGACTTGTGGATCCACGGAGGTAGGTGGTGTGGGAGGTTTCAAACGGAGGGATATCCGGTTCGTTGACGCAACCGGAAACCTGATCTCTCCATAAACATCCGAGAAGAACGACGCGTGCCAGTTATCCGACGCTGGGTGATCCGCCTCTATTTTCTGAAGAGCCTTCCCCACGACATCGATGGGAGGTGACTCAAGAAACACGGCGTTTACGACGGCTTGGTACTTTTTAAGTTGAGCGGGGGAGAATATGGGTTGCAGCGAGTCTTCGATCCTAGCGAGGAAGAGTTGGATATCTGGGGTTGGGTACCTCTGCGACATGACTGGTGGGTTGTTGGCCCATCCTTCGTGCGTCAACCCAGGTTCTTATGGCCCTCGCTGGACGAATGACTCGAAACCCTCCAGTCGCCTGGGAAAAATACTGTAACGCTCGCTGATCCGACGAGACGTTGAGTAATCCCCTCAGTGCCGTAGGAGGAAACGTGATCATGTGCGCCTAGATTTCCAAGCACAAATGGTTACGCAGTACCTTTTTCATAGGAGATAGCGTACGACGGAGGGCGGGAGCGTGGACTCTGTGTCCCTGCGCGGGGGCCGTGGTCTCCGATCATCGATCAAGCCCAAGAGTCGAAGTAACGGCCGCACGGTAGTTGCCGATCGCCTCCAAGGTTGTCTCTCGCGTTTCAAAAACCGAACGTGATTGCACAATCGCATACACAAAAACCACCGGTGGATAAAATACAAAATAAATAGGAAAGCAGAGGAGCGGACAAATGGTCTAACGACGCGGAAGCGAAAAGTCCCCACTAGAACCCTCCATCATCACGTAGGAGCTGCCTCTGTGGCGCCCTTCGCCTCATCAATCCGTATTTGCAGTTGATCCCAAGTCATCCCGCCTAACAGCTGCATCTGAGAGATAGTAACATAGGGCCGAAGTTCCTGTGTCAGTCTTGTGGCGGAGAGGGAATCCATTCCGTATGCCGTGAACGGCACCTGAGGTAAGAAGTCTGAGGCGGACACTCCAAGAAGGGCTAGGAGCTTGTCACGGAGGTTGGTTTGGTCCACATGTTCCACCTGATCATCCGTCACAACTCTTGTGAGCAGGTGCAGTGAATTACCGCTGAGCTCCATCTTCGCGTTGTTCCAATTGAGATCGGGGATGTACAGGCCGGCACGGCTGCCGTCCTCAAGTTTCAATAGCGCGTCACCTAGATGACCAAATAGCTCTGTGCGCGAGTGTCGGATCGGGGAGGGAGGACTGTGTGCAAATGGGTGCTTACGGTTGGAAGTCATAGACCAGGACAAAAAGGTCGCGTGCGCCGGAGAGTTCTCACGAATCCTCGCGAAGTACCCAAGATCGGAAATGCCTGGGAGGACGACGGAGAATGCATTGGGTTGTCCGCGTAGGAAGGCATCAACAACGCTGTTCGCGGCAGCGTAGTTCGACTGGCCAGCGTTTCCAAGCACAGAGGCAGCGGAGGAGAAGGAGACGAAGAAGTCAAGGTCCTTGATCGGTCGAACGTCGTTGAAGGTTGAGAGGGCTCCCCACTTGGCATCCATCACTTTCTTGAACCCGATCTCCGTCTGGCTCGCGAAGAGACCATCCGAGAGAACCAGAGACATGAGAATGACACCACCAAGCGGCTTCTCGAGACTCTGCACCAGTTCTGATGTTGCGAGAAAAGATGTTGCGTTACTTGCCTCGATCCTCAAAACAAAGTCATGACGTTTTTCAAGGTAGGAAACTTCCAACTTGGTCAGAGGCATCGCGTCAGTATCGAGGAACTTGCGTCCTCGACGGGAAGTGAGGACAACACAACGAGCCCCGTGCTAAGCCAGGATCAGCATCATGGATCAACATGGAGAGCCGGAATGCTCACCTGGTACATCCACAATGCCAAATGGACACCAAGATCTCCGCACCCACCGATTAAAATGTACGACTTCTCGGGGTGGAACAACGCTGTCGATCGGGAGGATTCGGAAACTTTTGGCGAGTTGGTGCGGAGCGAGCGCGGAAGACCCTGGTTTAGCCCGACCACCATCGACTCGAACAGCTTCAGTGCCATCCTCACGAAGTATCCGACACGCCATGGACGTTTGTTGAACAAGTTGGATAAGGTCTTGTCCCATAGGAACAGGTCGTCGCCCCAGCAGGCAAATTCAGGGTGGGCCTCAGACTTTTCAAGACTGGACACGATGACGTCGAACTGAGAGTCTAGGGGGGCGTCATGTCGGGCAACGGTGGCCAAGGTTGGTGTCAGGGAGAGGATGGTGAATAAGTCCTCCGAGAGATCGTCTTCGTTGGCCAACACGACTTTGAGTGGGGGTACGTTCCCCGAGGCATCCAGACCACGTTCTGGTCCAAGGATGGTCGAGACAATGACCAATGCGAGCGAACGGTCCGCAAAAACGTCGATGTTTGTTCCTTCGCTGACGGGAGCGATGCTGCCGGCAGAACAGGTGATGAGATTGGTGGCGTCTTCATTAGTAACACCCGCTACAACATCCCCGGGTTGGAAGTGCGGGCTCCTGCTCTCTAATACTGATCCAACGAACCCGTGGTAGGAAAGGAAGGAGGATGACCGCGACGAGGTGGAAACCGAAACGTGACCCTCCTGTAACGGGGTGGACGAGTTGCGGACCGAAGGTGTTTCCTCCAAGCCGGGTGGTACTGCATAGAATATCTTTGGAACATAAGGCATGCCCCTCGCGTCGAACCGCACTACTGTGTCTTTCTTCAAGCAGTTACGGTACGCCAGCACTGTCTCCTTTTGACGGTAACGATCGAAGTGAGGAGGGAAGATAGCAGCATGGGCCTCCCAGTTGGCGTATTCGTTCGCCAGGCTACTCGTTAACCCCGTGATAGAATCTCCATCAATTCCATCCCTAGCCAGGATCCACAATTCCAATGGGTTCGTGGCGTCGAGAGCGAGGACCTCCTGTTTGAGAGCCATCTCCTGGCCAAAGACGTATGACAAGAACACCGGTTCGGAGCCGGTAGGATGTGTGATCGGGTATGTTTGGGGAACCTTTGTGGCGAACAAGAACTCGATCCCGTCATCAGCTTCGACGGAGAACTGGTAATCCTCAAAACCAGCCCTTCCTACCGCCTCGCCCCACTCTCCCGGAGATAGAGATGGGTGGTTCCTCCCGTCCGTGGATCCGAACCACTCGGCGAAGGACCCAAATATTGTGTCGTGCCAGAGGGCTCCTGACACCTTCTCCCAACGGGTACCATCCAGTTCCACGACAAATAAGGAGCCTCCCGGAACCAGCAGAGTGCGGATGGAAGCTAAAACCTCCGCAATATTTGGCACGGCGTGTAATACATGCAGGCCAGTGATGATGTCGAAGGTGTGTGTGTCGAATCCTTGCTCTTGCGGGGGACGAGAGAGGTCGAAAGCTTTGGGGATGGCGCGATCATATGACACGGTTTTCACCGCGGAGTTGGCCAGTGCTGAAGAAACGTCGGTGACAACGTATTCGACAATCACATCCGACCTTTCGACCAGAGTGTTGCACAGGGAACGAGTTAGAAGACCGGTCCCTGGGAAAATTTTAGTAGCTGCAGCCGCGATACGAACGGTAACCATACCTGCCCCTACTTCCAGAACCTTCAACACCCGCTTGCCGCCAGCAGCGAGGGCTGTGATGGCCTCATCAAACGTGCTGGCGGCAAGGGCACATATTCCCTCGAAGAGAAAGCCCCCATAGAATTGGGTCATCACGTCATCCGCGAAGAGTGCTTGAACGGTTGCCTGTCGATCGATTTCAGAGGAGAGCAACTAAGTAGGCATATCAAAAGCCTTACCGTAGATGAGCTGAACACGTCTTTGTGAACGTTGGCCACCCTCTCCGTGATTTCAAATGGCGCAGACCATTCTTGTCTCATCGCCTCGACGTCACGGGAAATTAGGGTTGGCGGGTCTTGTCTCTTTACGACACCTCGGGCGAACTCTTCGTACCTCTTCCTATCAAGTTTCTCGCCAACGTGGATATCCTCTTCCAAGGACTTCTGTAGCATTTCATAAGCAAGCCGATCCAGGGTTTGTAAGAGATTGGTTCTCTTTGTCTTGTCTTCTCGCTCTCGCGCCCAAGTTGGTCTGAGTCGTGGTGAGGGTGCGCCTGGTAGAACAGGTTGCGAAATCATCTCATAACGACGGTCAACACGCGGTGCAGGCCCCACTGCATTCTTGCGCAGTTCGAACCGGTTCATGAAGCACAAGGGGGATCCAGTCTCGTCGTAAACGGTGAAGTCGAACACTCGTGTGTCTATTCCGGTATCATGTCAGGACAGAAAACCAAGTAAATAGGGGCAACACGAACCTGGAGTCCAGTCCTTCAATACAAGCCTCGAGAAAAGTCGGTCTCCTGGGGTTGGGGTCCCATATATCGAGAACCTCTTGAGTTTCAAAGGCAAAAAGATGGACCCCCTATCGGGGTTTTGGATGACGTTCGGGTGCAAGCAATAATGGATACACGAGTCAAGGAGAATCGGATGGAAAACGTAGTTTTTGTACCTTGGCGGAGGTCAGCATTCATACGCTAATCATGAGTTCCGATAACAAACCCATCATGGTCGATCGTTCCGTCTATCTCGGCCAGAACCTCTGTGGGGCCACCGCGTATGCGCTTGAGCCTTTGGAGGAGAGGACCGAATTCAGCGAACGGTTTTAACGCTTCGTGGAAATCTATGGAGGGGTGTCAATCGCTGTCACGCTTTATAACCACTGATACCCACCCTTGACCTGAATTTCAGGGAGGGCATCCCACAAAGTCCCAAAGTCCAACCTCTGTGGTTCTTTAGGAGGATTGGTACTTGAGAATCCGGAAGAGTGAAGGCGAACGTCGACGGATTTGTCCATAGTATTTCGACGGTACGATTTGATTTCCCATCGGCTCTTGTTGCGCTCCACCCGGACATCAATAGGGGTGTCGGAAGCGAGAGAAAGGATGTTGCTGATATCAATATCCCAGAGGATCCTCGCACCAATTTGAAGCACCTAATGAGATGCGACCAGTCATACTACTGGCCCGAAGGTCTGTGGCGATGATGCGCACCATGTCAATGAAAGCCGCAGCGGGGACTATAGGCTCCCCGTTGACGACATGCTGAGCCAAGTCTGGGAAGGACTTCGCGTTCATCTGTAGAATCAGTGAGGTCAAGCCACCCTGAGTCGGTTCTGCCACACGCGGACCATCTACCCGCATCGGAAAGTGCCTCTTCGTGAAGGGGTACGGGGTGTCATACACAGGGTCACGGCTTGCGCGACCGTAGAGAGATGTGAGGTCGATCGAGTTGACACCGTGTGCCGATAGAGCCCCGATTGAGGAAAGGAAAGTCTTCAACTCCATTTGGGTAATATTCGGAGCCCTCGCGAGTCTACGAGAGGGGCACACCACCGCCCCCGGTTCGACCCCGGTAGCAGAAATGTAAGAAGAAAGGGCAGGGTGGGGGGAAACCTCGATGAACATCGCATTAGGGTGATCTTCGACGATTGAAGAAATCGCCTGGTGGAAGTGGACGGGTCGCCTGAAGTTTTCCCACAGGTAATCTGCCGTGAACTCCTCGACGTATTTGCCGTGTCCGGCAACGGTCGAGTAACAGGGGATGGTTGGGGTATGGAAACCAGGGAATTCCTCAAACACGTTTCCTACGCCACCCAGGTACTCCTCCTTGCACGCTTCTGTCATAGAGCTATGAGAAGGGTTCAGCGTTTGGACCCTTCGCGCGAATATGTTCGCGCACGGCCCCAAGGATAACACTTCGTCGATCAATGCGGAAGAACCAGTGATGACGACCGCTTCTGGTGAGTTGTGGCAGCCGACCTCAAGAGCACCCTCCTGTGCACCATTCAGCACGTGGTTTATGAATTCTAGTGCTGTGGCCTCGTCACATCCAAGAGCGGCCATTCCACCGCCAAGAGCCTCCGTCATCTTCATCGCTTTGGCGCGAGCGATCGCGACCTTCAGAGCCAGCTCTTTCGGCCCAGCCCCGGCGGCATAAAGCATCGGTGTCTCTCCTGCGGAGTGTCCGACAAGGGCGGTAGGTCTAACTCCGATCGCTGCGAGTAGGTCCACCGTGGCGATCTGGAACATAGTCATAGCGGGGATGGTGATATCAACCGGCCAGGGGCTGGGGGGCGGGGGTTGGTCGACCTCGGAAAATAGCCCAGTGGTCTTAATGAGGGATGAGCCGGTGACGCGCTCGTAGATAGCGTCCAATTCTAAGATGCTTTTTCTGAACGCGGGATAGGTTGAGAAGAGTGCTTTGCCCATGCGCATGTGCTGTGGTCCTTGGCCGGTGAAAACAAAAACGACGGGTGGTGAGTCTTTCGGAACAAGAGCGGGTTCGGGGTTCGCGGGAAGTTCGGTAGAGCCTGGGGTGAAGACGAAATGGGACCTCCAGAGCATCTGGCGAGCTCGACGCGCATGTTTTACCGCCTGTGATAGTGCCTGTGGTGACGAGTCTTTGGAGAGGGCGTCAATGAGAGAAGCAGATATATCCTGTGCAGCCCTTGGAGATAGTCCTCCAACGATGAAAAGGACGGGAGAGCCTGGCTTGATGGGAGAATGATCGTAGTTTTGCGAAGGAGGCGATTCCAAAACCATATGGCCATTGGCTCCACCGATACCGGAGCTGGCCATGGACACCAGCGAACGGCCAGTACCCGATCGAGAACCCAGAGGCATAGGATCCAGTGCAACCTTGAGGTGATGCTTGTCCCATTGTATTTTAGGGTTAGGGTCGGCAAGGTTCACATTCGGTGGGATCGTCTTCCTCTCGAGGATCAGGCACACTTTCATCAATGATGCGAGGAATGCCGTGGACTCGAGGTGGCTATGGCGAACGTCGGCACAAGCGGCTAGTTAGCGTCAGATTAAACTGAGAATAAAAATCCCGCGGCTCACCCTATATTTCCCTTCACGCTTCCGATAATCAAGTGATCGTCCTTCCTCGCGTAGAACTCTCCGGCGGCATTCGCTTCGAGGGGGTCTCCCACAGACGTTCCTGATTGACACTTAGCCTCCGCTCTCCGAAATCCGAGGTTGGAACTAACCCGTAGCGTGTAATTCAACGTAGTCCACATCGTCAGGATCGCGCCCTGCATCTTTGAATGCGGCCTCTAGGCACCTCCGTTGCAGGAGAGCAGATGGCGCCAACAAAGAAGCTTGCCCCCCATTGGCGTTAATCGCAGTTCCGAGCATCTGGCAATTCGATAAGCGCCGCGAACGAAGGTGCGCAAGGCCAATGCGCCTACCACAGCATAGATATGGTCATTGGAAGCAAGAGCGGCTTCCAAAGGTTTGATGACAATTGATATGGCCCCTTCCCCCTTGATGAACCTAACGGCAGGGGTGTGAGTACGGCGCGGTGATGGTGTGTCTGAAATCTCACCCATCGGCGGAGGAGTCGAACGGTTTACAGTACCCGGGGCTGAGAATGTCGTGCGCGTGATAAAGGATCCAGTCCCATACACTATGTAAGCGGTTAGCCAAGGAATTTAAATTCGGGGCGGGTTCTGTGCGCGCACTTCAGATTATGCTGACAACCGGTAATGACGGCAGCATCGCAGTCGCCAGCCTCAATCGATCTGATCGCAAGATGTGTAGCGGTGAGAGTGGAGCTACACGCCGTGTCTAAGAAGAACGATGGGCCATTGAGGTCCAAAGCGAACGCAACGCGATTCGCCATTGTATAAGCCCCGCTCGCGTGGCCTCTATTATCCAAGTGATCCTGATAGCATTCGTCAGTTTCCCAGCAAGGAAGTAACCGGTATCGGCTTACGGTGTCAGAACCCCCTACGTTCGTTCCTGCACAGAATGTCCCGACTCTTTGACGCCTAGAGTCAATCCCTGAGTCGAGGAGGGCCAGGAACGACATCTCGATGGAACTGCGCGTGCTCGATGACATTGAAAGGGTGTCCTTCGAAGTGATACCAAACTCGACATTGTCGAAACTCGTCACGTCCTTCAAGAACGTACCAACGTCCGTTGGAAGTACATCCCTGATGCATCGCACGAGATGAGGGGACTCGGGCGTCGCTTAGCGAATGACCACGTACGATATTCCTTGTAGCCTTTCTGCGGGCATTTTACCGCGGGCTTGTCCCTTTTGAATGAGGAAATCCCAAAACGCGCGGTAGTCGAGGTCATTGGGATTGTCGGGGCTTGAAGGGAGCCTTGCGGCCACTCCGACCTGTCGGTGCGAATGGTCAGCGCGGTCGTCTTCTGACAAGACACTTGGACACGTACGACTGCGATGGGCATATCTGGTGGTGGTAGGTGCCGGGTTGGGTTGGCTCCTCCCGGCTTTTATACTCGTACCCCCAGGGTACAACCACCGCATGATACCTGACATGACTTGCGAGAGATACGGATAGCGCGGTCCCATACTTGGGCCTTGTAACTGATGTCAGAAGGTTCGTCCGGTGCTGATCCTAAACCATCAAGTGTCACCTTCATAGAACCCAGCACTTTGCGATCATTCCACCGCGTTTGGCGAGAGAAGTTTCAGTCAACTACAAGCGGCCGTTCTCTGGTCGGAGATCCACGTGAAAAACGTAACCTGGACATCTCGATCGACATACTCGTCCACCTACTCGCTTCAAAGATGGCCGCTTCCTCCAAGGAACACCTACCACGATGAGCGGAGGGGCGGAGTGCTCACATAAGTCTTCAATTTACGACGCCCATCTACCTGTCTCGCGCGCCTGCGGCCAAAGCTCTTATCGCATTGTGCACCGCGAGGTGCTCCGGATTCTGCGCTCGTTCCAGGCCGGCCTGTTGGGGTGCTTCCGACCTGCAACCCTGGATAGTTTCAGCCTGGGGCCGCATGGGACCATTTTCCAAATGATGGGATAACGCAATGCCTGGTTATCGCGAACTTACCGCGGGGATGTTTCCGAATACATCCTGAACGAAGTTCGCTGCCCCTTTGATGTAGGGAGATCATCCGGCTTCTCGCAGTTGTGACCCGCAGGGACAATTGTATACCGATGTCCAGACCACATTGTCCGGACAAGGCTGTGCATTGCTTGACGCTTTCATCGAAGCTTATCGAGCTGGGGTTCTGTTTGCTCATCACCCGAATACCCTCACTACAACGCAGAACGATTCTCTGGTTGCTGGGTTGACAACTTAGATCTTCTCGAACTTGTGATCCACCGCGCAGGGACTGGGGAACTGGGCGGATACAAATAGATACTCTGATTGGCAAAACCTTTCGACCGTATAGATCTGTCTCGTGTGATGTGGAGCTTTTGGCAAAAGTCTTCGCGGGGTCTGAACTGCAAACCGCTCCTCGCCCACTGGTAGGTGCTGGCGATGCGTTCGCCCAAGGGATTGAGGGCGGAACTCGCCGTACGAGAAGCTGATCCACCGTTTAGCGGCGCAATGCGCCACCCCAAACACAACCATCCGTACCAAATTCTAGGGGAGTACACGCTTGGTAATTTGTAGATCTGAGCGGACTAAACCTGATCGTTTATCCCGAGGCTCTTGACTGTGGTCTTCCTCCATAGTTTCCTTCAGGTTCCAGCCCAATCAAGTTCTTTGGACGTTTCCCTCTCCATTCTCTCAATCTTCTCGAGTTGTGTTCGGAGATCCCGGGGAAGTATTCCTAAGGGTTGAATGAAGGCCGGCGGTGTTAGCTTTACCCAGTATGATCTTGCATGGCAGATCGATACGTTGACCAGTTGCATACTCGGATACCTCGGTTGTGTCGTTGGTCTGTCGATTTATTCGCAATCTCTCAACACGGCTGTTTTGCGGGCCCGGTTCGCTCAACCCCGGTCATGTCCACTTGTACTTACGATTGGTCTCCGAGGAACCACTGCACAGTTGTTCGGGGGCTCCGTCCTGATGGAACCGACTTGCCGAAGTGCCAGGATGGACCCCACCCCGTAAGCGTGGGACCAGTGCGGAAAGATCCGAGCGGGATTGATCCGGAACGTGTCCGCAAGGGTTGTCCATCGACCACCACCCGCAGCCAGCATCGACTCACCTTACCCCGTTGTCGCTCCTCTACAATTTCTTCCAATATCCCATCCACACCGCCCCTCTTCTGTTGCAGAAACAGAAGATACTTCATGCATAGGCCGCCAAAACTACTGTTCAGAGGAAAACTTAAACAGCCCGTCTGTCGTCTAACGCTCCCCACAATCGTCCGTTTTTCAGCTTTTTTGTAACCCTTTTTTCTTGACCTTTAACCGTGGATTCTCCAAAACAGAGATAACTCCAATATGGCTGGTACTCAATACGTTAATGTCCGTCGCGACGTCGATGACAAGTTTTACCGCTACCGGTGAGGGGCAAATTAATTACTTCCGAACGCATGGATCTCATAACTCGTTCAGCATGCCCGTACTTCTCACCAAAATTGAAGGCAAGGGCAATGGTATCAAGACAGTCCTGCCGAACATGTCCGACGTTTCCCGGTCCCTTAGTCGTCCCCCCACCTACCCTACAAAATTCTTTGGCTGCGAACTCGGCGCCCAGACCTCTTTCGACGAAAAATCCGATCGTTATATCGTAAACGGCGCCCACGACGCCGCCAAACTTCGAGACCTCCTCGACAACTTCATCATAAAATTCGTCCTCTGTGGTTCGTGCAAGAACCCAGAGACCGAATTGATCATCACCAAGAATGAAGACCTCATCAGGGACTGCAAGGCCTGCGGGGAGCGTACAATTGTCGATATGCGTCATAAGCTCGTCACTTTCATCTTGAAAAACCCCCCTAAGAACCCGAAGAAGTCCAAAGGAGCCAAAAAGCAGGGTTCTGCGGACAATCAGGGGTCGAACGGGCCAAACTCTCCTAAGGCTGAAGCAGAAGAACCCACTGCTGACGGCGGGGAGAGCGATGACGAACTGACCAAGAAGATCAAGTCCGAGGCCGCTGAACTCAACACAAACGCCGCCATTGCCAAGGAAGACTGGTCCGTGGATACTTCTGCTGAGGCTGTCAAGGCTCGTATGAAGTCTCTCGAAGGGGCCATGGGAAACGTCAAGTTGCTTGGGGACGACGACAGCGGCGAAGATGGCGGCGCAGATGATCCTTACTCCCAGCTGGGTGCCTGGGTCGCTGACAATCAGGACGAGGGTCCTGTCGAAGTGTTCAAGAAGGTGCAGGAGATGGGTCTCGAAAAGAAGCACAAGGCTGTCCAGGTTCTTACCCAGACCCTTTTCACTGAGGACATCCTTGAAGAGATCAAGCTCAATGCGCCCATTTTCCTGAAGGTGGATCCTTACGTCTCAACGGTTGAGAAACACTCATTGACCGGTTCCACCTTTATAGATGGTGACATCTGAAAAGCACCAAAAGGCCTTGTTGGGTGGTCTCGAGCGTTTCCTCGGGATGGACCACCCAGATCTCATCTCCATCGTCCCCAAGGTTCTCATGGAGTTCTACCAGATTGACGTTCTGGACGAGGAGGTCATCAAACAATGGGGAACCCATGTCAGCAGGAAGTACGTGGACAAGGAGACGAGCAAAAAAGTCCGCAAAGCCAGTGAACCATTCTTGAAGGTATGTTGACGTCATGTGGTTGCTGTCTCAGCGCTGACCATTATGTCTCGCAGTGGCTTGATGAGGCGGAGGACGATGACGACGATGACGAGTAGTTCACTCGTCCACAATCATAGGGTCTTGTTATTGTTTCTCTGCCTGTAATATCGGAATATATCTTGCTCTCTTGCCCGGCCGGAAGCCGTGTTGGTTCCATAACAGCGGGCGAGTCGTCCCGGCCGACCGTATTCATTGAATCAGAGTCTCGCCCAGGCGATCGGCAGCGTAGCTCGTTATCCATTCCGTGTTCACCAGAGGCGTAAGTACCTGGTCGGGTGTGCTCAAAACTGGTGCGGGATGTGTCGCCGGGCGGTCCGAAGTAAACGTGAGGAAGACCGTCACGTGAGTGCTTTCTGTTCACTACTAGATGGTGTCCAACGAAGACCAACTCCTCAGCCTGTACCAACCCATTCCGCCTCGGGTGGGCTACTGCTACGACCCCCGGATGAGAGAGCACAAGAATCTCACTTATGACCACCCCGAACAACCGGCGAGAATTTCCAGCATTTTCGAGACTCTCGAGGCCTCCGGGTGCACTTCCCGCATGATCGTTCTCCCAGTGAGGGAAGTCTCCGAGGACGAGGTCACCCTGGTTCACAGTAGAAAGGTATGGAAACGCGTTAATGATATTGAATGTAAGGCTTTTCCCTCACTGCATCTCCTGGGAGCTTATTTCATGATCCTGCACCCCGGCGCTTTCACGACCACGCTGTTTCTCCGTTTCCCCCGCCCCGTCTGCAGCGATGACCACGACGGAGATACGGAACAAATCTAGATCTTATACAGCTAATTCGTTGTTCGTCAACCACAAGACTCCATCATCCGTCCGGCTCAGTTGCGGAGCAACCATAGAAGCCGCGATGGCCGTTGCGACCGGGAAGTGCAGACGGGCTGTTGCGATCGTCCGTCCACCTGGCCACCACGCGGAACCAAACAAATCCATGGGCTTTTGCTTTTTCAACAACGTAGCCGTCGCTGCGAAGGTTCTTCTGAAAAAGTCACCAATGGAGAAGATTTTGATCATTGATTGGTGGGTGGACGGAATCAGCCTTCTCGGGGAAGATCTACAGCCTAACCTCAGATCTCTTGTAAACCTTCTAGGGATGTTCACCACGGTGAGTCTTCCATGGCTATTTGTGTCGTGTCTTTGTTTCTATCCCCAACTTCTGCTGACCGTTTTTTGCTACTCAAGGTAATGGTATTCAGGCCACATTTGAAGAGGACCCCAACGTGTTGTATATATCCATACATCGGTACGAAAACGCATCTTTCTACCCAAACGACACCTCGGGGGGTTATTCGTCGAAGGGAAAAGGTCGGGGACTCGGCTTGTGTGTACATCTTTATTCTGTTTTCCCCTCCGTTCCGGATCTTCCGGAGTGTTTGGGACTTCGTGAAGCCTCTCGTCTCATCACCCTGTTTTTCTCTTGCCAGTTCGGTTAACATCCCTTGGTCAAAGGGTGGGAAAGGCGACGTGGACTACCTTTACGCGTTCGAAAGGGTGGTAATGCCGATTGCGAAAGAGTTCGCCCCAGATATCATTCTTGGTGGGTGATCCCTTCTGCATCATGGTGCGTTTCTCACTCGTTTCCAAAGTGTCGGCCGGATTCGATGCTGCCGAGGGAGATCCACTCGGTGAATGCAACGTCACCCCGGATGGATTTGCCCGGATGACAAAGATGCTGTGTAACCTCGCCAACGGCCGAGTTGTCGTTGTTCTAGAGGTCGGTCACCCCAGCTGATGAGGTGTACCCCGCTGATGGAACTCGTGACAGGGAGGATACAACCTAGAATCAACCTCCAACTCCATGCTGGCCGTGACGAAAGTGCTTCTGTGTGATTCTCTCCCTCCCTTAGAAGAGGCCATCGCACCCGACCGGTCCACCGCGAAGACGATCTCGGATGTTCGCCGAGTGCATGCACCCCATTGGAAGTGCCTTCAGACCAAAGACGCTTCGGCTTCGGCTTCGGCCTCGACCCCCTCTCACCGGACCTCTACCACTACCACCCAGAGGAAACGAAAGAGGAAGAATTCGGACACGGAATACACGCCCCACCGGGGGGCGGAAAACACCCAGTCCACTACCACCACAGCCCGGCGGTCATCGAAACGACTGGCGGTCTCCGCAAAGCCGGAACGAGAGCCAACTACAGCCACCGTCTTCAACACGTCGTCCTCTCGGTCCTCTACAAAAAGATCGTCCTCCTCGACTTCGGCTCTGACCTCGGCTTCCTCCAGTTCCTTTGACCGCCTCCCAACTCCGAAAGATCTCGATACCTCAGACTTCCCCGTTTCAACTTCCAAACCCAAACTCAAACGTAGGGCCTTGCACATTGAACGACCGCCTTCATCGGAAACCGATCGGTCAGTATTTTATCCGGACTCGGATCTTGAGGCTCGTCCCCGTGTAAAAATCGGACCCCCGCGGAGGAGGAGGGAGAGACTACCAGAAGTTTGTTCGGAAACCAGGGAGATGATCACAGAAGCCAAGGAGTTGATCGCGGATATCGTCGCGGATGCTAGGGAGATTGAAAGAACGACGCTGGAAAATATTAGGCAAGCCGATAACTTGATCAACATGGTGGGTTATCGCCTTCTTATTACTTCATACCTGCAATCCCTCGTGCAATTCGTGTGACTGATATTGGTGGCCCACAGCTCACGGCAATTGCCCGTCCAGAAAGTACGATTCATACCTCTTCGTCGCAGGTCGAACCACAGGGGCAGCGACAACGACAACAACGCTCTCCATTACCCCGTCAAACTCAGACCGTCAATCCCATTGTCAAATTCACTCCCACTGCCAAACCCTCCACCAAACTCCCTCCCACTGCCGAACCTTCCATCAAACTTGAACCCTCCACCAAACCCTCCCTCACTGCCAAACTCACCCCCACAGTCAAACCTACTCCCACAGTCAAACCTACTCCCACAGTCAAACCCACTACCACAGTCAAACCAACTCCCACAGCCAAACCAACCCCCGCTGTCAAACCTTCTCTCTCATCCCACACATCACAACCTGCTCCAGCCGAATACGAACGCCGCTCGTCGAAAGAGAAGCAGATTGGATCCATTCCCGTACTTCAAGGGTCGTCAGAGACTGCAACTCCGCAATAGCGTTTTTGCGATTGAGACTTCCACTCTCTCCCTCTCGAGGAGTCCATCACGACATTACGCTTGTCCATCCTGTTTTCCTCTCGGCTTCTACACTATTGGTCGCCTCTTTAATGTCCTTCCCAGTATGTACAGACAGCGTCCCAGAGCGTGTGCTTGTCACGTCGACGTGTAGATCATGTTGTGACTCTCGCCTTGTTGTCTGACCTAATAGCAGGTTTCTTGGTATCCGCTAATAATTACGGAGGAACAAATCCAACAATCGTGTACCATTCGAGAAAGCGCACCGAAGTATACATACCAGTATTCCACTCCACGCTCATCCGAATGAGATGGTATTCTCTTGTACACAAAACCATAAGGATAAAAATACAGCCGCGTGAAAACTATCACCCCTCCGGAACGCGTTCAACCTTGGATCCAAGAGTGCCTTCTGATCTAATAAGAGTCGGAATAAGTACCGCCCAGCGACAAACGCCCCACGAGCACTCGACCCAACTTACCATCCTTTTATTCAAGCCCCAAACTTGGCCAACCTTCTCTTCCTCATCTCCTCCACACTGACTGCGTCTTCCTTGGGTTCTATGAAGCTCGCCTCCATCTCAGACTCAAACTCCGAATCCGTTCCGTCCCCACCTTTCTGCGTTTTCTCACCCTTACCCATGTCTTGATCCTCCTCCTCTTCTTCGCCCATCGTGTCCTCCTTCACACTTTTCGGGAACGTGCTTGTGCCCAGCCCCGTGGGTCGAGAGCTACCGAACGCAGATTCCAGAGCCGGTGTAATGACCGACGGAAGGTCGGCTGTCCCCATCATTGGTGCAAGGGTTTGTTTCCGGGATAGAGAGAGTCCTGAAGGAGGCTGCCTTCTGGCCGTAGGTGGAGAAGGTGGGGCCTGGTACCCTTCCGGAACGTCCTGGAGTGAGGCCCTCAATGCAGCTTGCAACTCTTCGTCCTCATCGTCGTACACTCTGTGTCCCTGAATCAGAGGTGGGGACATCCGCAGAGGCGACGTCGGATCAGATCCTCCAGCGTGTGGTTGGCGGTCCTGGTCCTTCTGCCGTTGGCCCTCTTCCACCTCCATCGCCAACTTCTCGCTCTCCTCGATAGCCCTCTTAAACATCTCCTCTTCATCCTGGGTCTCCGCCCTCCTCCTGGCAACATCTTCCATGTCTACATCTTCATACGTATCCCGGAAAGCCATCTCTTGTTCACGTCTCATCCTCTCCATGATTAGTCTGTTTCGGGCGACGCTCGCGGCTACAGGGTCCACGTCCGGGTCGAACTCTGGTTCAGGAATAACCGGAATAGAATTCTGCTGCGGGAAGGCTGGGGAAGCCAATCTGCTCCCTGGTCTCGACTGTACTCTCGACCCAGAACCAGAGCCCGACCGGGAACCCGAATCAGATCTCCTGTTGCCGGAATGCCGGTCAGATCTCCTTGTGCTTGTAGTCGCTGAAGTTCTGCTAGCGGGGAGCCTATTATTCTGTAGCAATGGGGGAGGGACGGGAAGAGGGAGGGGGGATTCTAATCCGGAGTCGCTGTGGGGTTGGAAGGCGTCGAAGAATGGTTGGGTCGCAGACACCGGACTAGGGCCGGACATCAGAGAGGCCTGGAGGGCAGCTTGGAGCTCCCTGTCCTCCATGGCGGCCTGAAATTCTACGTCGTCATCGGTGTAATCAAGCCTCTCAAGCCCTCCTAGGCCGCCTTCGTGTGTGTCAGGTCTAGGGCGTCTAGGGGGCTCTGTTAAATATGGTGGGTAGCTCGTATCACGATAGCGATCGGCTTCCGCCGCTTCTAGGAGCTGGTGCATCGGACTGAGCGAGCGTTCTTCTCGCCACGGCCGAGGAGAGGGGGGATTTGGAGAAACCGATCGAGAGCGCGAGGCACCGGGGGCACAGGAGGACAGGGTATGCGAGGAAGTCGCGGGAAGGGATGATGTACCACTGCTTGGGTCGGGAAGACGCGCGGCCAGTCTATCAGCCTCAGTCTCAGGGAGCGCCGTCTCCCGAGTGGGATCCGTTCGCGTTACCACGAATACAGAGTATCCTAGTGCCGGGTAAACAGAAACATTGAATTTAGCTCAGCTGTCAATCAGAACCATGAATTGTGGGATACCCGTACCTTCTTCCTCAGATTGTTGTAGCACCATGGATAAGTACAGTTTTCCAACCCATTCAGGCCTCCGAAGGAATGAGTTCAGATTGAACCAGTGACCCTGTCCAGGGTTCAAGTCATCGATACCCTTTGGTGCGGCCCCAAATCGTCTGAGCGTAAACCAGTGCTCGCCTAGGTTCAAGATGAACGCGAGTTGTGTACTACACGGGGGGTTCGTTTGTTAAGCTTCTCCGGGAACGGGTCGCGAAACGTACTGGGGATGACTCGTGTATGCGCTCATGTCTGAGCTCCGCCAGTTTACGAGTCTGTTGGTGTAAGCGCCAGGTTGACGTTCCATCAGCCGCTGAAGGACTGCCTTTGTGGGGGGAACCTACGAGAGACTCCAGACTTCCAGGGCTTTCTGTAAGACCTGTAACGAGAAGAAACCTAGTAATGTAAACCTCCAAAATCGTGTCAAGCCGTGGGGCACAAACCTGTGTCATCCATATTTGTACTTCTCCCTCGATGGGCATCATCGTAAGATCGCTCGAGGTCGTCGAGCCCTCGAGCGATCGTAGAAAGATCTGGGGCGGAGAACTGTTCGAGAGCGGTTATTCACGTTGTATGCTCAGAAGCGAGCGAAGGGGGACCAACCCAATGTTCCTCTGTGTAGTCAAGAACCAGTTGGAGATTAAGACGGAATGATCAGCATTAGGGGCGGCGTACGTAGCAGAGAATTCAAAGCGTGCTGGGCGCAGAGCATGGAACCTTCCTCCTGGCGTTCATGGTAGATCAAGGGAACCAACTGGGCGAGCGTGCTCATGGTGGTGGAAGTCAAGCGCGTCCTAGGATCACTAAGATCCATCTCAGACGCGTCATTCCCATTTACGCGCGGCTACGCTCAGACAAGGACGGTGACCTTCCGACGATATCCCCCTCCGCAATGATTCTTAGAAACTCTTCGTTCTGGCAATCTCTCGCCTTCGCTCATCTCCTCCTCTCTCTCGGGGTTACAGCCCAAGATGGGACCAATCCATTCGACTGCCATGTCCGGACGAACGGCCTCACATACGACCTAACTCATCTCCAAGGCGAACATACAGTATCAAGAACGCGGGAGACCCCCCCATCGAGCTGGGTTGACTCTGTCAGGTTCGATCTTTGTGCAGATTTAAAACTTCAGGATGGTGTGGCAGCTGGCGATCAGGTTCGTTGCCTTCCAAGTACGAGGTTCCCATTCGCACTTACGATTCATCCGTACTGTATGTAGTGTCCGTCTGGAACTAGAGCATGTCTGACAAAGACAAACCGGAAAGGCGAGAACTCGGATCGTGTGGTCGTCGTGATACCTGTCGCTCAATCGAGCGCACTTGACCCGAAGTATTCCCATATCGTCCGTAAGTCCAAGTTCACCTGAACACCCCAACAAACCACGCACTTTCCCCCCATTCCGATCATGGCGGATTCAGTCTTCCAGCCAGTCAGGCATTTACTAACCAGATTTTTCGTCCAGCAACAAACGATAAACCAAAGGGCCTCTCTTTGACCCTCCATGGTGCCGAGTACACATCTGTTATGCACACCGTTACCTTCACGTTATACTGTTCCACGACGGAATCAGACCCACAATTTACCTCATACAATGGTGGAGAGGTCAAGATTGAGTGGTCGACTCCGTCTGGATGTGGGATGACTGCCGATGACGACACCAACCCTCCACCTGACAAGACTCCCGATACCGAGGAAGTGGGAAGTGGAATCGGTTGGTTCCTTCTTGTGTGAGTTGATCTAGAGGGGTACCCTTGTATTCGGCTCCCTGTACTTACGTTGATCACGCAGGTTGCTCCTCGCGTCTATGACGTACTTCGCGCTGGGAGCGTACTACAACTATTCGACATATGGTGCTACAGGTTTAGATCTAATACCGTGAGTTCTGCCCTCGCTGACCTCCACCTGCTGCGATCAACGCTGATGCCAATTCCATAGGCATCGAGACTTCTGGCGAGAAGTGCCGTACATGCTTCGTGATGTTGTGGACCATCTCTGCACATCGTTCCGACCGAGGCATAGTAGCAGGGGCGGATATATGTCGGTGTGAAATTGTGCCGGGGAGTACCATCAGGAAGAAGATGGCACGCTCGATTCCGCTAGATTTCGCTTCTGCCGAGCGTCGGTTCCATATGCTTCGCGATCCTTCTTTATATTACCTTGCTATTTCAGCCTGTACTCCGAAGGTGGTGGCAATTAATCCCACACTTTTATTTGATCTTCCACACCATTAGACCAACCATTGTGCCGAAAGATCACAATTGTTGTTTGCACAAGAGGGACTAGGGTCGAGTGATAATGTAGAACATTGCACTATAACTATAAGCATTAATGGGGTAGTGGTAACCTGGATCGTTGCCATATTCACATCGATCCGCCGGGGGTTCAATTCCCCCTTAATGCATCCCTTTTTATGGATATATATTTTGTCCTCAGAACATATTGGTGAATTTGTACCAGCTCCAATGCTGCTATCTGACAGGGTTAAAATATGGTGAGAATGTGTGATTGGTTGGCTGGTGAGCTCCAGTAAAAGGTTCAGGAGGCTTGTATTGACAAGTGACAACTGGGAATGATAGCATATGATCAAATCAACACCAGATGCCTGGGATTGTGCCTCAGGGTAGTTCCTAGACTACTTGTAACTGTAGCTCCATGTGAGGGAATAAAAATTTGCTAAGTTTTGATCTGACCACCTTGACATGAGATCCAGCTACATAACTGAGACCTCTCAATTTGGCATTGTACCCCATGCCAAAGTTATAGTATGAGTGTCAGAGATGCCACAGAAAATATGTCAGTAAATCAACTTGGTACAATTGCAACCTGGAGGTACAACAGTAACAATGATGAAAGGCCTAAGCTGTAGGATGCTTGTGTACCACCTTGGAAAGTATAACCACCTGAGGCAAATATATATGCCTAGAACCATCTTTCCCCATCCACTGTCTCCATCCACCCCTCCTGTATCTCATCCTTTGACTCCATTTTCAGACCACTCATCTGAATTTGATCCTGAAACTCCTCAAGGCATGTCTGAACAAAACAGGCCACTGGAGGACAACTACCTGCCAGCTACACTCCTGAAGATTCTCACCTCTTGGTTTTATCAGGATGCTCAAGGAGGATATATTGCAGTTCAATTTAGCCCCAAAGATCTTGTTGAATTTCTTAACCCTCAAGAGCATACCTCTGTTCCATCAGATGACCCTGTCCTTGGGTTTTCCCTTCAAAATTTTGTGAGCTATATGAACACTTTTCAAAGGGCGTACACAGGGTGCATAAAGGGGGTTTCTGAAGCAGTAAAGTGTATAGAAAATACTAGGGAAATTATAAATTTTATTAGAGTCTATTTGTTTGGTTATTTTTGACTGTTTTTTTCTTTCTACACAGCCAGATTTTTTTCCCCATGGGGCTTTCCTTTTCTGTTGAAATGAAGTTCTCCACCTCTCCCCCCTCTGTTGTGCACAGCCACTCCAAACTGTGTAGATCTGATATGGGAAGATGTGTGGGGTGGGATGTTTGTCATGTCTGATGCTTAGCTAACTTTACTCTTTTTTTGGTGAGAAGCATGGGCAGCTCCACAATGCCACCTGCACCATTCCTCGTGAGCATTGTGTTTAACTGCTCGTTCAGACTGCCTAGATTGTGACCAGCATGGGAGGAGTATCTATTTTCATTTGCAAAGTGGGATACAGGCACAGTGGGTTGGTGCATATTTTTTCCCATATCACCATTGTTGATTGGTTGTGCCATCATGCAAGCTTGCCAGCTTCAGTGTTGCCCCCGTTGTCTTCTGTGCAACCCTTCAAGTGCTCCAATGGCTCAGTGGCCCTTCCAGATGTCAGCTAATGACTGGATGCTTTGGGTGTTGCTCACCCATGATATCATCAAGGCATGCTTGAACATATATATCACCTGGTTTGTGACCCTGGGCAGGCAATGAACAAACATGTTGAACACCCAACTCCCAGCATACACCCCACCAGCAATAGTCAGACCCTATGCTTTCCCTGACCCCTTGCCTCAGGCTTGTCCACCCATCCCTGGAATCAACCCTCTGGTCCACCCCCCACTCCCAGCTACAGCTGTTGACCCAAATTCTCTGCAGTGTCAGAACCGACCTCGCCAACAGGCCTACTGAACCGATGCTAGTCTCTCTTAGGACTCGGTACACGAAGGTATATGGCAACCGCGGATTTCTTCAGAGTGGGTCGAGACAGACCACTCCCGTACGTGTTGGCGTAACTTGCGGCTCCGGAATATCCGTAGTTCGGGTAGGTAGAGAATAGAGGCCGAGGTAACGCGTTTCGGCAC